>Ga0315316_10003506_pt1 | contig 11373 bp, 6 predicted proteins | sample M160m3416metaG_FD_203702 | JGI IMG/M metagenome (GOLD analysis project Ga0315316, IMG submission 203702) | Ammonia-oxidizing marine archaeal communities from Monterey Bay, California, United States - M1 60m 3416 | ecosystem: Environmental > Aquatic > Marine > Intertidal zone | place: USA... | reverse complement strand
AAAATGGGAATACTCGGAGGACGGCCAAACTATAACTTTTTTTTTACGCAACGATGTTTATTGGAGTGACGGGAAACAAGTCACTGCTTCAGACTTTGAGTATTCTTGGAAAAGATTGCTCGCTCCTGAATCGGCGGCCCAATATGCTTACTTCTTATTCGACATTGAAAATGCCTCGCAATATAATTCAGGAAAAATAACTGACCCTAATAAAGTCGGGATTCGAGCTTTAGCACCAGATGTGCTTGAGGTCCGTTTAAAAAAACCCGTGGTTTATTTTCCCAGCATCACCACCTTCATGGTCACGTTCCCAGCCAGAGAAGATGTGATTTTACGTCATGGTGACTCTTGGACAGAACCAGCAAATATTGTCACCAACGGCCCTTATACTCTGGAGGAGTGGCAGCATGAATACAAAATGGTATTGAAAGCCAACCCACACCACTACGAAGGTAAGCCAAAGGTAGATGAAATTCGGGTTTTTGTGGTACAGGAGCCCACCACCGCTCTGACCCTTTTTGAAACCGGAGAACTCGATTATCTTGAACTTCCACCTGTCGCGATTCCTCACTATAAATCCAGCCTCGAGTACCGTAATAAGCCTCAGTTAAGAGGTTATTACTATGGTTTTAATGTGCAAAAGCCTCCTTTTGACAATGTTTTGGTCAGACGTGCATTTGCTCACTCCATTGACCGATCCCGCATTCCAAAGTTTTTAAAAGGAGGTGAACTGCCATCATCATCATGGATTCCCAAAGGAATGTTCGGATACAACGAAAAAATTGGGTCAAAATTTAATGCTAAAAAGGCAAGGGCCCTATTATCACAAGCAGGATATCCAAATGGCAAAGGGTTTCCCAAAGTCACCGCAGTCTTCAACACTGGAGATCTCAACCACTTCATCGGAGAATTCATTCAAGCTCAATGGAAAGAACACCTAAATGTACATATTGATTTCGAAAGTCAGGAGTGGAAAGTTTTTCTTAGCCGGTTGGATCTAGATCCGCCAGAGATTTTTAGGCTTGGATGGGGAGCAGATTTCCCTGACCCCGACAACTTCATGAATCTGTTTATCTCAACAAGTGGCAATAACAGGTTGAGATGGTCGCATCCACGTTACGATGAGCTGATCTCCATGGGCTCTGCATTGAAAAAACAAGAAGAACGGCAGGTGATTTACGATGAAGCACAAGTTCTGCTTACCGAGGAAGAGGTTCCAATGATTCCCCTTTTTGTTTCTGCACAAAATCTGCTTATCAAACCTTATATACAAGGACTAGAGAACAATGCTATGGAGCTTTTATATTTAAAACGAATTTGGTTAAAACAGGTCACTAATTGAAGACAAAAAAAGCCTGCCGGCAAATGCCGACAGGCTTATATAGAAATAAATTTTATTCAATGGCCAAGAATCCGCAGGCTTGATAGCAGGCGTTGCAGTTAATACACAAATCCATATCAATGTGGGCAGCGACTTTTCGAGTACCTCCAGTAATCGCTCCTGTCGGACATGGCTTGATACACGCACCACAGGCGACACAATCCTCTTCCTTAACATAATAACGGTAAAGGCCAACACACCTTGCAGCATCGCAAATTTGATCGACAATATGTCGCTCATATTCTTTGCGAAAATATTTCAATCCGGTCAAAATCGCCTTCGGTGCCGTTTCCCCCAATCCGCATAATGAAGTCTTGCTAATCTCCTCACACAATTCTTGAAGCTTATCGAGATCCTCAAGTTTACCCCGGCCTTCAGCGATATCCGTCAATTTATTTTTTATCAGCGTCAGACCAATCCTACAAGGAGTACACTTACCACAGGTTTCGCCCTCATTAAATCCTATAGAAAAAAGCGATAGATCAATGACACAAGCCGATTCATCATAGGCAGCAAAACTAGCTTGACCCATCAATACCCCTGCATCAATGAGACTTTCGTAATCCGTCGCGGTATCAGCTTTTTCTGGGGGAAGAAATCCGCCCGTTACCCCACCGACATGAATCACTTTGAGTTCTTTTTTCTTCTGGATACCACCACAATAGTCATTAATAGCTTCCGCAAAAGTGGTTTTCATATCCAGTTCCATCAATCCGTTGTATTTGATATTTCCGGAAATCGCCCAAACTTTGCAACCTTGAGCATTCTCATTACCCATCGACGCGTACCAGTCCGCACCCTTCTTAATGATTGAGGGCACCGTGGCCCAAGTTTCGGCATTATTCAAAACAGTTGGTTTACCCCACAACCCAGCATCACAGGAATGTGGCGGTTGCGCTTTCGGAAAAGGACGCTTGCCCTCAACTGATTGCATTAATGCTGTTGACTCACCACCGATAAATGCTTCAAGTCCTTCATGGACACGAATATTAATGCTGAAATTTGAACCCATAATTTTGTCCCCGAGAAAACCTCTCTCTCGAGCCTGTTCGATTGCCATATTCAGGCGTCTAACCGCAATAGCATAATCCGAACGGGTGTAAATAATTCCTTCAGTAGCTCCAATAGCATAAGCGCCAATCAATAAGCCCTCTAAAACCTGATGCGTTGCACCTTCCATCACACTACGGTCCATATAAGAAGCCGGATTACCTTCGTCTCCGTTGACCATGATGTAACGAGTACCTTCTTCGTCTGTAGGGGCTTTAGCAGCCTTTTCCCATTTGTTAGCCGTCACAAACCCACCGCCACCTTTGCCACGCAAACCAGATTTTTTAACTTCCGCGATTACTTCATCCGGCTTCATCGAAGTCAGAACTTTTTTCAAAGATTCATAACCACCAACTTTAATGTAATCATCAATATTTTCAGGGTCAATGGATCCGCCGTGCTCTAACGCCACCCGGGTTTGCTTGCCCAGAGTTGTATAATAATCTTCTTTTGATGCAGCCTTCTTGAATACCTTGCCTCCAACAATATGGTCGTTTAGAATGTTTTTGACCATCGCTGGTTTCACTTTCTCGTAAGTCACACGATCTTCACCAGGAACATAAACATCCACTAGCACATCGCGGCTACAATAGCCTCTACAGCCAACCTGGCTCATTTCACATTTTCTCTCACCTAGTGCTGCATTAGCCTCCATTTCACCAATCTGCTTCTGAAACTCGTCATAAACTTCCTGACCCCCTTCAGCAACCCCACTCAAACTCAAGCAAACGGTTATTTTTATCTGGCCCTGTTTTTGAGCGACGGCCTGACCCTGTTCTTCAACGACTTCCATGAACGATCTCCGTTATTCGAAAGTTTTTACTTATTTATTAGTTCAGTATCCAATCGGTAAATTCCAACCCCACCAGACTCATAAATGTCTCATAAAACTCAGGAAAATTCCAGACATTCTAGTAACCCAAACTCGGATTGTCAATCCTTGCTTGCCACCTGATTTTGTAGGGCTTTTAGTAGTTTTGTAAAGGCCTTGTTTTCAACTTCCTACACCACTAATATAACCAGCAAGGCAGAGCACTTAACTGAACTATATATAGTAAGTAAGACTTGATAAACGGGTTTGATTCATTCTTCACGAACTATAGCCAAATCAGACTTTTGACGCAAAACCAGCAAAGTACTCCACCTCCTTCCGTTATAATAAATCTTATCAGTTCGTTTGCTATTGAAAGGACCATGTAAATGAACATGAAAATTCAGGTTGATTGCCAATGATCATAAATATAGACTGGCCATTAATGTCAACCGACCTCCTAATTTTTGAAAAACTATCCTAAGATGATTAAAATTAACCAGAAACTCGATAACCCCTTATCCCATAAAACAGAGTGCCTGATTCTGCCATGCCCAGAAGAGAAAAAACCAAGCGGAACTCTTAAGATAATTGATGAGGCCCTCAACGGTGCTATCTCTGGGGCATTTAAAAATAAACGCTTTGAAGGGAAACCTAACCAGACCCTTTTGTTCAACAGCACTAGCTCTCTTAAGGCAGACAACCTTTTATTGGTCGGAGTCGGTAAAACCAAAGACTTGACCATAGAGATAATCTGTAAAGCATCAGCAAGCGCTTCAAAACTAGCAGAAGGTTCAAATTTCAAATCCGTATCCGTATATTTGAACGACAGTTGTTTTGATAAAATTGCCAAAGGCCCACGTTATGAGGAACTCGCCGAGGGCGTTGCCGAAGGAGCAGGGCTAGCCCTGTACCATTTTGACGACTACAAATCCCTAAATGAAAAAGACGGCTTACCAAGCCGATTACAGAACCTTACTCTTGTGCCAACAACAAGAAGCCGACAGGCGACTTTAACAAAAGCAATCGCCCGAGCACAAAAAATCGTCGAAGCCGTGCATTCAGCTAGAGACCTGGTATCTCATCCCGGTAACACTGCTACCCCCACTTATCTGGCTAACTATGCTAAAAAAATGGCCCGTAAAAGCAAAATCACCTGCAAGGTTTTGGGTAAAAAGGAAATGGAAAAGCTTGGTATGGGAGCACTACTCGGGGTTTCACGCGGTAGTCATGAAGCCCCCGCACTAATAGTTCTTGAGTATTTTGGAACTGCTAAAAGCAAAGCTCCCACCATAATAGTAGGCAAAGGCGTCACCTTCGATACCGGCGGCATTTCGCTCAAACCCGGAGCGAGTATGGACGAAATGAAGATGGATATGTCTGGGGCCGCAGCAACACTTGGAACTCTGCAGGCCATTGCCAACCTGAAACTAAAAATCAACGTTATCGGCATTGTGGCCGCAGCAGAAAATATGCCCGACGGTTTGGCTATCAAACCCGGCGACATTTTGAAAAGCATGTCTGGAAAAACAATCGAGGTCCTTAATACCGACGCAGAAGGCCGACTGGTCCTTGCAGACGCACTGACCTACGCACAACGCTATAAACCAAAAGAAGTAATCGACCTGGCAACTCTTACAGGAGCCGTACTCATGGCATTAGGGCATCAGGCAGCAGCTGTCATTGGAACCAATCCGTCAATGATCAAACAGTTGAAAGAATCTGGCATGGCTACCGACGAGCGTGTATGGGAACTACCACTATGGGAAGAATTTGAAAAAGCCACGAAAAGTGATATCGCTGATCTTAAAAATATTGCATCACCAGGAGTAGGCGCAGGCAGCAGCATGGGTGCAGCGTTCCTTAAAGCGTTCGCAGGCGACCAACCTTGGACCCATATTGATATTGCTGGCACCGCATGGGGATACGACAAACCTTACATTCCCAAAGGTCCGTCCGGTTATGGCGTGCGCCTTCTCATCCATTATCTAGAAAATCGTAAGCCTTAATTTCTTATGACAAATGTCATTATTATTTTTATTCACCTGCTAGCCGCAGGGGTCGCAATAGGCAGCCTCATCTATTGCTTAAAAGTTTATCTCCCTGTGATTGAGAAAGGTCAGATCGTACGCGATGAAAATTCGCCAGCTTATAAAACTCTAGACTTGATGGCACCATCTGTGTTCGCCAGTTTACTTATGCTAATCGGATCAGGGGTCTATTACCTATTGGAAAACTATTCGGCACAAGTCGGTCTTAAACCTGGCTACTACAACCTATTCGGAGTCAAAATGGTTTTCGTGGCAGGGGCATTTTTTACCAGTATGTATGTAACTTTCTCGTTAAGAATTCGCATATCAGATCTCGACCTGAGTCCACAAAACAAAAAAGCGGTGCCAGAAACCCTCAAAAAAATAGTCAATCTCAGTAAGCTCACCATGTGGATGATAACTATCTCCCTTTTCCTCGGTATATGGCTAGCAAGATATTAACGAGGATGGTTTTTCCGCCAACCAGCAATCACATTTTTCTACTTACAAAATTTTTATCCCGTTCCTTCTGTGACCTTAGGAACTTTATACTCGCCTTACAAGGGTAAACCCTAAAATTTGGATAACAACATTCGTTAAAATGGATCTTGATAAAAAATAGTATAGTTTTTAATATTTCAATAAATTTAAACAACAAATGACAAAATATTACAAAAGCTAATGTAATGTAAGGAGATTATGAAACTCAGACTTTATGTTCGGAAGGAATACGATCTTCGGAGAGTTTGATTAATTCAACAAACTTAAGTACCATACAAAATACAACTATTCTGGAGAACTCAGTATGAACGAAAAAACAGAGCAAATCCAACCCGAACCAGATGCGTTAAATGATGAGACAGTAGAAAATGAAATAAAACTTATGAAGCCTCAAGACCAACTACCCTTTCCAGAGCCCGAAGTCGATCTAAATGAAGTATTCCCCGATGAAGAAAACGACCTCAACGACCTTTTCCCGGATGAAGAAACTAAATTGTTACTAAAAAAAATCCAACGTAACAAAAAAGATTTAAATACTATGACAGACCGCTTCGCTGACGACGATTGGCTAGGTAATTCAGTTGACGAGAAGGATACGCCAAAAGAAAAAACAATATCTAGCGAGATTAGCAACGAACCGCAATAAACCAAAGACAACTCGTAAGTATCTCCTTCGTCATCCTTCCCCCTTCCCTGTTAAATCGAACATCAGAAACACTCTTTGCTTAATAAAGTTGAGGACTTGCGTCATTCTTAGTTATCAACTGTGTGAAAGAGGAAGACAATCGCTAAGAAATTTAAATTTCGCTATTATGTTCGCAAACATTATATTGGAACAAAGTTGAATTAAACAAATATTACATGCTGTCTGATCATTGATTGATTAGTGGGGTTTCAGCTTTTCTAAACCGCGGAGTTTATTGAGGACGGCAGTCATATGATCATAGCCCATCTGGTTTTTTAAAGCGGAAAAGCTATCACGAGCACGGGTATACCAAAGTATGGCATCAGGAATATTTTCTTCAGTTTTCCAGTAAACACGCCCCATGCTCTCGAACAACACAGCTTGAGTTGGATGTGGAGGCAGATCTTGCACCAGTAAAGTAGCTTTTGCATACCAGTCCTTTGCCGAAACATGCTCACCTCGTTCCAAAAATAAATCGCCGGCGCGCTTCATAGCTCGGGCCTCGCCCAGAGGATTATTGATTTTGTGGTGGTATTGCATAGCCAAGATGTATTGTGCCTCGGCCTCCTTAATTCTAGTTCGAAATTTATACAGATCGCCGATAGACTCATAAACCTTCGCAGCTTTATCCAGTTGATTATCTCTTTCAAAGGCAATGATAGCCTTGCCATAACTTTCAATGGCTTTGTCAAACTCATGGTAAAAAAAATCTTCGGATGCTTGTTGTAAGTATCGCCCAGCTTCACTTTTCGAGTCTATTGGAGTGGTGATGGATGTAGACTCAGGCTTTTCCTGTGATTTATCTGGCAGGAGCCAAACAGAAAACCCTACCGCCAAAGTCAACATTACAATGAGAAGATATTTAAGTGCTGGTTTGAAAAAAAAACTCATGAAATATACCATCAAAATGATAATGGAAACTAAAATAGCTTAACACGATAGAATAATTTGGAGAAATTTCTAAAAAAAGGAGGAGTTTTTATGCCTTAGCCGTTTTAGCTTATCCTTGTAATTTTTACTATGATTATTCATTTTGGCTGTTGGAGATTTAGATAGTTAAGTATAGAATGCACTTACTTGTTTCTGGGATGTTTTTCGACATACTGCTTGAAAAATTGAGAGATTCATCCCATGATTTGTTTAAAAGACATTTTACGCAGTTGAGCTTACTGCAACTCAAGACAATCAACTTGTTTTTCTGAGGAATGTCTTATTCCCAAACAGACCACCATAAAATGGAATTCTCTTTTTGTTGAGTTTATTAGCTGACAGCTATCGAAAATGGGTGGTCGAAAAACCAATTGTCAGCATGATGATGGTTTTACTAGTAGCAGGTTTTTTTTCTTCCCACATATCAAGCTTCAAGCTCGATGCTTCCGCTGAATCTTTGGTTTTGGAAAACGATAACGCCCTTCAGTATTATCGCGCGATCAGTAAATCCTATGGCTCTGATGATTTTCTAATTATAACTTATGCCCCGTTTAAGGACTTGATGTCTGACACAGTGATAGAAGATTTAAAATTTCTTAGCAATGAGCTTACTAACCTTGAACGGGTTCACTCGATAGATAGCATCCTTAACGTCCCCCTGCTGAACAGCCCACGCGTGGAAATTTCCAAGCTTGACACCGACATTCGCACTCTGGAAACTCTCGGAGTAGACCGAGAAATGGCACGTAAAGAATTTCTTGAAAGCCCTATTTATAAAAATCTACTAATAAGCCCTGATGGGAAAATAACGATTATTCGTATTAATTTTAAACGTGATGAAAAGTATTTTTCGCTCATGTATCGGCGTAATGACCTACGTGACAAAAAAAATGAATCAGGCCTCGACAAAAAAGAAAAGATATTATTTGTTAAAGCCCAGCAAGAGTTCAGTGATTATCATGCTCAGGTTTTAGAAGACGAAGAAAAGCTCATAAGAAATGTGCGGAATATCATGGACCAACATCGCGATCACGCTGAGATGTTTTTGGGCGGTGTTCCTATGATTACCTCAGATATGATAGGTTTTATCAAGCATGATCTTAAAACATTTGGGTTGGGAGTATTAGCTTTTCTGATTTTCATGCTCAGCCTATTTTTCAAAAAATTTCGCTGGGTAGCTCTTCCTATCAGTTGTTGCATCATCACTGTTCTAATGATGGTGGGGTTTTTAGGGTTTATGGATTGGAGAGTGACAGTAATTTCATCTAATTTCGTTTCTATTTTGCTCATTATAAATATGTCTCTGACCATTCATTTGATTGTATGTTATCAGGACATCAACAACAGCAACCCGGGCCTAAGTCAGAAAGAACTTGTCTGGCAGACGGTCCGCGTTATGGCTCAGCCATGTTTTTATACTGCGATCACCACAATTGTTGCGTTCACTTCTCTGATTATAAGTGGTATTCGCCCAGTGATCGACTTCGGCTGGATCATGACCATAGGGATCGCCCTTGCGTTTGGACTAAACTTTGTCTTTTTCCCGGCGACACTTATGCTATTGCAATCAGAGCCTCCCGGTTCACCGAAAGACGGTACTCGCAAATTCACGCTCGCTATTGCTCGGTTCACTAACCGTAACCGTAAAGCCATCTTATATAGTTCAATCGTTCTTGCTCTGATGAGTATTGCCGGAGTTGCAAAATTAGAAGTAGAAAACCGTTTCATTGATCACTTTAAAAGTAATACCGAAATCTATCAGGGTATGGAAGTTATTGATAAACAGTTGGGAGGTACCACCCCTCTTGATATTATTATAAATCCAGACCAAAAGTATTTTGAATATCTGAAAGAAACTGAACAAGAAGCTTTTGATGATCCTTTCGCAGAAGCATCGGAAGAAGTGGAAAATAATTATTGGTTTAACTCTAATATGCTTGACCGAGTAGAAAAAATTCATGACTACCTGGAAAGCTTGCCAGAAGTCGGTAAAGTTCAATCAATATCGACTCTAATAAAAGTTTTCACTCAATTGGATAATGGTAGAAAACCAGACGATTATGATCTAGCACTGATCCGCAAACTAATGCCTAACAATGTTAAAGATTCTCTAGTCAATCCTTACCTATCTCAAGATGCCAATCAGGTTCATATTAATATGAGATTGATCGAATCTGACCCCAGCCTGCGACGCTCTCAACTAATAAAAAAAATCCGCACCCATCTTGTTCAAGAACTGAAATTTAACCCGGAGACCATCCGCTTCACAGGAATGGTAGTACTTTATAACAATATGCTCCAAAGCCTTTACAGGTCACAAATCCTTACTATCGGAGTGGTTTTTTTATCTATAATGTTCATGTTCATGATTCTATTCAAAAGCGTGTCCATGGCATTGATCGGCATCGTCCCCAACCTGCTTGCAGCGGGAACCGTATTGAGCCTCATGGGCTGGATAGGAATTCCGCTGGACATGATGACAATCACGATAGCCGCCATTACAGTGGGTATAGCAGTTGATGATACTATCCATTACATCCATCGTTTTGAAACTGAATTTAAGCTAGACCAGAATTATCTTGCGTCCATGGAAAGATGCCACGGAAGCATCGGCAAAGCCATATACTACACTTCGGTAACCATCACTCTTGGTTTTTCAATTCTATCCCTTTCTGAGTTCATGCCCACCATCTACTTTGGTCTATTGACCGGCGTCGCCATGGTGGTAGCCTTGATCGGCGCTCTCACATTACTTCCACTACTTATTGTCTTATTCCGCCCGCTAGGCGAGGCTAACGCTTAACTCAACTAGTAATAACTCTACGTAGGGTGTAATAAAAGTTTTGCTAAATACTTTCAAGTACTGGTGCCAGACATGAGGAGTTTTATTTATGGTCAAAAAATTTTTAAGTTGAACACAAAAACTACTCCCTCAGGGTTAGGCGGGTCAAACTTAGTGACGTAGGCCACGGGAGACAAAATGAAAGGGAAGCACCTTGCCTCCGTTTGAGGTGAGTTCTTCTATTATAGATTGTTTTTTTGCTGGTGGCACAATGAAAGCTATGCATCCGCCACCTCCGGCTCCACAAACCTTGCCTGCCATTGCTCCTTTTCTCATAGCAGAACGAAAAAGCTGGTCCATCTGAGGAGTACTGATGTTGGGAGCTAACTTTTTTCGGGCTTTCCATTCTCTTGCAAAAACCCGAGCTATACTTTCAATTTGTCCTCGGCTCAACGCCTGTTCCATTTCAATGGCACAAGCACGAATCGATTTAAGGTTGCCGATAACAGCTCGATTGCCATCTACCGCTTTTTTTGTTATCTCCCAATTATTAATTCCAGAGTTTCTGGGTTTACCTGTATAGCATAGAACAAAATTTCGTGTAAGCTCAGGAAGGTTGATGGAAAACTTTTCAGTCTCAATGTCTTGGACTCCGGGAACAACTTTGCGAACCCCTCCATACATTGCCGGGAAATAATCCTGACATCCGGCCGGCACTTTAATTACTTGAGTCTCAATATTCATAGCGATTTTAATCATTTCTGACCTACGGTAACGCCGACCGGTTAATCGATTTAGCGCCCCGTTTAGCGCAATATTCAAAGCGGATGAACCTCCTATGCCCGAGCCTTGAGGGGCCTGACAGTTTGTCGATATTTCCAGCCCTGATTTTGGTGAATAGAACTTCAACGTACGCACGACAAGTTCCAGGGCATGATTATCAGGCAACGCATCCAGTGAGGGAAATTTTTCACTCAAACCCAAATCATGTGAGGTCAGAAAAATCTTCTTATCTTTTCGAGTTGTGATTTCAACCTTTGCGTAAAGGTCGATCGCAGCGTTCAGGGTTGGCGGGTTCTCAAAAAAAAGGTGTAAAGGCCATATATCGAGGGTTCCTCCTGCCAGATCAATTCGGGTAGGGGCGGAGCTTTTAATGTAGGTCACTAGACCTTAATCTTTCAGAGGTTTTCTGCATCTGCATCT
>Ga0315316_10003499_pt1 | contig 11380 bp, 7 predicted proteins | sample M160m3416metaG_FD_203702 | JGI IMG/M metagenome (GOLD analysis project Ga0315316, IMG submission 203702) | Ammonia-oxidizing marine archaeal communities from Monterey Bay, California, United States - M1 60m 3416 | ecosystem: Environmental > Aquatic > Marine > Intertidal zone | place: USA... | reverse complement strand
GGACGGGATACCGCACCAATCGGGGATCACGGGCAAAGAACAGCAGTGCTCGCGTGTCACTCAAACTTCGAAAAGCACCCCCACGTTTTGGCAGAGCTTACGAATTCGATCAGTGCAGCAGTTAGCCTAACCACTCTCAGCTTTGGCACCAGAAGGATTCCCCCCTGGTGTCACGCTGGTCTTTTGAGAATCCTCGTTGATGCGTTGCATCAACAGGTCTCTCGCCTGTCGAAAGTCAGGAACATCCGGAGCCAATTCGACGGCGGTCTCAAGCTGCTCGAGTGCTTTGTCCATCTCACCGGCCAAATAAAGAGCCAGTCCATAGCGATACTGTATCCCTGGATTCGTCGGCGCAAGCGCGGCATCCCTGGCGATCAAGGGTAATTCTTCCTGCCTGAGTTGCTCGATCCGGAACATGATGTTTTCACGTTGCTGCGGTGCAGACTGCGGCAACACTCGTTCAAGCATGGAAGCCAGGTTGGTCCGGGGCCCCGTCATTTTCGGCTCGGTACGTATTGCAGTCTCGTAGGCTTCGATCGCGTCCTGAAAGCGACTTCTTCCCTCACAAAGCATCGCCCACCCCATGTGAGCACCCGCTCGGTCAGAGGCCACCATCAATGAAGTTTTTACTTCCGCTAGAGCATCGTCCACACGCTGACGTTCTGCTTGGCTCAGGGCCTGATAGGTCCCTGAGGTGACCAACAGACGTGCTGCCTCTGTCCGCACCAATCGTGACTCATCGTCGATATGACGCATCAATGCCCGTCGCACCACATCAGGTGATGATCCCATGAACAGACTCATCGCAGCCGCTCTCACAATGGGGTGTTCATCGGGATCATCCACCAGCTTTCTTGCCTTGCCTGTGACATTGCCAACGCCCGAAGCAGCCAACTCCCCCAGTGCGGACGCCCTTGCCAGCACCGGCGTCAATTCCTCCGGTTGTGTTGCAACTCGCAACAATTCATTCACTGCACCGGGTTCACCTCGACGAAATGCAACGATCGCCTCGCTGAAATGCTTGGGCTGCTTGCGATTTTCTCCGTACCACTTTTCACAAGCCGCATCGCACCATTCGTCGGTCTTCAGGATTGCTGCGGCGACCTGATCATCACCTGCCTCAGCGGCCTCAATCCAATCCGCGTACTCAAGCAGGTCTGGTTGTTTTTGCTGGTCAATTGATTTCAGTTGATCCTTCACATGGCAACCACTGCAGGCATTTGGCGTCCCCAATGCGACCGACAGATCAGGACGTGGCACGCGCAGGGAATGATCTCTTCGCTTGTCGACATCCATGTACGTCCGGTGCGGCATGTGACAGTTAACACACATCGCACCCGCAGTCCCAGGCACGTGATGATGATGTGACGGCACATCATACTTCCCGGCCGCGTGCTGGTGGCAGGAAGTGCAAGTTTCGTTGCCAGGCGACTTCAATTTTAATGAATGCGGGTCATGGCAATCCGTGCAACGGATTCCTTTGTGGTACATCTTACTCTGGATGAACGAACCATAAACGTAGACTTCGTCTTTGATTTGGCCGTCAGCGAAGTAGGTATCGTCACGGAGCAATTCAAGATTATAAAAATCACAAAACTCATCCCCCCCATGAAAGCCTTCAGACAACACCCCTCGGCGACTATGACAGGGCGCGCAGGTCTCTAACTGCGGTTGGGCATTCTCACCCTTCAGCTTTGCCAAACCGTAGCCGTGCCGGCGATCCCAGAACAGCGATTTGCTGTTTGCGAGTTCAAGATGCAAACTGCCAGGGCCGTGACAAGCTTCGCAACTGACATCAATTTCTGAAAACGTGGTGTGATAGGCCTGCTCAGCCGGATCAAAGTTTCTCTTCAGGTTGGTTGAGTGACAATCCGCGCACATCGTTTGCCAGCGTTGGGCGACACCGGTCCAATGCAACGGATCATCAGGTTCCAGTTTCTCGGCTACGTCTGGCGGTCGCAAATAGAACCATTTTTCTTTCAGCGTGTCCCAAGTGATCCGCAAAACCTGAACACGAGCCACCTCGGTCGGCGGCATGTCAGCAGGTCGATCGAACTCGACCATGTACTGCTGCAGCGGTGAGAAGCCAAAGACATACTTGACTTCGAAATCCTGCATCTCTCCATCTTCGCCCTCGGTGTAAACCATGAAGCGTTCACCATCGCGGTACATGCGATTGACAAGACCGTCATGCTCGAAAGTCACATTATCAAAATCGCCAAGCACGGACGCGTCGGTAGCATGATCCATTGCGAGATCGTGATCCGAACCACGGAAGGCTTCAGCTTCCTTCTGATGGCAATCGACGCAGGTTGAACGTCCTACGTAGCGACGTTCCACCTCTTCGGGCACAGCCGACCAATAGTCAGCAAAGACTCCCCCAGCCAACACAAGCAACGCAACCCCAGCAATTCCCGCTGGGCTCTTCAATTTCAATGTGGGCTTTCGAACCAAGAGAGTGCGTTGGGTCAGAGTGTTAAGAATCTAGAATTTGTAACAGTCTACTCGGATAATAACTTTACTGCCTCTGCCCTCATCCGGTTCACCAAATCCTTGCAGGACAAGTCTGCGGTACCACCTGAACGTTTTGCGACATTTTCCAACAAACGACTCGCCTTGAGCAGTTGTTCGGCGGCTTTTGCAGCCTGCGGCGAACGCTGCCGATCGCCTGTCACAATCGCCTCGGCGACCCCTATTGGACCCGCTTCCCGATCCCAATCGAGATCCAGCCCCATCTCACGATGTCGCTCAGCAATTGCCTGCATCACATCCCCTAAAATCGGATCAGTGACCTGTTTTTCCGGGACCCGACCCTCGGCCGCCGCGCGAATCGCTTGGAATGCCTCAGAGTCCTCTAGGTCAGCCTTTCCTGCAGGTGGCACCGCAGGCAGCGGAATCGCATCCACATCGGGTAAAGGCAAAGCCGTGGGCGGATCTCCTTGGGCAGTGTAGAAACCGTAAAGGGCCACGAACAGAAAACAAGAACCCACCAAAAAACGTAGCTGAACGCTCATCACATCTTCCTTTCACTGGAGTGATCGCTGGGTATTCTAGAGAAACACGGCGATGGAACGAAGAGCGATGTTCGCTGCACCCGATTGCCACATCTTGGCCGGAACCTGGAAAAAGCAGGGGTTCATGGGCGTTTGGATAGAGCCAGCACGTCGTTCTGCTGATTTTGGGGTCCAAAATGCCTAAAACCACATTTTCACTCCTCTCGTCTTCAATCCGGTGCTAAACAGGACCAGAGCTTCCCGACGTTGAAAATCAGGTAACTGGGGTGACAACCACCACACGTACATCACAAACGTTGGTTCCGGTCGGACCTGTTTTGAGCAGTCCACCAGTCTGCTCGAAGAAGTGATACGCGTCATTTCGCTTTAGATATTCGTCAGGTTTCAGTTGTTGCCTGCGTGCGTTTTGATGAACTTCATGATCGAGAATTGCACCTGCGGCATCGGTGGGGCCGTCTTCACCATCGGTTCCACCAGATAACAAACATAGACCTTGCCATTCGCGTTCTGACAAATCGCTAGCCAACAAGGTTTGGTAGGCGCTCAGGATCAATTGCTGGTTACGACCTCCAAGTCCACGAATCGCCTCGGGTGCCAGTTTGACGATTGGTTCCCCGCCGGTGATCAGACAATCGTTGCGATGTGTCGCCGACTCAGGTCGCAACATGTGGATTGCCATTTCGGCCAATCGACGGCCAACGTCTTCGGCGGTCCCCTCGGATTGACGGGCAGATTGCATGACATGGTTGTACCCGCGTCGCTCAGCCATGATCCCTGCCTCATCCACAGCGACGGCATTGTTGCCGATCACAAGTGTCGTATGCCTGCAGACCTCGGAGTCTTCGGTTTGCACCTTAGGCTGACGTGTTGCATTACTCATTTGGAGTCGTAATGCCCGGTACACCGATTCGGGTAGATGTTTTTTTAGGTCGTACGTTTCCAGAACCTCCAGCGCCTGGCCTGGCGTCGACGAATCGATCACTGTTGGACCCGAAGCGATCAAGTCGAGGGGATCGCCCAAGACGTCTGAAAGCACCAAAGTGATCAGTTCTGCCGCTTTGCAAGCCACCAGCAGACCACCGCCTTTGATGCAACTGAGATGCTTACGCACTGTATTGAGTTCTCTAATGTCGGCTCCCGCCCCACTCAAGAACTTCGTAACTTGCAATTTATCCGCCAAGCTGATTTCAGGATGCGGTGCTGGCATCAGCGCACTGCCTCCTCCCGAGATCAAAGCGATGCAAAGATCCCGCTGGCCTGCATCGCTGACTTTTTGGATAATCTGTTTGGTACCGATGACGCCCTCGGCTGTCGGTTCATTGATTCCGGGGGGCCGTGCGGGGTGCAGATGCACGTTACCTGACAACGGTTTTCCGTTGATGATCTTCGCAACCTCAGTTCCCTCTGGCACGTTGACCCAACCGGAAACCGGCAGCCAGCCACCAAGGGAAGCAATCAACCCCCGAGTCATCGCAGCCCCAGCTTTTCCCGCCCCCACGACCAGAACACGATCAAAGTCACAACGCTTCCACTGCTGAGCACCGATAACCAATCGATCACCATCAACAGAGACTTCCCGATGCACGAGGCCCTCGGCACGCACCGCATCGACGCCTGCATTCCAGATTTCGACGGCATCCTGTCTTAAATTGGTCATTTGACTACTCAAAATCGCGTGTTTTTGCTGCCTGAAAGCCAGACAAGCTCGTCGCATCTGCCACCAGTGGCCTGTGGCTGTTATAAGTGTGCGGTCATGAATAAGCCAAGCGACGATCAGCACAACATCAAGCAGCCAAGCGATCTTCCGGACCGCGATGAGCTTGCATCCGAGTACTTTGATCGATTGCCCTTCGATCCTTACCCGGTTCAGGAGGAAGCTTTACTTGCCTATTTCACTGGCGATCAAGGAGTGCTGGTCTGTGCCCCAACCGGCACCGGCAAGACACTGATCGCTGAAGCTGCAGTGTACGAGGCGTTGCGAACCGGTCAACGGATGTACTACACGACACCGCTGATCGCCTTGACCGATCAAAAACTGGATGAGCTACGCCAATCGGCCGTCCGCTGGGGTTTTTCGGCTGACAGCGTTGGCCTGGTCACGGGCAATCGCAGCGTGAATCCAGACGCCCCCGTCCTGGTAGTCGTGGCTGAAATTTTGTTAAATCGCCTTCTCAACCCGGAGGCGTTTGACTTTGCGAAGGTATCTGGGGTCGTGATGGATGAGTTTCACTCGTTCAACGACCGAGAACGGGGCATCGTCTGGGAACTGACGCTCGGACTATTGCCAGCTCATGTCCGAACATTGCTCATCAGCGCAACGGTTGGCAATGCGCTCGAGTTCACCTCGTGGTTGAACCGTGCCCATGACCGCCGCCTGCAACTGGTTGTGGGAACGGAGCGTAAAGTTCCCCTTCAATACGAATGGGTCGCTGATGAATTGCTAGCTGACGTTTCCGAAAAACTCGCGGCGGGAGAAGAAACAGCGCGACGCACTCCGGGCTTGATGTTCTGCTTCAGTCGATCGCAGTGCTGGACGACCGCGGAGTTACTCAAAGGCAAAAAGCTGATCGACAAACAACGTCAAAGCGAGTTAGCGGACTACCTGAATCAGGCAAGCATGTCCGAGGGAGCCGGCCCGAAATTGAAGCAAATCTTAATGCGTGGCGTTGGCGTGCATCATGCTGGCATCCTGCCTCGTTACCGACGCATCGTCGAAGAACTATTTCAACGCAAGCTGCTTGCCTTTTGCGTGTGCACTGAAACGCTCGCGGCTGGGATCAATCTACCAGCCCGAAGCGTGATTCTGCCGTGCTTGCTCAAAGGTCCACGTGACAAAAAGAAACTGGTTGAAACAGCATCAGCACAGCAGATTTTCGGACGAGCAGGTCGACCACAATTCGACGACCGTGGCTATGTGTTTGCGTTAGCACACGAAGACGATGTCAAGATTCATCGTTGGCGGGAAAAGTACGACTCAATCCCAGAAGACACCAAAGACCCTGGCCTGATGAAGGCCAAGAAGCAGCTGAAAAAGAAAATGCCCAAGCGACGCTCCGGTGAAACCTACTGGAACGAGCAGCAATTCCTGCAATTGCAACGGGCAGAAGCGGACGACCTGGCCAGCCGCGGACGCCTGCCGTGGCGACTGTTAGCCTATTTCTTCAGCAAAGACCCGTCCGTCCAACCCCTTCGCGACATGGTGGGTCGACGCCTGTTGCCCCCGAAAGGAATCGAGGAAGCACAACGCGACCTCAACCGGATGTTGATCACACTGTGGTCAGCCGGATATATAGAACTCGACCCAAAACCAATTGCTGCCGCTCCCAAAACAGCACGTAAAGCCAACCAAGCTGAAGAGCCAGCCAAAACCGAGGGGCTGTTTGGTGGACTATTGGACCAAATGCGTACACCGGACACGGAATCCCAAAAACCCGCCGAAGAAGACAACCAGGACCCGGCACTCATCGAAAGCCGGGGTTATGAAGTCGAAAACTACCAGCCCCAGACAGCGAAACCCACCGAGCGGCTGGATCGATTGGTTCACCTGCGAAGTATCAACCCACTGTTTGGCGTCTACCTGGCTGATCAATTGGCGATCGCTGATCCTCAAGAACGCATTGCTGCACTCGAAAGTGTGCTCGAAGTCCCCGGTACTGTGGCCCGATTCACCCGCATGCCATCGCTCGAAGAAATGCCACCTGGCACACTGGCCACCAGTCGACTGGATCCCCAACTACTGCAACTTGGTTTGGCGACTGCCGAAGAATTGGGTGCCAAGTCAGAGGAAGAGGAAGAAGAAGTGGTCGACCGTGGGTTTGGACGGGTGATGTTCCAAGAACCACGTGTCTGGCCACTCACCATTGGTGAAAAAGTTCTCCGCATGTTTCGACATGAATTTCCACGCGTCCATAACGTCAACGTGCGGCCGGTATGGATTGTGGGAGAGTTGATGGAATTCGGCGGAGACTTCAACAAGTACGTCACCGCCCGCAAACTTCAGAAAGAAGAAGGGATTCTTTTTCGACATTGTCTTCGAATGATCCTGCTGTTGGATGAGATGGCCAATATCCCACCTCTCGAAACGACTGTCGAAACGTGGGAAAACCCGCTCGACGAATTAGCCGATCGCCTGACCGAAACCTGTCGATCCATTGACCCACAAAGCACCGATGAAATCCTGATCCAACCAGGCTCTGACGCTGATTCTCTCGTTGATCCCGGTCGTCGCAACTCCTAGGAAAACTTCGTTGATGGATCATCGATCGATCATGAGCGGTAAACGCGGCGACCCCATTGCCATGGCGATGAGAGTGGTGCTGCGTATGGCAAGTGTTCCCTACGGCATTGCCGTGCGTCGGCGTAACCGCAACTATGATCGGCAAGTCGCTGACATTCAGCGATGCGATGTTCCTGTGATCAGTGTGGGCAACCTGACCACAGGTGGCACCGGAAAAACACCCATCGTATGTCTCCTCGCCAAGAGGTTTCGCCAGCGGGGACTGCGAGTGGCAATCGTCAGTCGTGGCTATGGTCGTGGTGACGCTGATGCCAATGACGAGGCGATGGAATTACACGCTCGTCTCCCAGACGTGCCCCACATCCAGAACCCTGATCGTGTGGCGGCAGCACAGGTAGCTGTCGAAGAACTTGAAGCTCAAATCATTCTCATGGACGACGGCTTTCAACACCGCCGTCTGCACCGAGATCTCGATCTTGTCGTCATTGATGCCACCTGCCCATTCGGTTTTGGCTATCAATTGCCACGAGGACTGCTGCGTGAATCAATGGACAGTCTGGGGCGTGCTGACGCAGTACTGATCACACGATGCCAAGCCGTTGAACCCAACGCCATCGATTCAATTCGACAGACAATTGCAACCTACAACGCTGAGGCACCGATTTTAGCCAGCAACCACAGGCCCATTGGATTGTTGGAATACCCGAAAACCAACCTACCGCTGATAAATATCGATCAGCAGAATGTGGGCATCCTGTCGGCCATTGGCAACCCTGACGCATTTGAGCATACCGTCCGTGAATGTGGCGCCATCGTACAAAGTGCACGGCACCTGCCGGACCATGATCCCTACGCTCCAGAAACCGTCGCGTCACTTCGAGAATGGGCAAAGCATCTGGGAGATGAGATTGCCTACATCGTTTGCACTCACAAAGATTTGGTCAAACTTCAAACAGACCGTCTCGGTGGCAAACGTCTAGTCGCCTTGCAAATTGAATTGACGCTGCAAAGTGAAGCAAAAGAATTTGACGAATTGCTCGACCGCATGGCAGAACTGAGCTTCACAGCATCATCGACCAACGAGGAATCGTTCGCGCAGACCGACATGAACGGAAGCGAGTCAAAATGAGCCCCTGCATGCATCAGGAATGTGAATTCATAACATCCCAAACATGAGCAGCGGCAGCGACGTCACCTTTGGTCGCATTTCCCCGACCAAAGACAATCCGATTGTAAGATTCGACGACTTGCGCTGCGTGCCTTGGCAGTTGGGCAGAAAACTTTTCGGGAAGCGTCTTGGAAACACGACGAGTGAACTCGGCTGGCGTCTCCTCTTTTCCTCTTATCACCCCCGATTCCCACGACCACGACTCAAACGCTTGAAAGGTGATGACCATGACACGGCGCAGGTCAGGTTCACGTCCAATCGGATTGCGAAAACTTGAGAAAGGTCGAGGTGGAGAATCGAGAGCAGCACTGGCTGGCTCCTCTTCAACACCCGCCAATTCACTGTTTTTGGCTGCAAACAAGCTGGAAAACCACTGACAGATCAGACTCCAATTGCGATAGAAAAAGACGCCGATAATCAAGACTAACACGATGACGATTAGAAACTTCAGCGCCGATCCCAACATTGAGACTGCGTTGGAGATCGTTTCACCCACACTTGATTGAGAGTCTTCAGCCGACTGCTGAGAACCGCTCGCACTCGACTGAGATTCGCGATCTTCAGACTGCCGTCCACCTTTCTGCTCGGCTGACTTCCCCTCACTGCCTTCACTCTCTTCTGGCTCAGTCTCACCTGATTCCGAGTTACCCGAGTCTGATTCACCGGACTCTGGTTTACCCGACTCTGATTCACCCGACTCTGATTCACCCGACTCTGATTCACCCGACTCTGATTCACCTGACTCTGATTCACCTGACTCTGATTCACCTGACTCTGATTCACCTGACTCTGGTTTGCCTGGCTCTGGTTTGCCCGAGTCAGAATCGGATTGTTGTTGGCCTTGCTGCTTCGACTTCGTTCCTTTTTCAGCATCACCTTTTGAACCGGGCTGTTTGCCTGACTTCTGATCAGTAGAGTTCTGAGATTCGCTTTCTTGACTTCCTGCTGGCTTTTTTCCCCCCTTCCGTGTTCCCGCAGGTCCATCTTTGCGGTCGCCATCCCCACTACCTCCTGCCTCTCCCCCTTTTTTATTGACGGAGCCCTGAATATCTTTTCGATCAGCGTTGGGATCACTGGTTGTTCCCGGTGCATCGGGCTCCCCTTGATCAGCGCCTTCACTTCCCCATCCGTAGCGGCTCGCAGAAGTATTGCCGGGAGAGTCGAACATTTTTGGCAAATCAAATGTTGCAAGAGCTCGTCCGGGCATCGGCGCAAAATACGCGATCATCAATACCACTGCGATCAGCGCCAAGCCGGCGCTCAACCAGGCGATCGTGACGTCAGCCGGCATTTCGACTTTGCGTTGCCGCAAATAACGACGCAAGCCAACGAAGCTGGTGGTAACCAATAAAGACAGGCTGGCGAAGAGATAAAACGCCAAGAGATACTTAGCACTTGCCCACGAGGCGGTGTTGTTCCGCAAGAAGAACTGCCCAAGCCCAAACAGTGGCAACGCGGCCAACGCCAAGTACATGACGGTGCGTCCGGGCTGTGAAGTCTTACGTTGCGGATGATCTGTTTTCGAATTGTCTTGTTCATCAACAGACTCCTGCACCTGTTTTTTCAAGAACAGATGCCCCGAGTCAATCAGCCCTTCACCGCTTGCATCCACATCGTCATCGATCAGCGTGCAATCACGAACAATCAAGTCAGCGAGGTATCCAACAACGAACAGAATAAAAACGCAAAACAGAAACGAATCAACAAGCCGGGACATCACCACTAAGGTGGCCAAGCCCAGAGCTGCTGCATAGCCATAAGAGTAAGCTCGATCACGCTCGATCGCGATTCGGGCCACCGCAACGATGCCCATCGTGAAGCACATGACCGTCCACGACAAACGCGACTGGAACCCGCCCCGATACAGGACCAGAATCAGAAAATTGGCCAGACTACTGATCATGAGAAAGATCAGCACGGGAGCCACGGCAATCGCGGCGTAATCAGCAGCGGTCTTTCTTACTTGCAATCGCCGCGTGCCCTCTTTGCTCGAGACTACTCTTCCTCGGGATGAAGCTTCTTCCAATGCTTCATCGCCGGCCCAATTGTATTCATTGGGACCCACTTGTCTTTTGTCTTGCTGCTCTGCAGTAATGTTTCGGGGGAAATTTTTCCCTTGGAAATATTACTGAGCAAGTCCGCTTCACTTATCGGCCCAACTCGACGATTTTTACGTATCCAGCCGCTCGCCATGTAGTACCATCCGACTCCCATCGCATAGTCTCCCGTACGAGATCATTGACTTAATAATGGAATCGGTGCGAGGTGAATCCCTTCAACACAACGAATGCGTCTCAACCCCTATGCGACCGATCACCAGATCGTCCTGCCCACGCTACTCAACTACGGAGCTAACGGCCAGCAGAACAACCGTCTTCTAGTCTAACGTGAACAAGAGCAACAATGGTACATCGGCTCAGTCTATCACTGACAAACCAAGGAAACCCCCTCTGCAGAGTGTTATCATTTGTCTACCACCGACCGCTCTGCTTGTCAGCGTGAATGATCACTTCAGCCTGACGACTGATGCCGTAGCGGAGGTTGGGCTGATTCAACTCGAGAAAAACGGTGTACTTCTGATGAACCGCATCGGAGTAAACGACGGGTGCATGCGTCATTCTGAGAAAGTGCACGGGGTCGCCATTCCAGCGTTTGGTGAAGACTCCAGCTTCCAAGGAGGGTTCGCGATCCATCTCATAATGCGTTTTCATGACGGACACGAGTCTCTCAGGGTCCCCCGTAAAACCATGCAAGGTGACCCTCTGCAGTCGCCCATTGCCGTCAAAATAGTAACTCAGCGTTCCCGCAATGTCGTCAGGCCTGGTCCCCGTGACAATGGGCACCCGCATGCCTTCCAGTCTCGTATCAGCTAAGACGGTTGTGACACGCGAAAAACGCTGCAACACCCAATCGGGCGTGATATCGAACCGCATCACCTCTCTCAAGTCACTCACTTTGCCA
>Ga0315316_10003497_pt1 | contig 11383 bp, 25 predicted proteins | sample M160m3416metaG_FD_203702 | JGI IMG/M metagenome (GOLD analysis project Ga0315316, IMG submission 203702) | Ammonia-oxidizing marine archaeal communities from Monterey Bay, California, United States - M1 60m 3416 | ecosystem: Environmental > Aquatic > Marine > Intertidal zone | place: USA... | reverse complement strand
CTCATCAGCTGCGTTCCAATAGTTTTGAGTGTCGGTAGTCTTGTCACGAAAAGGTACTACGATTGTAGTGTTAGGTGTAGGTGCAAAGCCTATGCATACGATAGAGCCTTCTGCTGTTTCAATATCGAATGCGAGAGGGTTGTTATGATTTGCTTCACTAATATATTTATTATAGAATACATCTAAGTCTTCGATGGTAGGTTCTATCCATATGTCTCTGACTGTGTGTTCTAGTTTTTTAGTTAGAGATTCTTGCTTAGCTTTCTGTAAGTCAGCTACAACATGAGGTCTCCACTTGAAATTTTTAACGACAGAAACAGGACTGTATGTTGGTAATACCTTAAAGGGATTGGATAGAAGCTCAGTTATCAACGTGGCTCCTCTGTTCTTACCAATCTTAGCTAGTCCTGTTACTGCCCACAAAGATACTGAACCCATTGCGATAATGATATTTGGATTGGCTTCTTCTATTTCTTTGTGTAACCTTTGAATGTCTTGCTCATATTCTTGCTTAAGATATCCTTCACTTGTTGGGGCGTAAGGTGAACGCCACTCTGTTGTCTTGCATAATCTTTTGTATTCACTTCTCTTATGAAAGAAGTATTGTGCTGTGTTCTGGTGGGGTTTTAATTGTATAGTGTGGGTGAGTAAACAGTTGTCGAGGTTGATACCTGCAATGTCACAGAGTTCGGCAAATACTTTTCCCGTGCCCCCACGCAGGATTGTATTAGCGATTGTTTCACTGTTGGTAGGGTACTCGAATACAAACGCAATCTTACAAGCCTCGGCTGATTGAGGCTTGCGTGATGATACTCGTTTATATACTGCATACTCACCCATAGGACTACTTCTTAATGATCCTCTTGATAGATGCTTGAAGTATGTCCTTGTTTCTGCCAACCATTTCATGCTTGACAATACCACTAAAGGTCTGACCGATTGCTTGCTCAAGCAATTCACTGAACGACGAACCGTCATCCATTTCCAATCCCTTTAATAGAAAGGCTTTCAATGACAAAGCTGGATTGCTTTGTTGCATTGCTTTTGGTGTAGCCCAGAACTCAATACGAGTTGGCTCGGCATTAACCAAATCCGAATCTGCTAAATCAGATTGGATCACACCAACGGCTTTACAATTCATGCGTACCAATGGTGTTTGGTTTTCCCCCACCTTATCCGAACGATAAGAAGTGATAGTGAAATCGTAGCTACCCTCAGGTAGAGTTACTGATTCAGGTATATCACCTGGAGTCATGTTTAAAAAGTCTAAAACGTCTGACATCATTTACCTCCTGTGTCTTTGTTTAATTTACTTTGAGCATTCTTTTGAATAGAATCAAATAGCTTAGCTAAATCACATTCGGTGTTAGCTTCAACACGACTAGGTGCTGTCACTTTCAAATCCATTTTGTGATCTGATACTGTTCTAAGGGTTCGCTCCGTACCCTTACTTGAAGACCGTGTGTCAATCCTACATACACAGTTAAAGTATCTTCCTATTTTGGTGGATAGTTTAGATCCTACACTGGTTGGGTATGCTTTGGATACACCTAAGTCCCCCTCCATGTACTGCATGTGTGTAGTTACTACTACATTACATGGTACTTCTGAACCTGTTATATATTGTATGATATGTTGCACATCCCTTGCGGCTGTGCCCCATTCTGGTTGACTAGGTTGGTCGGTTGGTTTCTTATTATTAAAAACCAGGGCACCACGTAGTGCTGCCTCGCCCATCAGAGTCAAGCTATCTATAACAAGTACATCTTTATTAGTCCAGTTCTTAACTGAACCAAAGTCTTCGTCGCCATCCTTCCAGTTAGTAATCATTTGTACACCCTTACGGAAAGCTGTTGCTTGTCCTAAAGAATCTTTACAAGTAACGAAGGATACATTTTTAACTGCGTCCTTGTTTAAAAACTCTGGAAGAATAGACAGACCATCATCAAAGTCTAAGATACGTAGATTGTATCCAGCATTTGCAAGTGAGGCTAGTGCTGTGGTCTTACCCGAACCACTATCCCCTACCAACATAAGCTTTGTATACTCTGCTGACTTGTGTGTTTTAATGTTTGCCATTTTTATCTCCTGTGAAGTTAACATACTAACATGAATTGCTTTCCGTGTCAATACTTATTTTAATTTTTCATCAATAATTTTACCAATTACAAATACCATAAATGTAATGAGTATTAAATCTGCTAGGATTAATCCCAACAAAATGTTGATGATCATGTTATCCATCTTAAGTACCACCCAACTACATCTATTATACTTAATACTATTATAATATTTAATAGAGTGGTGGTATTGGAATACCATTTATCTCTTTGATATTTATTCTTTTTATTATACTGCTTCTGCATAAGCCTCCACTAAATCTGGATGTGGTTGTTTATCGAAATCATTATCCAGGAAAAGATTACGACGAGATGGTGAAGCTGAACAGACTTCTTTAAATCGACAGCCACCATAGTTATTACAAGCAGTGAAGTCTGCTGGGTAATACTGTTTGTTAAAATAATTTGTTGATATATCTAATGTATGCATTGCATCTTTGTACCATTCCATTATTAAATCTGTCGGCACATTGTATACACTACGATCAAACCTTGTAAAGTGTACACCTGTTTGGACAGCGTCAATAATAAATCCTGCTACGTCCAGACCTAGTACTTCCCTGGCAGCCCATAGATAACTGAACACTTGATTGTTCGGCATGAAGTTACCAAAGTAATTAGAGTTAAGTGTAGTCTTTGTAGTCTTAACATCACATAGATATAACTTACCTTCTAGTTGTACTACCTTATCAATACGACCAGAGAATCTATACTCTCCATTACCAAAGGGTACTTCAAACCTTTGCTCGAGGCAAGGCTCTCCGTCTGGCATGGTAGCTATTTCAAATAAGTCTTCCCAATATTCTTCTGCTCTCCAGGTAACAGCTCGTAAAGCTGCAGTCAACCCCCGTGCCTTATCTTCTGATAAGTTTAAAGCCTCACCAAATTCCAGGAGAACATGCTTTATAGCTGCTACCACAGCTTCATCCTTTGTTGCCCCCTTGAATTTCTGAATGTCAAGGACTTCAAGTCCTTCGTGTACAGCAGAACCAAAGCCTGTTGCCATGCCATATGTCTTAGACTTATACCCTTGTAGGTTAGTCCAGTTGTACATACGGGGGCATGATAGGAATGAAGATAGACTTGATGTATCCCATATCTTTTGAATAGGGTTACCGTCTTGTAGTATAAATTTCTTTAGTCTATCTGGTTGTTCCATTATGCCTCCTTAACTAGCATGTCCAATACATTTGTTTCGTATTGTTTAGGTTTAGTTCTTGCTGATTTACTGGTGATGCGTTTACCTGCTTTCTCTGTTGCTCTGATGTTTTCCCTGGTAGCACGTAAGTAAGTAACAATAGTTTGTATATCTTCCTCACTCTCTGCTAATTCCAATGGGTCTTTATCCAACAGGTCAACAGGTATAACTAACTCATCTTCTTGTTTTACTTTATCAGTCATTACTCTCTCCTAACTTTGTAAAGTTTGGTTCAGTTTGCCCAGGTACTACGTTAATAGCACGCAGCTCTGCATCAGGGATTGTAACTAAATCCTCATACACAGGATACTTAGCACTATCTTCGGGCAAGACATACATGCGTCTTTCTTTACTCCATGTTATCTGTGCCTTTTTAAATATTTCTTCGGCTTGGTCTTTAGATTCAGCCTCGACTATCCAATGCTGTGTATTCATATGTGATGTTGTGATATCGTATTTCATATCTCTCCTTATTTTATTATTAATACTATCACAGATAGAAAAAATGTCAAGCTAAAAGTTTAACAAAATTCCTACTGCAAATATAAACATGGCTATTGAATTGACTGTCATCAATGCTCGGTCATGCCATAGATAACCGACGATAAACCAACCAGTTACTCCACCTAAATGAAACACTAAGTTCAATGGGCTTATCTCTACTGCTGTTAGTACCATACCTATGATGATAATAACAGAAGCTGTCCATTTAATATACCAGGATTTACCGTGCCCTGGCGTTACCTTTTTTATGTTATCCATACTCTCTCCTAATGTAATGTTGGTTTAATTAGAGACCCATTCTCTAACCAATCTACCTCATCAAGTTCATTGTCTTTTGTGAATGCCTCAACGAGTGGACCTTTCTCCAGGATAGTAGCGACGGCGCTGCTAAACATGTGCAAGGTACTTGTTGTACCTGTTCGCATAAGTAACATACGTAATGCTAACTCTAACATAGCACTGTTAATAATATCAACAGGATATTTCTTTGACAGTTCTGTTATAGGCTCTCGCATTTCCTCTATGCACTTAGTAAACATATCTTCTAGTTTATCTTTCTTCATAGTTCTTTCCCCTCATCTGTCTTTAATACTAAAGGTTGTTGTTCAAGTGAAGATGTAATAATTACATCCCCACCTTTTTCTGTAATCTTAAGATGATTATATTTATTCTCATCTACTGATTCATTATCTTTCATTTGTATTTTAAATGACTTGATAAATCTATGCATTCGCATACGCAAGGCAAAGGTATTATCTGTTGGTATCTCTACTCTAGGTTCATCTGAACCAGATGAATCTAAATAATCTACTGCTTTATCTAATGCGTCTGAAATATCTGTCAACTGCAATAGGTTCTGCGTCGTCGGATTCCATGCCATTGGTAGCCTCCTCTTGTTGTAGTTCATAGTCGTCTTGGTCAAGAGTTAAATCATCTATGTTTACTTTCGATTGACCACTTGGTATCTGTACTGAGTACCCATCCATTACAAAGTCTCCTTCATCCAGGATGTCTTCATCTCTTGGTGTTGCTTCCCGTAAGCCCACACCTTTACTCCATTTACTTTTCTTTTTCTTTTTCATTCTTACTCCTTATGAATATATAAACTGTGAAACATAGAAAACCTAATGTCACTATGTTGGGGGCAAAGAAGAAACTCAATGCTCCCATAATATAAAATCCGTATACACATATGTATACTAAAATCCCACCGAGTGTTGCCATTCTTGGTATCCTTTCTCCTCAATGATATTGTTTAGTGATAACTGTGAATCAATCACAGCACCACGATTACAGTTAACAAACATCAATGCATTAGTGATGTTGCCTTCTTCATTAATAACATCTGCTATGTGTGGTGTGTAGTTTGCATTGGTTTCCATTTGGTTAATACATTCCATTGCCCTTACATCACACTCATACAGGTGCCCTTTGATAGACTTGCCGTTAGCTTGTCCGTAATCAAAGAACACAATAGGGAATGCATTAGCATAATCTCTCATCTGAAAGATAGAATGCAGAGTAAAGTATTCCCCCATGTACTCAGACCGTTTGGTTAGTTCATCTAGTCTGCCCCCTTTTTTTAATGTACCGTATGTAAAAAGCCTAGTCTTATAAGCCTCTTGCAACAGTGGGTTTGCCATTTTCGTACTGCTCAATTCTTCCTCCCTCTAGATATTGAATCTCAGTTATACAATTAGTAGGGATAACAGCACCCCCACCACCTGTCTTACTCTCCTCATCATAAGATGAGATAGTCACAATCTTACCACCGAAGTCAGTGAGTATCCAACCCACAGTTTCGACAGGTCTTAATTGTTGTTGCCTTAATTCAGACAACTCTTGCCATGTATTATCATCTGACATTGCGTCAAGCCATTTGATTTTTACTAAGTCCATTATGTTTAACATAATTATTTCTCCTTGTCAATCGGTTTCTTCTTCATTATCTCTAAGACCTTTGTCTTAAAGTCTACTACATTACCAGGAAATTCTGGTGATGAGTCAGGGAACTTGGGCTCCACTATATAAGAGCCATTCTCTTTCCATGTCCTGCTTGTTTGCTTTCCCTGGTTGTCAAGCACTCTTGCCCAGGCATCATCCTTGCTGGTTGCCTCGACTTCGTAGGTACACTCAAGTGTTTCCCAAGTTGTCACATTATACTTCATGTTAACCACCTATGAAACACGATGGCTACTCCTAATATGATAGCTACTGCCCCTAGTGTAGTTGCTAGTGCTAACATATTAAGTGTGAAGTCTGTCATTTTATCCCAAGACTTTTTGTCTATGTCTTGAGGGTAATCTTTTTTATTCATAATCATTCCTTTCTTGTAGTTCTCTTTCGATATGTAAATGAATTTCATCCTGTCGTTGAGCATTATATGTTTCTTCTACTTGTCTTTCCATATCTTCAAAGACATCCCAGGTAAAAGGTTCTTCAGCTGCACTGGGCCGTGCCATAGCGGCACGAATCATGCGATTCTTATTAGACTCTAGTCTGCGTAAGGCTTTCTCTCTTTTGATAGCAAAGTTAGGGTCGATACTAAACAGCACTCGTCTGCCTACTTTACTAACCTTAACACGATAAGGCTCTGCGTCTACTAGTTGGTCTTTGAGCCACCTCTCCCACCTATGCTTATGCTCTTTGGCATGAACTGGGTAGCGAAGTCGGTAATACCTGGGCTTGCCGTCAGCATTGACAGGTTTGATGAATGTATTAATCACATCAGTACCACTTCGTATGCACTCCTCATCTATGACATTATCTTCGTCGTCATATAATGGCTCGTATAGTGGGGATTGATACCTAATTTGTTCTGCCCCCTTTAGTAGTGGATTCATTGTTGTCTCCTTTTGCTTTGCGTTCTAGTGTCATGCGTACATCATGTACGATAACGAAAGTCCAATAAAATAATGGTAGTGAAATCACTCCACTCAAATAAATAATAATAGATAGTATCATAAGTTCTCCTTGTCGTCAATACTTTTCTGTCGAATAACACCGAATGATTACCGAAAGAGTACAGGGGTTACCACTTTTGGTGAACAGGCACACCCCTCTCTAATATACGATTTAAAATATATATATATATTTATATATACTATATATAGTATAAGGGTAGTGTACCCTACACAAGACTGCCTTGTGCCACCTCATTGTAATATTGGTAACCCCTGTGTTCACTCGGTGTTATTCGGTAGTGATTCGGGTTGTATCCTGCAACCTCATTGTTGCCTGGATAATCCAGGTATGTCTTCCTTCAGCAGCGTTAAGCTGCCGCGTCTACTCTTTCCTGGATAATTGCTCTCCATTGTGGGTTTATTATGTCGTGATGTTCCCACCATGTACTTGCAGTTGCCCCCTCATTAAAGATTTGATGGTGTTGTTGACAACTGAATCTCATAGCTTTAACTGAGTGTGGTTGAAAGTACATAGGTGCACCTAATGTATTCCCATTACCTTGCATATTCCATGTAGGAAATTTTCTATGGCTTTCATACATGGCTGTACCATGTGAGTTAGGATTAGATTTAACCAAATCAAATGTACCATTGTCTTGATAAGACTTACATAGACTTGGGTATGATTGCCAGAATGTAGCACCATACCGATAGAATAGTTTGTTGACTAGACTATTTACTTTTCTTTTGCTAGTTGATACTACATTATCGTAGTCCTCTTGCGATAATTCAGTACCTTTTATAGCTATGCCGTAGTCTTTGTCGGTGTATAGTGAGAAAGGTTTTCGGCGAAACGAAGTTTCCTCTGGATTAAAGGGGTGATTGCACACCCCAAATTGCACATCTTTTAAATAGACTTGTCTAGTTAGTGTTGTCCACTTTAACTTACTAGACCCACCATTTCTGGTAGTTATCTCATAAAAGTTTCTAGTCTCTAAATCAAATCTAAATATAGTCATACTATTTATCTCCTTTAACTTCTTTGTTATACACAATGTCGCTTATCCATTGTGATATACCTTGTGGATTATCATAGATAAGTTCTTCAATTTCTTCTGAAGTCATGCCATATAAATCATGCTCATCTAATGCTGTACCATTCTCAGTTATATCTCTTGGTGGATTGACATAGTTCTTGGTAGTATTTCCATTAACCTCTATACCTCTACGATATATAGGTGTACCAGAGTAATGACCTACACCACCATAACCCCAATCATCATCTTCATAACACCATTTGTTTTCTAATTTTTTCATGGTGTCAGTATCAGAGTCATACTTGTAGTCCCTGGATAAAGCATAGTTTCCACTTGGCTCTAATGAGTATGTGTTTGACAACCACATATCATCTGTGGTTTTGCCTTGATCTTCGTTGATGATAGTAAATTCTTCTGTCTTACTATCCAAGAATAATAACTTGTCGCTACCAATCATATCTGATAACATCTCTTGCCAATCTGGATTGTATAATAGTTCTGGCTCATTGAGTAGTTGTGGTCTAAGTACCCACTTAACAAACTGATGAGTGTCAGATTTGTTATCATCAATCATAGGTGTAGGAAGTTGAGGTCCATTGTGCATGAGCCATAAATCCCTGGAAGATTCTTCCTTTGATAACACTTGGTAAGGGTGCGACATAGCTTTGCTTGACTCCCCATTAGTATTGAATCTGAAATGTAATCCCATAGGTACATCTAGATTTTTATAACTATCCCATACTTTGTTGATAGATTTGAATGACTTTGGCTTACCCAATTTGTGAACATGGACTTTGCCCTTGTTGGCAAACATCAATCCAAATCCATCATCATTATTTAAGTAAGCACAGTTCATCATATTTTCTGTGATCACTTCTGGTTTTGTTGCTTGTATAATTAAGCACATAATATTACTCCTTTTCAGTTAAGCAATTTCTTTTAGATTGTTCTGCTCATCAGACCAATCAACTTTACGACTTGGCTTACCTATGCAATAGGATTTTCTTGTTAGCCAACCATAAAATATCTTATACTCACTTCTATTTTGTGGCAACTCCATATATTTTATGAAGTCCTTATAAGATAATTTTGTCATGCTTGTAGTCTTACTAAACCCTACTAAAGCATGGACAAATTCCATTACTCTAAACATACCTTGCTTTGCAAGATTGCCCTTGAATATTCTAAACTCTATTGTGTGTCGGTGCGACATATTGACAGCTTCATATTTCTCAGATGAATGTACTGCGTCTGAAATCTTTTTACTAGATTTCTTTGCCCATTGGTCTGAATTACGACCTGCAATATGATTTACAAACTCCTCATTTTTATAGTCATTGATAAAGACAAGTAGCTTTCCAATATCAAGCTGTGTTAAATGATTTCTTGATATGTGTATGTGCATACCTGTTGTATCAGTATTCCAGGATTTAAGATGTCTAATTGAATCGCCATTTAAAAATGTATCCCAATTTTCTCTATGAGCATTGAGTGTGGCTGGTGCTGTTACAATTTCAAAGCCATTGGATAGTGAGCCATCAGATTTCATAATAGCAAACTGTCCTGTTTTGCTATTGTAAAAATCATTATGTGTCATTTCTCCAATCTCATAAGGACAATTATTTCTTCTCTCAACTTCTAATTCTACACCCATATAGAGAGGATATAGTTCTGTTCTATCCTTGTCTGATACTTGATGGCTACAATGTTCCATAACATCTTCATCATAATTATAGATATACTCATCATGTTCTGATTCAGATTCCTCATCATAATAATCATCTTCGCTTACATAGGTATCTCTATTTTCTGAGTATCTATAATTGTCAATACAATTAGAGCATATTGGATTATCCTCATAAGCCCACCTTATATCCTCTTCATATTCCCAAGCACCACAATCTTCACACTTTTGAAAGTGGTCAATACCATGATTAAAAAGTTTATTAAGTCGTGAGTATCTTCCCACATTATTTCTGGTCATATTATTATGTGATAACAATACATCAATTTCATTAAGGAAATCAACCTCTATCGCTTTATCACAATATTTTATTTCATATAACATATCGTATAGAGTGAAATCTATTCCCCACTCTTTACTTCTTAGTTCTGATAGTAAAGTCATTGTGTACCCCACTTGTTTAATAGTTCGCTAGTGATTGCCTGTTTCTCTTGAATAGACAACTCATCAATATCTGAGTCCAGGATTTGTTCGTCTAACATTTCCTGCTGTTCTAAAACCCAGTCAGTAAAGCTAATAGTTTTTTTAGTATCTGATTTAATAGGCATAATTAAACTCCTTGTATTATCAGATTATCAACATCAAATTCTACTGACACCATGTCAGTATCAAATGTTGCCGACAGTTTACGATTATTAATATCTATAATCGGTCTTTTTTCAGTACCATTTATTTTATGTGTACCAAACTCATCAAACTCTATCATAATATAATTCTTTGCATAACTTATATTATATCTCTTATCACATATAAAAGAATTGTCAAGTAATCTTTTACCCTCTAACCACAATCTTTTATTTCCTCTATGTGTACCAAGTTTATATTCAAATTTTGTTGCCATATATACCTACCTCTATAAATTCTCTAAATCTAACCTCGTCAAATCTAGGATTTGATTTAATAAATTCCTCACATTTAACCTTAATTAAATTAGTTATAAGTTTTGTATTATTCGGATAACCTTTTGCTACCTTTATAATATCGTTAGCACTTTCAATAAAATGTTTTCTAGTTAGCATATATTCCCCTTAGTTTATATATATTATATTTTCTTTAGTGTCATAACCAAATTTGCTTAAATCAAAATCACAATCTAGTAAATTGCTCATCAAATCAGTTTTTTGCAATTTGATATATTTGCCATCATGTTCATTGAGCATAACCCAACCATAGACATAGTAGCAATTTCTTAATAGTCTTGTTAGTGTTTTTCTGTCTTTAATATCAACTATATTATTATTCATTTTAACCTACTTTCATTTAATTTACTTCTATATTATTTCACTTGCTTGTCAAGTCTTTTTTTTTAGGCGTATCTACATTTATTACTTTTACCCCCCATCATTGAAAAACCTCTATAAGCACTTGAAATCGGATAGTGTATTCGCTTGTCAAGGTCTTTGAAACTTTCTTCTTTGTAGTCAACTTTAAACTTTTTCTTTTCAATCTTTGTGAAAGTTATAGCTTTAAACTTTCTTCTTGGCTTTTTATTTAACATCATTAAACCTTTGTTTAACTTGGTTAAGGGAAGGTTTTTAAGCTCATCTTTAAATCTTCCTTGATTATGTTATCACATATAATTAAGGCACAAATAAGGCAGTATTAGGTATGCCTGTGGATAACTTTGTTGTAAAAATACAACACATTTAAGGGATAGGTATATATAAAGAATGGCTGAAGTCTGGGAAAAAAGAAAAGGCGAAACCTAGCATAAAATTGTGGCTCAAATAAGGCACGAGGGTGCGACATGTTGTCGCCTAGCTGTTCTCGTTTTGTTCTCATTTAGTAAAAACCTCAGAAATGACCAAGCAACCACCCCCCACCCAAAAAAATCCGAGGGCCCGAATATATATATAAGGCACCTCAAAAAATTTTAC
>Ga0315316_10003496_pt1 | contig 11383 bp, 11 predicted proteins | sample M160m3416metaG_FD_203702 | JGI IMG/M metagenome (GOLD analysis project Ga0315316, IMG submission 203702) | Ammonia-oxidizing marine archaeal communities from Monterey Bay, California, United States - M1 60m 3416 | ecosystem: Environmental > Aquatic > Marine > Intertidal zone | place: USA... | reverse complement strand
ATAAAAGATGAGCAGTTTTATAATAATTTAACAGAAGATTGTGAAATTTCAGTTGATGTTGGAAAAAGAGTAGTTATTGTAGGAGAGAATCAATATAGTTTTAGTATGACAGCAATAGAAGAAACTATTTATGAAAATGGTGGTGTAATTGGTTTATACTCTCGATTTAAAGATAAAGGTTTTTCAGAATTAGTTAGACAAGCAGTTGTAAAAACAGAACAGAAATCTTGTGGGAGTAATCTTGGTTGTTCTAATAAAGATTTAGATTGGTAAATAAAATTGAATTTTATCAAAGTTATGTAAATTATAAATAAAATCATGTGTATTTTTCACTGTGATCGTCTAGCAGCAATTAATTTTTGTCGAGGTTTTACAATATTAATATGTATTTTTGTAGCAGATTATACTCGTAATGAAACAATTCGTTTATTTTCAATATTTGGAATAGTTACAATGGTTTTATCATGGCTTTGTCTAGATACAAGTAATATGAGAAGAAGACGTGAAGAAAGAAGAAGGCAAATAGAAGATAATAGAGATACGATTATGTTAGAAATATTCAATCGTAATATTCAACGTGAAGCATTAAATATAATTAGAACACGAACAACAAGTTATAAATTAGGAAAAAATGATCCTCATATTGGTGATGAATGTTGTATATGTTTAGATGAATTTAAGAATAGAAGTAAAGTAAGTAGAATAGAGTGTTGTCATGTATTTCATAAAAAATGTATTGAAAAGTGGTTACTAGAACGAGCAGTATGTCCTCTATGTAAATTTGATGTATTTGATGATTTAGATATTATTATTGATATAGAAGATAATGAAGAAGATGAAGATGAAATAGAATAAATTAAAATTGATTGTATTCATATTTAAAAAATATATATACTAATTTTTAGTTATGAATGATATTAATTTTATGAGAACTCTTTTGGGACCATATACAGACGCATTCATGTCAATGAAGTTTACTAAACGGGTTAAATTTAGAAATAATCTATCTCAAATTCGCCATTATTCTTTGTGTATGGAAGAAAAAGAAGAAAAACAAAAGTCTTTCTTTAATGTTAAACAAAATATATCAAAGAATAGAGCAGAATGGTCAGAAGAAAAACACCAAAGTAAACTTTGTCGCAAATATGGAATTAAAACAAAAAGTCGTTTTCTAGTTACTACGACAACAATTAATTTCTTATAATGTTTATTAAATAGAGATTAATTAGGGACTGGTTTTTATTTATTTTGTTTAAATTAAACAAAATAAATAAAAATATTAACAATACGTTTCAATTAAAGTAAACGGCTTGATAGTAGTTTTAATTTCAAGACTAACTAGTCTAGAATTTTTTATTTCCTTAATTTTTCCTTCGGTTGTAGTACCATATTTTCGTACAGTAGATTTTTTTGATCGTTTTAGTGCTTCTTCATATTTCTCTTGAAATTCTTTAGGAATTAGAGGATCTTCAGAAGTATTTGGACGATTAGCAATATCACTATACTTAATAAGTATAAAATCAGTCATGGTTAATAAATCAATCAGTAATTTATGTAGATATATGAATAATCGATTTTAAGAAATATTAAATACCTAAATCAGCATTATTACAAATACATTGATAAACATATTGAGAAACTCTATTATTAGTTAATTTTTTTATTTTATTTTTACCATTTCTGATCATTTTTTTATATTTGTCAGGATTTTTTTCCATATCTTTAAAGAGTGTATTTAAAAATTTCATAAGTTTATTAAATTCTTTTTTTTGTTTAATTTTACATTTTTTAAGTAAAGTTTTATCACTATCACAATGACAATAATGATAAACATATGTATAATTAATTGAGTCTTTATCATCAGTAATATAATCAATAAATGAAATATATTTATCGTCAACATAATCAATAAATCCATTATTAGTAAAAGCAATTTTACTAATATTAATATTAATCACAACAGAATTCATTATAAATAAATATTTTAATCTATTAGACCATGGATAATGTCCTGGAAGATTTAATAAATATAAATATTCACAAAATTTATACATTGGTTCATAATTAGTCCAAGCATCTAACTTAACAGTAAATTTTGTATCCCAATATGTTTTAGTTTCTAATGCTTCTCGAAGTTTATGTGTAAGTTTAGTAGTTGGTGCTCCTTTAAAATAATATCTATGTTCTTTCTTTTGATTTATAGGACATTTTTCTCCGATCTTTTGTTTCACTTCATCCCAATTAAAGCATTGTCCTCGATATTTTTTATCAATAGTCATACAATAAAATGTATTATCTGGGAATATTGGAAAATCTATATTAAATGGTCTACTATAAACAAAAATTGGAAATTTAGTTGCGGATTCAACATTCCAAGGGAAACGGTCAGAAATCCATATATAAATAATGGTATTTGGTATTTTTAAATTATTTTGTTTGGCCCATTTAATAGAGTTTCTAATAATTTCTAAATTATGTATTAGTCTTTCATCTTTTAATTTAATAAAAAGTTTTTTAACAGTTTGGTCAATATATACTTTACCATTTCTAATTTTATATTCAACTAATGGAAATTTTTTTCTTTGAGCTTGTTTTTTAGTATTAACATTATAATATTCTTGTTTAATAATATTTGGTATATTTGGGTCAAATGAATTTTTAATGTTTTTATAAATTTTATTTAAATTTTTTTCTAATTTTTTTTGAAAGAGATCTTTATTCATTCTTAATATAATAATAATGAATAAAATTTATTCTTCACATAATTAATGATTTTTAAATAAATGTTTTATATCAATCAATACGAATATTGGTGCGACTAAAAATGCTTGTAGCAAACTATCAGTTAATGCGGGTCTATTTCCTTCAAAATAAAAATGTCCTCCAAATTGTGCGATCCAAGATAAAATATGTAATATTGTTGCATAATAGATAGAATTAGAAATATACCAGTAAAAATGATATGATGTAATCCAACTAAAATAAAAAACCATAGTCATAATTTTTCCTAATTCTTTATCAAGTATTAGATAATAAGCACTATAAATATTAGTTAAGTAAAATGTAGGATTGTAAAATATATTAGTACTAAAATGTGTTAAGAAAACAGAAATAGTCCACATAATAATAGGAATACAAAAAACGTGTATTAAAACATTAATTTTATTTTTATGGTATTCCTTATAAAAGTTATATTGTTTAGATAAATTAAATAGTTCCATATTAATTAATTATAGTTTTAATTCTTTAAATTTGTAATTCACTACTAGTCATTCTAGTTGTATTATAAACACTAAATTCAGTTTGAGAATACATTTGTTTAAATTCATTTTTTTTAATATATTTAATTAAGAAATTCATAATTTTAACAAATTCTTTTTTTGTATATCCATTAAGAATCAGATTAACAAACTTCATACTATCTTGATTTTCATTAATATAAAATAAGTAAGAAATATCATTATTTTGTTTATTTAGAATATTTTTTAATATATCAGTATATTCATTAATTGAATACATTGCGATTGCTCTATTAATAATATATGAAACAAAATTAGTACTTTCAGTAACAACAGGGTGGTCACTTTGAAGAACACATTGTCCATTTTGAATGCTGGAACATTTATTATTACATGTTTGTTGATTGGAAACATATAAACATTGTTTGTATTTTAAAAATTTAGAAAAACTATCAAATCCATAATGGACGATTAATTTAGCAGCTTGATATAAAGACCAATATCTCTCATATTCAAATATTTCAAAGAAATTTTTTTGTTGTGCTTCAATTGGTAAAAGAATTGAATTTAATATATTTGCACTTAATTCAACAAAGGTTTCATTAATTAATTTTCTTTCTGAATCATATTCAATAATATGTTTAATTTTAGATTCATATACATCAGATGCTTGTGGTGATATTTCATATTTAAATGAATGAATTAATTCATGAAGTAATACTTTAGCATATTCTTCTTCACGATATACAACAACACCAGTTTCAGTTGGAGTAAAATATGTCCATCCTCCATTAATATTTTTAGGTTTCATTTGAATTTTATAATCAGGTAATTGTCTTAATTGTTTTGTAAAAGAGATTGTTAAATCAGTAACTTTTTTATTAAAAACATTTTCCATTAATAATGTTCTCATATATACGGTTTTAACAATTTGTTCATTATTAGAATAAATTTTAATAGCATCATTTGGTTGTGTTAGACACATATTTTTATTAATAGTTTTAGCAGTATTAGTATCTAAAAACATAGAATATAATTCAGGTGATGAATTCGGTTGACATGTTTGAACCTTAAAATTTTTATTATTATTTAATATTTTTAAATAAATTGTAGTTATTTTTGAATTAATATTTTTATAAAAATTTTTTGTTTTATTATTCATTTTAGATATTTTTAATTTTTGGTTTATTAATAATTCTTTAATGTTTTTAGATTTATCTATACATTTTGATGAATTTGGTAAAAAGTTTTGTTTAAACATTATCTATTAATATAAAGGAATATTAAAAAAATGATTTAAGTTTTTTGAGTATAATTAATTATATATATATGTGGATACACGTATCAAAATTAACAAAAAACTCAAAAATATTACAAAACCGTTTAAGAATGATTTCTCCAAAAGTTATAATAGATACAGATTCTGGATCAGATGATACATTTTGTATTGGTAATATGTTATCATTGTATAAACAGAATAAATGTAATATATTAGGTATTACAACTGGATGTGGTAATATCCCAGCAAATAATTCCTTCCAGACAGCAAGTAAAGTAGTTAATAAGTTATTTAATTGTCCAAATATTCCAATTTATAATTCACCAATTTCCTCAATTTTTGATGAAAAATGTTCTTTATTTTATGGAAATGATGGTCATTATGGCAAATTAACAAATATCTGTAATAAAATTTATTCAAGTCCAGGCACTTCAGAAGAATTTTTATTGAAGTGTTTAAATGAAATAGATGATTTAACAATTATTGCGATAGGTCCATTAACTAATTTAGATTTATGTGAAAAAAAGCAACCAGGAATTTTAAAAAAAGCAAAAGAAATCATAATAATGGGGGGAGCAGTAAAAGTTTCAGGAAATATTACACCAAAAAGTGAATATAATTTTTGGATAAATCCAGAATCAACAAAGAATGTAATAAAATATGATAATATGATAATTTTTCCATTAGATGTTACACATAAATTAAAATTTTGTATTCCAAATTTATTAGATAAAATAAAAGGTCATAAACATCAAAAATTTTATGAAGAAATAATTACTAAAATTTTCAATCAAAATGTTAATTATAATGAATGTTCACCATATGATAAAAAAGTAATAATTCATGATGTTTTAACTTCTTTATATTTTGAAGATAATAAATTATTTGATATAAAAAGAGAAAAAATTACTATTAATGAAGAAGATGGTAGTATTAATTTAGATGAAAATGGTTATGAAGTAAGAGTTGCTTATGAATGTAAAAGTTATAATAAAGCCCAAGAGATGATATTAAAAATGTTCGATATTTAATCTATTTTAGAAATTGATTTTTCAAAAATTTTTTTACCATTTTCATTTTCATCAATTAGAATATATTGTCTATTATTTTTAATAGCACTTCTTCCTAATGTTCCTGAACCAGCAAATGGATCTAATAATAAATCATTTTCATTACTATAAAGTTTTATTATTCTATCTAATAATTGAATTGGTTTTTGGGTCGCATAGTTTAATTTTTCTTTTGCCTGAACATTTAAAATATCTGTCCACAAATCTGTTATTGGAATTCCATCCATTTCATTTAAAAATCTTTTAATTCGTGGAATATTTTTCTTATTGTATTGTAATCTATTATCAGCATCTAGTTTTTCCATTTTTTCTTTAGACCAATACCATTGTTTGGTATTTCCTTTCCATTCATATCTTAAATTTGGTCTAGGATTTACATTTGCTTGTGAATTATGAGCGACGGTTGTAATATATTCTTTTTTATGTATTGGACATATTTTTACAGAATTTTTTTTACGATAAGTATCATCATATGGTATATATAGAGAATTGAATTTAGTTTTATTTTTGCCAGATTTACCATATACAATAATAACATCATGCATTCTTCCAAGTTGGTATTTATTGTTGGCATTTCCACCCGTCTTCCAGATAATTGTATTTTTGTATTTTTTATGTCCAAATACATCATCTAATATATTACGTATAAAGTGAGATATACGGGACTCAACATGAATAATAATATTACCTTGTTTATTTAATATTCTATAACATTCTTTAATTACGTTAGTAATCATTGTAATATATTCATCTTTTCCATATTTGTCTTTATAATCACTAAAATCTCTTCCAGTATTATATGGCGGATCAAAATATATCATATCGATTGATGCTTTATCTAACTTTTTAAGTAATTCAGTGTTATTTGAAATATTATATTTATTAATATAATTATCCATAACAATTTTATATATTTATAATATATTTATCAATTCATTTTTAATTATAAATGTATTTAAACATTTCTATGATACAATGTATTATATAAATGTTATGAAAAATGAAGACAAGTTGTGTATAAATACTTTGAGATGTCTATCAATTGATATGGTTCAAAGAGCCAAATCAGGACATCCCGGTATGCCATTAGGTATGGCTCCAGTTATTCATGTATTATTTTCGAGAATTTTAAAATTCTCATCTCAAAATAGTAAATGGTCATCAAGAGATCGTTTTGTATTATCAAACGGTCATGGATGTTCATTATTATATTCAATGTTACATTTATGTGGATATAAAGTTTCATTAAATGATTTAAAAAATTTTAGACAATCTGGTAGTAATACTCCAGGTCATCCAGAGATTCATGTTACAGATGGTGTTGAAGCAACAACGGGTCCTTTAGGACAAGGTATTGCTAATGCTGTTGGAATGGCGATTGCTCAAGAACATATTGCTGCTCGTTTTAATAGAGATGAATTTCCAATTGCGGATTCTAAGACTTTTGTATTTTGTGGAGATGGTTGTTTACAAGAAGGTGTATCATCAGAAGCGTGTTCTTTAGCAGGTCATTTAAAATTAAAAAATTTAATTGTTATTTATGATGATAATGAAATTACAATTGATGGTAAAACTTCATTATCATTTTCAGAAAACATTCCAATGCGTTTTAAATCGTGTGGCTGGAATACTTTAGTAATTGAAGATGGAAATACTGATTTAGAAGCAATAGAACATTCGTTAAGAATAGCGTGTAATAGTGATAAACCAACAATTATTTGTTTAAAAACTTATATAGGTTATAAGTCTCCACTTGAAAATTCAGAAAAAGCACATGGCTCACCTTTAGGTGAAGATGGTGTTCGTGCTACTAAAAAAGCATTAGATATGGATCCAGAAAAAAAATTTTATGTTCCAGAAGATGTAACTCAATTTTATTCTAATGTAATAAAGAAAGGAAATAAATCATATAATGAATGGAAAAAATTATTTAATAGATATTGCGATGTTTATCCTGAAGAAGCGTTAGAATATAAGAGAATATTTATAGATAATATTTTACCAAATAATTGGAAAACGGGATTAACAGAATTAATGAAGAACCCAACTAAAACATCAACTAGAGTTTTATCAGGTAAAGTTTTAAGAATGATAACAAAAAATATTCCAGAATTAGTCGGTGGTTGTGCCGATTTAACTCCATCTTGTAAAACTAAATTCGATACAGTTGATTTTCAACCGAATAGTTATGAAGGTAGATATTTTAGATTTGGTGTAAGAGAACATGGTATGATCTCAATTTGTAATGGAATTTCTTATTATGGAGGATTAATTCCATTTTCAGCAACTTTCTTAAATTTTATAACATATGCTTGGGGAGCAGTTCGTGTAGGTGCATTATCTAAATCTCAACAAATTTTTATAATGACTCATGATTCAATTGCTTTAGGTGAAGATGGTCCAACTCATCAACCAATCGAAGTGTTACCTTTATTAAGAGCAACTCCAAATTTAATTACATTTAGACCAGCAGATATAAAGGAAGTTATAGCAAGTTATGAATATGCTATTGAAAAAAGAGATGGTCCAGTTGTTATTGTTTTATCAAGACAAAATGTTCCTGTTATTGAAAAATCTTGTAATATAAAAGCACTTAAAGGAGCATATATTTTACAACAAACAAAAAATTGTTTACCTGATTTAGTATTGATTGCGTCTGGTTCAGAAGTTGGTTTAGTTATAGAATCAACATATCAATTAGAAAAAAGAGGATTAAATGTTAGAGTAGTTTCTTGTCCATCTCTTGATATATTTGATAAACAATCATTAGATTACCGACGAACAATTTTACCAATCGGTATTCCAATTATTTCGATAGAAGCATCCTCTGTTTTCGGTTGGTCAAAATACGCCCATTATACAATTGGTATGAATACATTTGGTGCATCAGCACCTGGTTCTGAAAATATGGAAAAGTTTGGTTTTACTGTTGAAAATATAAAACAAAAAGTAATAGAATTATTTTGTGAAATTTCTAGTGAATGTGAAAAGAGAGAAATTAGAGAGTCAGGTACAATTGGTTTCCTTGAATGTCAAAGAAGATAATATAGGTCACGATAAATTTCTATCTATATTGTATATAATTTTAAGTATGTTCTTTGGTTTAATATTTATGTTACTTGCCTTACCATTTGTTATAATACGTAAAATATTAACATTATTATTAGGAACGAAATTAGGCTCTTTTGTAGAGTTTGCCCTTAGAATGGTTGTCCATTTAGTTGGTGTAATTATTTGTCCATATGGTGTTACTAAATTCTTAGACTATGTTTCAGTCAATTATGGTATTTGGATTCCATGGCCATTAGATATGGTTATTGTTCCATTTTTAACAGTTATTTTTATTTATTTTTTACAAATGCTTACTAATATTTGGTGGTATAGTTCTAAATGTGGAGTTAAGGGTTCAAAAGCAGGTAGAATTATTGGATTTTCATTCGCAGCTCCTATCTTAGCTACTATTGGATCTTATGCTATTGAATTCGTTCCATTTTTAAAAATTCCATTAATCTTTATTGATAAAGCACTTATTATTGTTTCTGGATTTCTTGGAGACTGGGTCGCAGATTTAGTTGATGGTGTTAAATATGTTCCTGGTTATTTTATTGCATTAATATTACTTGCTCTACCAATGACACTTGCTATGAAATGTTAAATAATATATAGAATACAAATTAATATATACTATAAAATAAATATGATTTTATATTATATATTAAGCAACAAATGAAAACATTTTCAAACATATTAAAAGGAATTCAAAAAAATATTTATGATTGGATATTTAGTATAGTTTTAGGTTTGATAGTTATATATGTATTTATATATGTACCAGTTCAGAAGTACAAATTTGATAATCAAATAAGTCCATTATTTTTATCTGGAATTCTTGCGTTAATAATACTAGGATTCGGAGTATTTTATCTTAGGAATATAATTTGGTATAAATTGCTTGAGAAAAAAGAAGAAGGCAAAAAAATCCAAAAATTTTGGATAGTTATTTTGGTTAGTATAGTTTTAGGTTTGATAGTTTTTCTTTTTCCACTTGTGTATAAAATATTGGGTAATGGATTTTATTGGGAAGAATATTTTTCTCATATATGGCTATGTTCTATTATTTGTTTTTATACAGCATTTAGTCATTATAGACTAAATAGTTTCTTGAGCCCAATAGTTAGTATGTCTATAACTGCATTTTTTTCAGTATGTGTCTTTTTATATGCTTCTTTCTCAGGTGCATCTACATTAGATTATTTTAAACATATTTATAAATTATTTGATCATCTCCTTTTATCAAAACAACTAAGTTTTTTCAATATATTAACTTGGTTGGCATATACTGTAATTGCTTATATTTTTTATACATCAGAAAGATATTCTGGAAAAGGCGATTCGGAAACGTGTGTATGGAACACAAAGGAGGACAATAAATTCAAAAAACTTTTTATTGCAGTATTATATTTCGTATTTGTTATATATCCATTTATTTTATCTTGGAGAACATATTCTCTTGAAAATACAGTTTTAGTTAATTCTAGATATCCATTACTTTTCTTTAGTATATGGATGTTTCTTTTATTTTTGGATTTATTTCTTAGTGGAAGACAACAAAAAGAGAATACCGATAAAAAACAAAATTGTGATAAAGTAGGTAAAATTGATTATGGTGGTTCAGTTGCATTTAATTATATAATATGGATGTGTGTAGGATTACTATGTAATTCAATCCAAATTTATTTTTCAAAAAATGAAGCAGTAAAAAGTCGGTCAATTGCTGGTCCTATAGACTCAATCAAAAATTTCCTATTTAATCTTTTCGTTACATTATGTCACAGTTTTGGAACAATATTTGGGGGTGCGACTTTATGGAAGACTATATAAGATATAGTCAGTGATATAAAAAAAACTGTTTAATTAGAAATATATTATAAAGATTGTTTATTATTAAATATTCTAGATTTTAATCTAAAACATTTTATGATATAATATTATATAAAGGAACATATGGCAGAAACAACTAAAGAGAAACTTATTTCAAGTTTAAAAAAACTGTCTATAACAATCCCCTTTCTGGGAGTTATGTATTATCTGAGTATAGAAAAAAAAGATATAGATTCACCGTTAAAATTATTAGGTAGTTTATTTTTTGGGGCATTTATTTCGTTTATTTGGTTCTTATTTTCAGTAATACAAATGGGCGGATTTTTATATTGGAATTTCCGTTCTGCAGAAAATAAGGGTAATCAATATAAGATCTTGATTCCAGTATTATATACGATGTATAATGTTATATTTCCAGGAATAACCTTTTGCTTGAGATTGGAACAGTTTAAGATCGGATTTTTTGATAAATATTTATTTAATAAAAGTAAATCATTAATGGAAATATTTAATGCTCCGTCACCACCACAAGGAAGATGGCCGGATTTATGGGTATGGGCAGTATCGTGTTTCCTATCAATTTTTTCGCCAATACAAAATTTTACTTCTCATTTAGGTTCTTGGATGAATAACATTGGGGTTCAGGGAGTGTTATTTGGCATTTCTCTAATATGTATGGGTTATATTTGTTATTTTAGTCACACCAATAAAGATAGTATTGATGAAAACGCCATTGGCTATAAATGGTATAAATTTATAGTTGATAGATTATCGTTATGGACTGATGCTATTGGTTCAGGTAATATAAAAGTAGTTTGGCCATGGCAAAAAAATTGGAAAAAAAAGGCTATTCCTTGGCTACTGATAGTTTTGGGTATAATAACATTGATAGGAGTATACCTGATGTACAGCAA
>Ga0315316_10003494_pt1 | contig 11385 bp, 13 predicted proteins | sample M160m3416metaG_FD_203702 | JGI IMG/M metagenome (GOLD analysis project Ga0315316, IMG submission 203702) | Ammonia-oxidizing marine archaeal communities from Monterey Bay, California, United States - M1 60m 3416 | ecosystem: Environmental > Aquatic > Marine > Intertidal zone | place: USA... | reverse complement strand
GCCTGTGCCTGTGCCTGTGCCCTGTGCCCCACATACTTCCCTTAACCATTTGCGTCCTGCTCGTTGCGTCCTGCTCGTTGCGTCCTGCTCGTTGCGTCCTGCTCGTTGCGTCCTGCTCGTTGCGTCGTCATTGCCGTCATCGTCCTGCTCGTTGCCCCTTCCCTCTAATTCGTTTTATTCGTCCTCATTTCCTAAAAACCCCATAAAAATAAAAAAAAAAATATATATACAAAAATGATGAGTATTCAGGTATGCACTAACTAACTATCTATTTATATATTGACTGGGCTAATTCACTTTTATTAAAGTAAATAAAGTCACTATATAATAATGTATTGAAGAAGAAGATTATAATAATAATCTTTATTTGTATCTTTATCTTTCAATGCGCATGAGGTTTTGATTTATATGAGACCTAATTGTAACTCATACTATATAACTAGTATATATCTTTATATTATTTTAAACATATATATATTTACATTTTCATTTAAAATTTATTTATATAAATGTAATAAAGATAAAGATATAAATGGAATATTTTTTTTATGATACTTTTAAACATGATATTTGCGCGGAAAAACATAAACGACTTATTTTTCAAAAAAAATGTAAAAATAAAGATAATGATTGCTCTATTTGCTTAAGATCTTTATTTATGCGTTCCGTTATTTATTTACCATGTAAACATTATTTTCACAAAGAATGCTTATATCAAGCAGTTGAAGCTAAACTCTATACATGTCCTTTATGTCGATATGATTTACTTGATCCATTACTTAAATCTGGATTTACATTTCCTGAAGTGCAAACGCCTCTTTATCGTTTCGATATAGAAAATACTTCATATATTTTACTTCTCTTAGATGATTGGATACGTGAAAGTAATTTTAATGCGAGTTCTTTCACAGATATTAGTGCGAATATGATGATTGATTCTTATTTAGATGACTTACCACCTGACTTGGTACATTCTTCAGATGAGGAAGAAGAAAGAGAGGATACGACAATGGATATCATGTTGTTTTTGTCACTTTATGATTAAAGTTTAGTCATCATTTCGATTGACTCCTCGTTGATTAATTCTGATGGTATTATCGTAGGTGAAGGTGCTTGTAGTGGCATTGCGAATTTCGGAAAGATTTTATAAAATACTAGACCAACACCTATACCCAAAACACCGCCCGCAAATAATTGAATTGGCGAATGCCTATGTGTCATATAACGTTGCCATAAAGTAATGATTGTTTGAATTCCCGCTATTCCTGTTACTAATGGATTTTGGAAATAGAGCGATAAAAAGGTAAGTTCAGATAAAACTGATTGCGCATGACCGGAAGGCATTCCGAAATTTCGATGAATTGTTAGAAAATTAAATGCGGTTGGAACCAAGCCTTGAAAGTTTTCTACTTTATGCGAATCTGGACGTGGGTATCTTAATGTATTTTTTATACTGATGTTTAATAAATGACTACACATTTGCCAAGCAATGATAATCGCAATTAAATAAAATGATACCTTTTTTTCCTTGATAATAAGCATCATTACGATTAAAGCCAATAATATATTTGGTCCTTGATATCCTATATGAGAGAGATAAAAGTTCATTTTTTACTATTACTTATATAATATATATCATTTTTTATATATTATATAATGTATAGTATAATGTATAGTATAATAATTTAAATGAGTGATAAGAGTGAACCTTCAAAATATATTGGATATAGTATGCGTAAAAAACAATGGGTTAGTATAAAACCGAAGGATAAACGAATTGATACTTATGAATTTTTTGATTCAGGTGCAACTGCGTTTACCTATGTAAATCCCTCAAGTAATAAACTAGTGAAAATTATACACGGACCTCGTTATGAACCAGACGATGATTATGCTGAATTTATTACAGAGTGTGAAATAGAAATAGAATATCAGTATAGAGCTTCTATAAATGGACTAGGACCCCACATTTATCGTCGACAATCTGGTTTCATTTCAAAAGAAAACTCATTTTATAGTACGCCATATTTTTATATTGTAATGGAATATTTATCAGAAGAAAATGGATGGGAACATATATTTATTGGCGATAAACCAGATAATATATTTTGCGATTATATTAAAGATTTCGTTTCAAAAACAGGATTAATAAATGTTAAAGATCCACAGGCACATTTTTATTATAACGATACAAAAGACAAAGACAAATTGTATATGATTGATTATGGAAATTTCGAAGAATGTGGAAAACGTAGTATATCAAAATGTATAATATTAATGAATAGCGCGTTAGGTATAAAATGTAATAAAGATCAAACAACAATGCAAACTGAAGGGAAAAAAAGTATTACAAAAACAAGCAATGGGGCAAAATATAATTCAGGTGGTAAAAAAACACATAAACTTAAGAAAAACTTACGTAAATCAAAAACTCATAAGAAATGTAAAACGCGTCGGGGAAGAAAATAGATTATTTATATAATTATATATTTTGATAATTATATATTTTGATAATTATATATTTTTATATAGTATAGCAAATGCCTGGTAAAACACGTAAACGACAAACTATTTTAACAGGCAGGTGGCCGTCGCTTAAAAATAAAAAGCGTGTTAGATTTTCTATACGGCCACGGACACGGACACGGACACGGACACGGACACGTAGACAATAAATCAATTATTTTATAATATTTATAATTTTTTATAATATTTATAATTTTTTTGATTTAAATACTTTCCTAATAAAAATCCGCCTGCGTTGCATAAAATGTCGGACCATTTCGCATACCACCATTTTCCGTGTCCTTTATGTGTGGTTAAATCATTACATCCACCCAGCCAAGTTAATCTTTTCTTTCCTGAAATATATTCATATATTTCCCATATAATTCCTATTGTCATTGATAAAATAAACGCATTAGGGAAATTATAACCGAGTGTGGTAAAAAATAAAATATGTGTCATGGACCATCCATCTAAATCACTTATTATTGATATTTCTAAAGGGTCTTTGAATGTTTTATTATCACATCTGTATTTTCCATATAATCCGATTAATACGAGTGGAACTAATATAAAACTGGTGTAACTAACATAATTTATTGTGGATGATTTTTTCATTATATAAATATACAATAACTTTATATTTACCAAATTTGTTATTGTATATTGAGTTGTTATGTTAATGTGATATGTTAATGTGATATGTTAATGTGATATGTTTACTTGCACATGTTAAACAACAGGCGATTGTAAATGTAGTTAATGCCAAGCATAGCAATAACAATGGCGGAATTTATGATAACATGTTTGTTGCGCTTAACATCCTTAAACAAGAAAATCAAGCTGACGATTGAAACAATCATGATGAGAAAATAAAACACCGAGATGGCATAAAATAAGTCGCAGTATTTCTTATCCATAGGAGAGAAGAGATTGTTGAAATCTTGAATCAGAGACATATATAATTTGAAAATATTAAATTTTTTTTAAAATCTCTAAAATCAAAATAAATTATCTTAAATGTTTCTTTTTTATTCTTTATTCTTATTATTTTATTCATTTATTCATTTATTCATTCATTCATTCATTCATTCTTTTCGTCATCATCCTTTTTCTTTTTTCCATCCTCTTTCTCGGAATCCTTGTATATTATTTTAACATACAAAATATATAAAAGACCACACAAAAATAAGGAATTTGGTATAAAGATACCATACGCATGATTTGCAATACCATATGTAAATGAAAGAATTTGTGCTGATATATTCATACATATCCAAGCCCATGGTAAACTTTCGGTATTATGGGTTTTATATATTCTTTGCAATAAGGTACTAAATGATATTAAACCAATAGTACCTGCCATTCCAACTAAAGCTTCCAATTTAGGCATTATTATACTATATGATGAGAGATTAATGAATTTATATTGTATAATAAAATTGAATTACTTTTATTATATTAGCTTAAGAATACATTCATAATTGATTCCATTATGCCATGGATTGAAGTAGATGGCGTTGAAATGATGGAGTGCGATTATTGCCATCATGTTTGGGATGGAAATGCGCAATGCAATTGCTGGGGAGGGTTAGGAATAGACGATGAATATGCGGAAGGCCTATATTATGCTGGGGTTGGTGGGTATGATAGTGGCTATGATGAATAAATATTGAACTAAAAAATAAGAAGAAGAGAGATTATTACTCTTTTTATTTTTTTATATGTAATAAATTGAAAACTTTATTTGTAAATCCTAAATAATACAACTGACGAACATCGCGAGTAAAGATAAAATGACGATGACGACAATGACAACCACATCCGCTATTCAAACAATGAGTAAGGAATATCAAATTCGTAATCGTGATATTACCATTAGAAAATTATTGACGATTTATCTCTCTATTATAGCAAAAGAGAGAGATATAAATATGAAACGCTCGATGGTTCATGCCTTATTTAATTATATGTTAACTGATGCTGTGAAATCTTGTATAAAGAATGATGTTCGAAATTTACGCATGGTTATTATGGGGAAAATTGATGAACTAGAACATTGTTCTCTTTGTCGTGAACATACTGAATTGATGACTACATTACAATGCTTGAAATCCTTTTTGAAAGAATGTAATAAGGCTGACTATAAACTTGTCTTTGGTAGGGGCAGGGGCAGGGGCAGGGGCAGGGGCAGGGGTAAACGTGCCTGTGCCTGTGCCTGTAGTGCAAACGATTGTGCTATGGTATTTTTGCGTTCCTGTTCCTGTTCCTGTTCCTGCTCTGATAATCATAAGGATTTATTGAAAAAAATTAAAAAATACCTTACACGTATTGAACGCTTAAATGATTCTATTATTGTAAGTGATGATGATGATGATGTTGTTGAAAGGGAAGAAGAAGAACAACCACCACTACGTCGTTCCAAACGTTTACGTTCTATGGTTATGGTTTGTTAGATTTGATTTGATTTGATTTGATATGGAGAGAGAGAAAAAAAACCTTATTGGGTAATAAGGCTTGTTTTCTTTTTTTAATCGTTTATTCGTTTCTGCTCTTGTGCTCTATCATCATTTAGGCATTATTGGCGGCGGCCTTGGCCATCAGGCGAGCTGAACGTCGAGGCAATACTTTGACCTTGATACTTACTGGCTTTATTTGCTTTGTCGGCGATTTGCTGCTGGCATACGGGCTTGGTACGCCGTGATCTTCCAAAAACATCATCATTTCTACTAATTTTTCTATTAACTTATTGTACTCATCGTATGTTTCTAACGATCCTAGGCCCCAGGCACCCAAATTGCGTTTTTCATTATCCGCCTCACGATTGAGCTGAATGCATTTGTTCATCACGCTCACGCATAACTTGGCAAATTGAGGGCGGAGGAGGATATTTTTTATCTCGGCCGAAAGCATATAGTTGAACATCGCATTTATATACTTGACCTTACATATTTGGCTACAAAATTCGTTTGTCTCAATGTCAGTCAAATAATTTTTGATGGTATCGCACAATTTGGTTTCACTGCGTGTATAGACCATTCTTGCTCGGTTGGTTGGTTGGTTGGTTGGTTAATGGGTTACCTTTCATTTTTACTTTCAAAAGTTTTCGATTTTTTGCATTTTTGGGTTTTTTTCGATTTCGGATTTCACATTTATTCGGTGATTAGAAGAGAGAAAAAAAACCTTATTGGGTAACAAGGCTTGTTTTCTTTTTTTTATTCGTTTATTCGTTTATTCGTTTATTCGTTTATTCGTTTATTCGTTTATTCGTTTATTCGTTTATTCGTTTATTCGTTTATTCGTTTATTCGTTTAGTAATAAGTCACATTTGTACCATCCCATGTTCCCATTTCTTCCCCTGTTTCCTTGTCATAGAGAAACCACTTGCTGGTGTGTTGCCCCTGCCCCCTACCAATACATGACTTGGACATTATATATTCAACCCCATTCAATGCCATTACTTCATCGTATTTACTCTTCCATTCCATATCGGGCAGGGGCAGGCCGTTGTCTTTCTCCAAATACATCATCATGAATTCCAAATTTTCTACCAAACAATCGTACTGAATAAGTAAATCTAGTTGGCTGTCTGTGTGTAGATACAATCCTTTGGCGTTTTGCTCTTGTTGAAAATACGTTTCTTGATACAGCTCATCGCATTTTTTCATTATAGCCATGCGGAACTTGGCCTTATGTGGACGGCTGATAATATTTCTTGTCTCGGCCGAAAGCATGTACTCGTACATTGCGTTCATGTATGCAATCCTACAAGTTTTGTTACAGAAATTGCCTGGTTTATTCATGGTATTCAGATACTTTTTGATGGTATCCATCATAATGGTTTCACTGCGTGTAACAATCATTCTTGCTCGGTTAGTTGGTTTGGTTGGTTTGGTTGGTTGGTTTGGTTGGTTTGGTTGCCTTTCATTTTTTCTTTCAAAAGTTTTCGATTTTTTTCATTTTTGGGTTTTTTTCGATTTCGGATTAAATGGTCTAATTGTTTCATACCATTGCGTCCGCTTGCTTGGTGCCGAACCGAAAAAAACGACCACCTGGAACAAATCGAAAAGTATTTGATTAAATACTATAAGGTAACCCAAGTAACGACGACAAAGAGATAATCGAGCAACGGCAACGACATAAGCAAGTAACAGAATGGCGGATGCATTGGCAGAGCAGAACAACATTGTAGCTACAGAAATAAAGAATATTATGAATTGTCTTAACAATGAAAACGTCAAAAGAAATCTTGACAAGCAATTAGACGTGTGGGGCCAAATTTTCAGTCGTCTCTTCAAGAGAGATGGTATGCGGATGCTTTGTTCGCATAATGTTATTCGGTTCATTATAAAGCAACGGGCACATGATGCGCTAAACTACCACAACCATCCGATTATAGATATAGCCACAGAGATTAATAGCTTTATATACCAAGTTGAATTTATGGGTTTGAGTCCAGAAGACATCCACGAAGAACAACTTTAGCTAGTAGAATTAGATTAGATTGAGGTTGTTTATCCTCTTTGAATAAAGGTTGAAGAGAGATTAAATCTCTTTTTTATTTTATTATATATTTTATAAAATATTGTAGATATTATTTTTGTATAAAAATAGTGCAATGACTGCTATTACGCTACTATAACTTGTATAATAACACCAGATAGAACCTTGTGAATCAGTTTTTAATTTTCCATAGAAAAATCCAAATAAAGGTAATACGCATATCGCAATAATTAAAAGATAACTTTTATTCCAATATATAAGAAGCGGTAGAATAATAACAATTGCCCAAATGTAATGTAATACACGATGATAATAATTTGAAGTGCCCCAATCTAAATGACCCATATTTGTTATAGTAGTACATACTTTTTCAATTTTTGAAAAGTGTATAAAATAAATAAGTATAGCACACATAATCGTATAAAGAATCATAAATTGTTTATTTAATTGTGTTAATTTTTTCCAGGGGAAAACATATAATGCGCCCCATAAGGCAAAAATGGGTTGCGAAAATAATGTAAATGGAATTAAAGACATGGTAATAGTTTTATTCCGTGTCGTACATCCTTTTCGTGGGTTAGTTAGCCACAATAAAAGTTCATCAAACTGCATACCGCACCAACCAATCAAAGCTACACCTATCCATTGAAAATGCGGGATGCCGGAGGTTAATAAATAAACGATTGAAAGAAACGATATTGTTGTTGTGCGTATACTGCTTTCAACGCTATAACACATTATATTATTTATTAATATTTAAGTTTGAAAATAATAGTAAGAGAGATTATTATTATTTTCTATATATTGCTTATCATTCAATTACTTTTTGTATACTCGCCAATCTGGCGCACCACCCTCTGCCTCCGCCTCCCCGCGTCCGCTTGCTTTAAACTTCACACCCGAGCTTGGCACCGAGTTTTGACGCAAACCGGAAATGAGTAGGGAAACTGGATATCGGTGATAAAAAAAAGGCCTTAAGAGCACTCTTTTTTTTGGGACAAGCCTTTATTTCAGTTGTTGAGAAACCTATACCTATATCTAACTATTTATTCATTAAGAATATCAGACCATTTCTGTATTTCCAAGATAATATGGCCGTAATGGACTTTCCGAGAAGGGGAAGGAGTGTAAGAACCCTCTTCCTTGAATAACCTAAAATCTGCCGCTGACAAGGTGATCGTATCTGGACCTTTTATCAAGTATGGTTCAATCTCACCGACCATTTCGTGCTTGTCAAAAGGTTGTGCTAATCCTTCACCTTGAAAACATGTAACTCCATTGGTATAATCGGTATGCGATCTGGATCCATACATACCATGCCCTATTTTCAAAAAGGTTTTCATTTTCTCCAACAACCCTGCTAAAATCGGCGATTCCGGTGGAGTTGCAGTGTAATGTGTAAGGTATGCCTGAATCTTTTTGCGGAAAGCCCGAATTTTTTTGTCTCTCTCTTGGTCTTCAAAATACGTCAAGAATATCAACGATGATTGGGTCAACAAGAAGTCAAATAACGCTATCACTTCTGACTCTTTTTGAAATGGTTTTTTCAACAATTGTTTGAAGAGCAACTTAAAACACACGTCGGTTGAGTGTATTGCTCTTGATATTAAACTCTCATCCTCGTCATCTTCGTCATCACCTCGCATACCAGCATAGGGGTGGGGTTCTGCTGCTTGGTATTCTCCCAACTCATAAGGAGGAGGAGTAGGTGTAGTTTCTCTTCCTCTTTCATATGGAGGGGGGGCACTTGATCCCCGCCCTCCCTCTTCGTGTTCTCTATCATAAGTCATGCCGGTAAATTTATATGTGGTCTTTCGCTTTATCTGTATTCGTTATATTGTATCTGGTTCTTTGTGGGGTTGCTTCTTCTAATTCTGCGGCAATGGATTCAATTTTTTGAAACTTTCGATTTGGTTGTGGAGACCTCTTTGTCAATACGTGGCGGAGACCTCTTTGTCAATACGTGGCGGAGACCTCTTTGTCAATACGTGGCGGAGACCTCTTTGTGATATAGTATAATTATTATATAACGACGCTACCACCCTCTGCCTCCGCCTCCCCGCGTCCGCTTGCTTTAAAGTTAGCACCCGAGCTTGGCGCCGAGTTTTGCCTCTAAGCCGGAAATGAGTAGGGAAACGGGATATCGGTGATAAAAAAAGGCTGTATTTGGGATAAAGAGAGAGAGAGAAAAAAACTTACCTGTTTGGGACTATGCCTTTATTTCGTTTTTCTCTCTTCTACTCTATTTTTTCTTTGTATTTCAGAGCGAACGCTCCCACAACTGCCCCTTGACTTCCAGTGGATGATCGCCCAGCAATGCTAATTCTAATTTGCGCATGAAATTACGGCAGGCGCATTTGCAATCATTTTCCGGATTCGCAAACATATCATAATCCGGTTGTCGTTTCCTTTCTTGGCAAAGAGGACGACGCGTCTGATGCAGTTCACAACATTTGCATTCTGCGAGAACTCGTCGCATCCGGATCATCGCCAATTCGGGGATTTCCATCATATCGCGCATGAAGTTTACGAAACAGAAGTTGCTTCCGGTGCTTTTATAATACGACCCATGATTAATCAAACCTTCCATTGCTTTATTGAATTCAACAATGATTTCTGATTGAATTTCAAACACTTCTTTCAGGGAAGGTTTCAAATTAAACCCGGTTCGTAAGGTCTCGGCAACAGAACTCTTTCGCACGTATATCCCCATAAACATCCAAGCCAAGGTCATAGATTCTGGTTCAATCTTGTTAGCAATGTCTGCCATTTTTTTGTGTCGTTTTTCGCTGCTGGAGTTTTCAATGGGGGGTTCCGGAATCACCGGTTCACTACTATCCGGTTTTTCGTCGCTGGAGTTTTCAACGGGGGGTTCCGGAATCACCGGTTCACTACTATCTGATTTTTTTTTGAAAACCAATGTATAGCATTTGGGAAGTGAGTCTACATCATTGTTCATTGGTGTTTCAACGTTAATTGAAAGGTTTTTGAGTGCCTGCTCAATTTTTGGATTGTTTTTCCTTCTCTCTTCTTCGAACCTTCTCATTGCATCATCTTCACGCCTCAATTGTTCAAAATGACTCCAAAAATTATATGTATATGTATCTGACTCTTCAGGTGATGGTGATGGTGGTTTTATAAGTTCTATTAACGGCAATTCAGGGGGGGTGGGTCTTTTAAATTCGGGGACGGGGTCGTATGCTGCCGCAGGCCACCAACTTTTTCCCTTATTAGGGTTGGGTGATGGTGAACGTGTGTGTGTGGGAGAGGGACTGGGAGAGAGTGAAGGTGTGGTTGTAAAGAAGTGGTCAGGTGTTGGTGAGCCTGGTGTGTGCATCCGCCCACCAGTAGACGCCATGGCTTTATTCCACTTGGATCTGGATTGTGTGCTGGGTGGTGGGGAAGGAGTTCGGTGAAGAGGAATGTATGTCTCTTCGCCGGTAGGGAAAAAACGCCATTGCGAGCGGATTTCCCATTCAGCAGGAATGTGTGTGGAGGGAGAGGGAGAAGGAGAACTGGAATAATTGGAAGTTGGTGTGTCTGCCATTTCGTTTGTTTTTCGTTTGCTTTCGATTCGTCGTGTAAAGGGTTGCCTTATCTTTAATCCTTCAAAAGTTTTCAATTTTTTGAAAATAGATTTTTTTTCGATTGAAACCCCTACTATATTTTCAATCTAATTTTATTTCATTCTATATACAGGTTAATCTAATCTCTCTTTGGACCTTCGTTTGATACTCTTTTATAAACCAAATTAGAAGTAGTAGAGAGATTACTTTCATTCTTTCGTTATAGTCAATTACTATTTAATGGTAGAGTGCCACCCTCTGCTTCCGCCCTTTGCTTCCGCCCTCTGCTTCCGCTTGCTTTTATCCTTTTTGTATACGCTCGGCACCGAGCTTTTACCCCTAAGCCGGAAATGAGTAGGGAAACCAGATATCGGTCATTAAAAAATTTGCCTTTCAGCAGTGATTTTTTTCTTTTTTTTATTCGTTTATTCATTCTTCGTCGCCCGTGTAAAACTTCACCACGGTCCCATCCCAAGTCCCCACCGCTTCGCGTGTTTCGGCATCAAACACCACGCTATCATCCGTCACCAGATAAGCGATTCCATTGTATTCAATCTCCTCGGTTTCGGTTTCTTCTTCTTCGAGTTCTTCTTCGACTTCCTCTTTTGCTGGCGATGCTGCTTTCACGGCGATGTCCTTGACTTTTGGTTTCATTTCTTCGGCGCTCTTCACTGCAAAACCGCCAATCGTTTTGGGTTCTTCCACCGGCTTCGCTTCCTCGCTACTTCCGCCTTCCGCCTCCGCCTGCTTCTTCTTTGGCGCCCGTTTCTTTTTCTCTTTCACTTCCTCACCACTTCCGCCTTCCGCCTCC
>Ga0315316_10003490_pt1 | contig 11390 bp, 13 predicted proteins | sample M160m3416metaG_FD_203702 | JGI IMG/M metagenome (GOLD analysis project Ga0315316, IMG submission 203702) | Ammonia-oxidizing marine archaeal communities from Monterey Bay, California, United States - M1 60m 3416 | ecosystem: Environmental > Aquatic > Marine > Intertidal zone | place: USA... | reverse complement strand
CACTAAAAGTATATCTTAATTTTTTTGAATAGCACCCAAACCCCCATGTTGTAAATCATTAGCAGAAAAAGCAACACTTGGTGTTCCCAGGCTAGATAGAGTTGCAGAGATTTTAAGACCAACAAGATAACTTTTTCCTACCCCAACCACCAAACATTTTCCTTTAATTTTAGAAAGCAAATTAACTGCTTTGGAAAAATGCGATAATTTATTAAAACAAGCAGATAGTTTTTTTAAGGCTTGAATTTCGGTTTCAACTGTTTTTTTTGCTATTTGTAAATCTTTATTCATTTAATGTTGAAAAATATCTTCAGTAAATCCACTTTGATCTAATTTAATTCTTGTTTTCAGAAAATTAATAGAACTATTATAAAGATCTATTCTATTTTCTCTAACTAACATTTTATTAAGCTCATTTTTTATTTTATGTAAATATATCACATCGTTGCTACAGTACTGAAGTTGTGCATCTGATAATTCACTTAAGTTTTTATTCCAATCGGTACTACTGCCAAGTTTTTTATCAATCTTTTTACTACAAAACTCTTGAACCAAATCTTTTAATCCATGATTTTGCGTATATGTTCTACATAATCGTGATGCTATTTTAGTACACCAAATATTATTAACTTCACATTTTAGAAAATATTGTAAACCAGAAACATCATACCTTAAATAATGGCCAATTTTTGTAATTCTGCTATTTTCTAAAATTTTAACTATATTGGGGGCCTTATAATTTTTTCGGTCAGGTTGTATGATATATGCATCATTATTTCCAGTGCTGATTTGTATTAAACTCAACCTATCTCTATGAGGAATTTGCAAACCAGATCCTTCTGTATCTATTGACAAACTTGAATGTTTTTCTAATTCTTTTAACGTATCTGCGTCAATATCTTCAGTATATTTAAAAATTTTCGTCATTTCTAAATTCATATATAATGTTAATGTTGTCAAAATGCAAAATAATCAGAAAATAATAGCTGTTTTTGGGGGAGGAGGTTTTCTCGGTAAGTATTTAATGCGCCAACTAACAAGATTAGACTATCGAGTTAAAGTGATTACAAGAAATCCTTACCTGAAAGGTTATTTAAAACCCCTAGGAAATCCTGGTCAAATCGAACTTTTCAAAACTAGTATTTTTAATCATGAAGATTTAAAAGAAGTTTTAAAAAATTGTAATTCTGTCATTAATCTTATTGGCATATTATATGAAACAAAAAAGCAAAAATTTAATCAAATTCATTCTCAATTTCCAAATTTATTAAGCAACTTATGTAATGATCTTGGAATAAAAAAGCTAGTTCATATTAGTGCTCTAGGAGTAAAAGAAAAACACGATTCAAAGTACATGCAATCTAAACTTCAGGGTGAAAATAATATTAAAAATAATTTTAAATCATCAATAATTTTAAGACCATCAATTATTTTTGGACCTGAAGACAAGTTTTTTAACACATTCGCATCTATTGCTCAATTTTCCCCATTTCTTCCATTGATCGGAGGTAAAACAAAATTTGCACCTATCTATTGTGAAGATGTTGCAAAGGCTATTGTTAAAGTATTAGAATTTGATAATTTGGAATCTAGAATTTATGAGTTAGGTGGACCAAAAAACTATTCTTTTAAGGAATTGATGGAAATTTTATTATCTCAAATTAAAAAAAAAAGATTTTTAATACCTATTCCATTTGGTTTAGCTAAGTTGCAGGCCTATTTTTTACAAATGTTACCAAATCCAATTTTAACAGTTGATCAAGTAAATTTATTACAACATAATAATATAGTTTCTGGAAACTATCCTGTTTTAAAAGATCTTGATATTACAGGAACGCAAATTGAAAAAATCCTTCCTAAATATATTTATAGATTTAGAACGGGTGGACAGTTTGGGTAATTTATAAATTAAGCAGATTTAATTTTCTTTTGAATAAAATGAGGAATGTCCTCTTCTGTGATCTGATCTTCTTCTTTTGCATTTTTAGGCTGGAATGCATAAAGAACATGAAGCTTACAGTAAGGAAATTTGTCTATAGATGTTCTTCCACAAAAATAGAAACTCTCTTCATTTGGGTGACCAACAGGCCATCTGCATGTTTCGTCTGTCAATTCTTCTAGTTTTTTTGGATTTTCTTGTTCAAAGTTTTTATCTAATAGCAAAGCTTGAAATCTAGCTTTTCTTCCAAGCTTTTGAGTTTTGACTTCTGGTATATTATTTTTTTCTACGTTTGGTTTATGATCTGATCTTTTTGATACCGATCTTGCTTGCAAATTTAAACGGTGTGCCTTACCAATTACAGCATTACGTGTAGTGTTACCAAGCATTCTAGCTATTTCACTACCGGAATGACCTTTCTTCCAATACTGTCTTAATTTTTCTTCTTTTTCTGGTGTCCAACTCATTATTTTAAAATCAATTAAATATACTATATTTGGTATTTGCAATAAAAAAGTATACCTCATGTGGATATGTTATTAACATAATCTATTTATTCAGCCTTTCTTTATTTAGCTTACTTTTAATATATAAGCTTCCCTATGGTTGAAATTGAGAGCAAATATAAAATTTATGAGAAAAAATTTGGCTATATTAATTGGATAGGATTTTTTTCTCTCTATCAAAAAGAAATACTAAGATTTCTTAATGTGGTTATTCAAACAATTATTTCTCCGCTTGTTACTTCATTGCTTTTTTTAATGGTTCTTTCTTTAGCTATTGGAAATGCAAGAGAAGGAGCATTAGGAGTATCATTCATAACATTTCTTGCACCTGGTCTTATTGCGATGCAAATAATACAGCAGGCTTTTTCACATACATCATCTTCAATAATGATCGGAAAAATACAAGGTAATATTGTGGATGTTTTGTACGCTCCATTATCACCTGGTGAAGTTACATTAGCTATTATTTTAGCAGCTGTTACGAGAAGTATTATAATTGCAGCTGTCTCTATAGTGGTTTTTAGTTTTATTATTGAAATGAAATTTTTTAGTTTTTACTATATTTTTGTATATACATTTTTAGGTTCTTTTATCTTGGGAGCTATTGGTTTTATAGTTGGTTTGTGGGCGGAAAAATTTGATAATATGGCCTCTGCCACAAATTTTATTATAGTACCTCTTTCTTTTTTATCAGGCACTTTTTATTCAATTAAAAGATTGCCAGAAATTCTTCAAAAAATTAGTGAATGGAATCCATTTTTTTACATAATTGATGGCTTTAGGTATGGATTTTTGGGGGCATCAGATGGTTCGCTAAAATTTGGCTTTTTTTATCTTCTTATATTAAGTTATCTTACTTGGTTTGTAGCATATATTTTGTATAAAAAAGGTTATAAAATAAAATCATAGTTAATTATGAGTTCTATTCTTGGCACATACGCAAGAAAAGCTATTTCTTTTAATAAAGGTAAAGGTAGCTATCTTTTTTCAGAAAATGGAGAGAAATATCTTGATTTTGTCCAAGGGATTGCAACTAATATTTTGGGCCATTGCCACGAGCATTTAGTTAAAGCTATTCAAGAACAATCTAAAAAATTATGGCATGTTTCTAATGCTTTTATAATACCAGAGCAAGAAAAGTTAGCAAAAAGACTAACAGACAATACATTTGCTGATTTTGTATGTTTTCAAAATTCTGGGACCGAAGCAACAGAAACAAGCATAAAGATTGCTAGAAAGTATTTCCATAAAATTGGAAAGCCATCAAAAAATAGAATTATTACTTTTAAAGGCGCATTTCACGGAAGAACTCTAGCTGCTTTATTTGCAGCTAATAATCCAAAACATACTGAAGGCTTTGAGCCAAGAGTTGACGGTTTTGATCAAGTTCCTTTTGCTGACCATGAAGCTATTAAGAAAGCTATAAATAAAAATACAGCAGCAATTATGCTTGAAACTATTATGGGAGAAGGGGGTATTAAAATCGTTCCTAATTTTTGTCTAAAAGGCTTAAGAGAATTATGTGATGAACATGAAATACTTTTAATTTTGGATGAGGTACAATGTGCTTATAGAACAGGAAATTTTTTTGCTTTCGAACCTTCTGGAATAAAACCGGACATTGTCCCTATTGCTAAAGGAATAGGAGGAGGGTTTCCGCTTGGAGCATGTTTAGTTACAAAAAAAGTTTCTGTTGGTATGACCACCGGAACACATGGAAGTACTTTTGGAGGTAACCCGTTAGCAATGGCTGTAGGAAATGCCGTTCTTGACATTCTTTTTGAAAAAGATTTTTTAAGAAATATAAAAATAAAAGGAGATTATTTTAATCGTTCACTCAATAAAATTAAAAAAAACTATCCAAAAATTATTGCAGAAATAAGAGGAGCGGGCTTAATAATAGGATTAAAGATGTTGGTAGATAATACTGAGTTTATGAAAAAACTTATGGACCATAAAATGCTTACTGTTAAGGCTGAAGAAAATGTAATCAGACTTTTTCCTCCACTTATAGTAAGTAATGATGAATTAGACGAAGCAATTAATAAAATTGAAACAGTCTGTAAGGAAATGAGCTAATAATGAAAAATTTTATAAATATCGCAGATATTAATAAAAAAGACCTTAGACTTATCCTGGATAATGCTAAATCGAGAAAGAAAAAAAGATCTGGCTTAAATAAAAACGCAATAGACCCAGACGCACCATTAGATGAAAAAATTTTAATTATGATTTTTGAAAAACCCTCGACAAGAACTCGAATTTCTTTTGATCTAGCAGTAAAACAATTAGGAGGTAAATCATTAATTTTAAATCCAGATGAAATTCATTATGGAACTGGTAATGAAAGTTTGTATGATACTGCAAAAATTTTATCACAATATGCAGACATAGTGATGCTAAGAACACATGCACATAAAAATGCCGTAGAATTTTCTAAATATTTAGACGTTCCTTTAATTAATGGTTTAACAAATTTAAGCCACCCTTGTCAGATAATGTCGGATATAATGACATTTGAAGAGCTCAGAGGACCAATAAAAAATAAAAAAATTGCTTGGTTAGGAGATGGAAACAATATTGTTTATTCTTTAATTGAAGCAGCAGTGCAATTCGACTTCGAATTAAGAATTGCATCTCCTAAAGGATATGAGCCAAATAAAGATATTCTTAAATGGGCTAAAAGAAATAATGGGAATATTTTAATTACAGGAGATCCTATAAAGGCAGCAACCTCAGTTGACTGTATTATGACTGATAAATGGATTTCAATGGGTGATAAAATAAATAAAAGCAAAAAGAAAAAAGCTCTTAAACCCTATCAGGTAAATAAAAAAATAATGAAAGTTGCTAACAAAAATTCAATCTTTATGCACTGTCTTCCAGCTAGCAGAGGTGAAGAGGTTACCAATGATGTGATGGATGGCAATCAATCTGTAGTCTGGTTAGAAGCTTTAAATAGAATTCATGTTCAAAAGAGTATTATAGAGTGGTGCCTTAAATAAATATTTAGTTTAAAGGTAAAGGACTATTTGTATTTTCGTTCATATATAAAATTACAGCTGCTCTTTCTTTAGCATTTTTTAATCCTGCGAAGGACATTTTAGTTCCTTTTATCCAATCTTTTGGTTTTAATAAAAAACCATCCATTTCTTCAAACGACCATGGCTTAGCATATGCCACCATTGCCTTTGAATATTTATAATCTGAAACGCTACCAGCTTTCCTTCCGAGCACACCCCATAAAGCTGGTCCAATTTTATTACTGCCATCTTGAGCAATACTGTGACAAGCAGCACATTTTTTAAAAATTTTTGCACCCTCTGTAGAGTTTGTTGAAGCAAATAGAGCCATTATATCTCCCGATTCTGTGCTTATTGTATTTTTTTCTACAGACGTTGTCCCGTTAGTATTTGTTGTGCTTGCAACTTGGTATGCAGACTTTTCTGGTTTTTCTACATAAAATATTATATCTGAAATTTTATTAATTCCCAAAACCAAGATTATAGCTAATAAGATTGAAACAATAATTTTATTCATTTTAAAAAAGTATATAAATTTAGTACAACTTAAATCAGAGATATAGCATGACTAGAGCAAAAAAAATCAACTTAAATAAGTTTGTTTTGCGACTGTTAGACGCATAATTTGTTATTTATGAAAAATACCGTAATAATAATACCATCTAGATTAGAAGCAAAAAGATTTCCAAACAAACCTTTAGCAGAGATTAACAATATTCCAATGATAGTTCATGTCTTTAATAGAGCTAAAGAGTCAAAAGTGGGACAAGTATTTGTAGCAACTCCAGATAATGAAATTTTAAACATCATTAAAGAAAATGGTGGCAAAGCCATTTTGACAACACATCATCATACCTCTGGCAGCGATCGAGTTTACGAAGCATATACAAAAGAAATTAAGAACGATGTGGATTTAATAATTAATTTACAAGGTGATATGCCTAATATAAAACCTGATTCTATTTCTAAATTAGTAAAACTCATGAGAAATAATGAGTGTGATATTGGAACACTAGCTTCTCATATAAAAAATGAAAATGAAACCAAAGATCCTAATATTGTAAAGGTTCATATAGATCAGGTGCTAAACGAAAACACCTTTTTAAAAGCAAAAGATTTTTTTCGAATAGATAAAAATGTAAATAATAAAAAAATATATCACCATATAGGAATTTATGCCTTTACAAGCGCCGCTTTAACAAAGTATGTAAAGTTAGCTAGATCTAAATTAGAAATTGAAAGAAATTTAGAACAGATGAGAGCAATGGAAAATAATTTTACTATTAAGGTTGGTTTGTCTAATTCGATTCCTTTAGGTGTTGATACTAAAGAAGATTTAATAAAAGTTACGAAAGAAATGAATTATTAATGGAAGAAAAAATAAAAGTAGCATTTCAGGGAGAAAAAGGAGCATACTCGCATCTAGCATGCTTGGAAGTTTTTCCAAACTCTGAAAATGTAGCTTGTTCTACTTTTGAAGAAACATTTCAGCTAGCTAAAGATAACTCAGATTATAAAATTATAATACCAATAGAAAATTCTTTAGCAGGAAGGGTAGCTGATATACATTATTTAATTCCTAAATATAAACTTCAAATTCATGCAGAACATTTTCAAAAAGTTAACCATAATTTACTTGGGATCAAGGGTTCAAAAATAAAAGATATTAAGACAGTCAGAAGTCATGCTCAAGCAATAGGTCAGTGTAGTAAGATAATTTTAGAAAATAAATTTAAACCAATAATTTCCGCAGATACTGCAGGTTCCGCAAAATTCATTGCAGAAAAAAAAGATAAAAGTGAAGCTGCAATCGCATCAAACCTTTCAGCGAAAATTTACAATTTAGAAATATTAAAACCAAACGTGGAAGACGAATTAGGAAATGTAACTAGATTTTTTATAATGGGACGCGATTCAAAACATCCTGAGCCTAAAAACAAAAAGTATATTACAAGTTGCATTTTTAAACTTAAAAGTATTCCTGCTGCTCTCTACAAAGCATTAGGTGGTTTTGCTACCAATGGAGTAAACTTATGTAAACTAGAAAGTTTTTCAGTTAAAAATACATTTGATCAAGTAAACTTTTATATTGATATTGAAGGGCATATAGAGAATCCTTCTTTGCAAAAAGCACTAGAAGAACTAGGGTTTCATACGGAAAAATTAGATATTTTAGGGGTCTATGAAGCGCATACATTTAGATTTAAAAATAAATAAACAACTAACGAGTATATTGTAGTTCTTATTTTTATACTGATATAATAAAGTTGGAGGCTGGCAATGGGTGAAATTTTTTGAATAATCCGGTCAGGACGGAAACGTAGCAGCCGTAACAGAATATTTCAGGTTGTTGTTCAGTCTCCTTAATAAACTATGGACAAAAATATACATAAAGTTCTAGCACTAAAGTATAGACCAAAAAATTTTAAAGAACTCATTGGTCAAGATATAATGGTAGAAACCATAACCAATTCAATTAAATTAGATAAATTACCAAATGCTTATTTGTTAACTGGCATTCGAGGTATTGGGAAAACAACTACAGCCAGGTTAATTGCTAAAGCTATAAATTGTAATAAAGACTTTTTTAAAGAGAATAATTGTAGTTGCAATCATTGCGAAGAAATTACTAATTCAAAACATCTTGATGTATTAGAGATGGATGCCGCATCAAGAACAGGAATTGATGATGTTAGAGAATTAATCGAATCTTCAAAATATAACCCTACAAGCGCAAGATATAAAATAATAATTTTAGATGAAGTTCATATGTTATCCAAACAAGCTTTTAATGGATTGCTAAAAACTTTAGAGGAACCACCGCCCCACTTAAAATTTATTTTTGCAACAACTGAAATAAAAAAAATACCAGTTACAATTATTTCTAGATGTCAAAGATTTGATCTGCACCGGGTACCAATAAAAGTTTTATTAGAAAATCTTAAAAAAATTTTAATTCTTGAAAAGGGAAAAATATCTGAAGGGGCACTATTGCTAATTGCAAAAGCTGCAGAAGGTTCAGTCAGAGATTCTTTGTCTCTTTTAGATAGAGCGTTAGTTAGCCAAAATATTGAAAAAACAGAAATAGATGAAGATTTTATAAGAAAAATGCTAGGAATAGCAGATCGATCAAAACTATTAAACTTATTACAATTTATTTTTAAAGGGGATCAAAAAAAATCCATCGAATATTTAAGAGTAATGGTAAATGAAGGGATTGAGCCATCTAATTTTTTAAACGACCTTTTAGAAACAATATATTTTATTCAGCAAAAAAAAAATATCGGAGATTTTGATTCTGATTTGTCTATATCTGAAACTGAACAAGAAATTATTGATTCAATATCTAAAGAAGTAACTGTGCCTACCTTAATAATTTTTTGGCAACTTATTTTAAAAGTACTAGATGAACTGAAAATTGTTTCTAGTCAAATTTTATCTCTCGAAATGTTAATTATTAGATTAGTTCACTTAAAAGGAATGCCCTCTTATGACAATATCATTGAGTCATTAAAAATAAATAATTCAAATCAGTTAGAAGACAATAATACAAAAATAAATTTAGATAATGATAAAAAAAATTTCTTAAATGAAGAAAAAGAAATAACTCAAATTTCAAAAGACCAAATTAAGAATATTACGCAGACAAAACCAATTCTATCAAATTTGAATATTAAAAAAATATTAAAAGACCCAGCTTTAGAAACAGTTTTATCTATAGATGACTTGATTTTCCTGTCATCAAAAAAAAAAGAAGTTCAATTAAAATATGATTTAGAAAATAATGTAAATCTAATTAAATTCTCTGAAAGAAAAATTGATATAAGTTTTAATGAACGTCTTGATAAAAATTTTGTTAGAAATTTATCAGAAAAATTACTTGAATGGACAGGAAAGAGATGGGTAATAACTCTCTCAAAACAACAAGGGCAAATAAGTTTTTTAGAAAATAGAAAAGTAGAAAAGAAAAAACTAATCGATATTGAGAAAACAGGAGAAACATATAAAAAATTTAAAAATATCTTTTCCGATGGTGAATTATTAGAGATAAATAAAGATGATTAAATTATGAAAAATTTTACAGACTTAATATCACAAGCAAAAAAAATGCAAGAAAAAATGAAAGAAACTCAAGATATGCTCAAAAAAATTCAAGTTGAGGGGTTATCTGGCGGCGGCTCAGTTAAAGTGATTATGAATGGAGAGGGTGAATTAAAAAAAATTACATTTGATGATATTTTATTAAAAGAATCCAAAGAAATTTTAGAAGATCTCATAGTGGCTGCTCATAACGATGCAAAATCAAAATTAAAACAAAAAACCTCTGAGGAAATTTCAAAAGTTACAGGTGGAATTGATTTACCTCCTGGATTTAAACTCCCTTTTTGATAAAAAATGACTGATATTAAAGTTCAAGAAATAGAAGATTTAATAAAAATAATTTCAAAACTTCCCGGTCTAGGGCCTAAGTCCGCCAAAAGAATTGTATTAAAACTTATAAACAATAGAGAAGAATTAATTAAACCTTTAACAAATACATTGGCGCAAGTTTATAAAAATGTAGCCCGTTGTAAAATATGTGGTAATTTAAAATCTTCAAATTCAGATTGTATTTGCTCTAGTAAAAAATATGATCAAATTTGTGTTGTAGAAAATATAGCTGATATGTGGGTTATTCAAAGCACCGGTATATATAAAGGTCATTATCATATTTTGGGTGGAACTTTGCCTGCTTTTGAAGGAAAAAATTCTGGAAATGGTTTATTAATTGAATCACTAGTTGCCAGGGTTAAAAATAATTCGGTTAAGGAAGTGATTCTTGCAACTAGTGCAAGCATTGAGGGAGAAACCACATCACACTATATTTCTGATAGTTTAAAAGGCGTAAAAGTAAAAATTACAAGACTCGCTAAAGGAGTGCCTGTGGGTGGAGAAATTGAATTTCTAGATGATGGAACTTTATATTCTGCTTTTAAAAATAGAAGTCCTATAGTCGATAATTAAATTTTTTTGAGCAGTCTATTTAAGTGCAGAATTGGCTCGGTATAGCCTGATGGTTGATTTTTTCCGTAAAAAACTAATTCACAAGCTGCTTTAAAAGCAATAGATTTATCATAATTATCAGACATAGTTCTATAAGAAGCGTAACCTTTTAAGGCAGGATCATTGATATTTTGTTTATCTACAATTTTTGCCATTTTTTTCATAGTTTTCAAAACTTGCTCTTTACTACAGATTCCATGGTGTAACCAGTTCGCTATATGCTGAGATGAAATTCTTAAAGTTGCTCTATCTTCCATTAAACCTATGTTATTAATATCTGGAACTTTAGAACATCCGACACCTTGATCAATCCATCTGACTACATAACCCAAAATACCTTGGGCATTATTCTCTAACTCTTTTGTAATTTCTTTTATGGACCAATTTGGTCTACTAGTGATTGGAATTGTTAAAATATTTATTAACTTTTCTGTTGGTCTATTTTTTAATTTTTTTTGTTTAGAAAAAACATCCACCTGGTGATAATGTAAAGCATGAAGTGTCGCCGCAGTTGGCGACGGAACCCAAGCACAATTAGCGCCAGATTTTGGGTGATTTATTTTTTGGGTGATCATATCTGCCATTTTGTCTGGAGCGGCCCACATCCCTTTTCCAATTTGTGCAACACCTGAAAATCCACAGGATAAACCCAAATCAACATTATTATTTTCATATGCAGAAATCCATTTTGAAGATTTCATATCTCCTTTTTTTACCATTGGACCAGCTTCCATTGATGTATGTATTTCATCGCCAGTACGATCTAAAAAACCAGTATTAATAAAAACAACTCTATTTTTTACAGCTCTTACACATTCTTTTAAGTTTACTGATGTTCTTCTTTCTTCATCCATTATACCAATTTTAATTGTATATTTT
>Ga0315316_10003486_pt1 | contig 11397 bp, 8 predicted proteins | sample M160m3416metaG_FD_203702 | JGI IMG/M metagenome (GOLD analysis project Ga0315316, IMG submission 203702) | Ammonia-oxidizing marine archaeal communities from Monterey Bay, California, United States - M1 60m 3416 | ecosystem: Environmental > Aquatic > Marine > Intertidal zone | place: USA... | reverse complement strand
CTATTACAATTGCAGCAGCTGATATTGGAACATTAGGTACTAATGGTACATTTTATATTATAGAATCAGCTGGTAACAGTAACACTATTAGATTAGATTCTAATGGTAGAACTGGTACACAAGGTGACTTAAGTGTTAGTTATTCACCATCCTACGGTAGTCCTTCAGTACAGTCATTTACCTCATCTAATGCACAAATAGCAGTAGATAGTAGTGGAGGGTTAACTACAGGTTTCTTACTAAGTGGATCAGGTACTGGTTCAGGTGATACAATTGCTTCTACTATTACATATCAAGATCAATATGGTAATGTTGGCTCAGGTAGCATTTCAATAAATGTTACTACTAATAACCCTCCTGATATAATTTTTAGTGACACATCGGGTAACCAAAACACTAACTTGGGTAGATCTGGAAGTACTTTAGTCACTCTAACATTTAGTGATACAGAAAGTGATACAATTGATTATGATGGAGTATCATTTACAAATTTAAACAGTCAGTTAAATACATTTAGAGCAGGTACATCACATGTAGTGCAGGCTAAAAATAATTTGAGTGCTTCAACTTATGGTATAACAGCATCAGTAGATGATGAACATTCATTTAGCACCAATACTGAAACTGATTCATTTACTATTGCAGCTGCTAGTATAGGTACGTTAGGAACTAACGGTACTTTTTATGCAATAGAGTCTGCTGTTAGTGGAGCTGATGTAGTAACAAATAGTAATGGAAGAACTGGTACGCAGGGAGACCTTAGTGTTAGCTATTCTCCAAGTTATGGTTCTCCAGCAGTAGCATCATTTACTTCTTCTAATTCACAGATAGCAGTAACAAATGCAGGAGCATTAACTCTTGATTTTAACTTAAGTGGATCAGGTACAGGTTCTGGAGATTCAATAACTTCTAATATTACATTTAGAGATCAATATGATAATATAGGTAGTGGTAGTATTAGTATAAACGTAACAGAAAATGCAGCACCTACAGTAGTATCGTTTAGTAATATAGTTGGTAATTTGACCGCATCTATTTCAGCAGGTACTGATTTAGTTAGTATGAGTATATCAGATACTGAAAGTAATACTCCGTATAGTGCAAGTTTATCTGGTAGTGATTCTAATAAATTAAGATTCCAATATAATAATGCAGATTCATCATCAGCATTTATAGAAGCATCAACAACATTATCAGCTGGTACTTATAATTACGATGTTAAAGTTACCGATAGCTTTGGTAAATCAACTAATTATACTGGAAGAACCTTTACAGTAGCAACCCAACCTTACTTAGTATATGCTTATGGATATTCAGGAGGATCACCAGCATCAGAAGCAGCAGCATTTGGTACGTTAGGAGATAGTGGAGGAGATGGAGTAGGAGTAAATTCAGGATCTGTAATAGCTATGTTTGAAAGTGGAGCATTAGGTACTACTTTTAGTCCTTCTTATGTAGGTGGTGCTGCAACATTATTAGCTAGTGCAAGTTTAACAACATTATCTAACACATCTGGTACAGGTACTGGTATAGCAAGTTTAGGGTATTTAGACTTTAGTTCAACAGCTCAGATTGCATTAATATTATTTCCATCTTCATCACAAGTAGGAGATAAACCAAATTCAATGTACAATGGAGCTATACCATACGGTAGTGGAACAGCAAAACAATATTCATTCTATGCTAAAGATATAGCAATAGAAGGAGTTAGTGGAACAAAAGAATACTATTTTGATTTAGAAAACTCACATTTAGGTCATTCTAATTGGGGTATGATATTTCAAACAGGACAAAATAATAATAATACAAGATACTTTTTAATGCCTTCATCAGGGTCGGCACCATAAAAAGAATAGAATATGGCAGTAACTGCAACAGACATATATATAAGATCCGGGGCCACCGGAGCATTCACTAAAATTGAATTCGTTCAAGGAGGGTGGATAACTGTACCTTCTGCTTCAGATATGATAGCATTGAGTCATACCAGGGTAGCTGAGGGTCAAGTAGTATATGTCGAACAAACAGATGCATTATATAAAGGTTCATTCTTTGAAGCTTTTGTAACTCCTGGTTATAGTGGGGTAAGTAACTCTCAATCTTTCGCACCATTTACATGGCCTGGTGGAGGAGGAGGTGGAGGAGCTACTACCATAGGTGGATTAAACAATGTTTCTTCGTCTGCCGATAGTGCATCAAATGGTAACGTATTACAATATAATGCTTCTGCAGGTGTATGGGAAGCATCAAATGTAGCAGGTACAGGAGATATATCAGCAGTATTTGCAGGAGATGGATTATCAGGAGGTGGTAGTGCTGGTTCAGTAGTATTAGATGTAGATGCAGGTAATGGTATAATTCTAAACACAGAAGGTGTAAGTTTAGATACCGGATCAGCTCATTTTACTACACCAATAGATGCAAGAACAGTTTCACCTTCCATATTTAATGCATTTACATCATCAATTGTAACATTTACTTCATCTATTCAAACACAAGTAGATAGTTTAGAAGCAGCTACAGGTTCGTATGCAACCACTGGTTCTAATACATTCACAGGTAACGCTGTATTTGAAGGAACCGTACAATTACTAACACAATCATCAACACCTACCTTTATTAGTGGAGGGCTGTATTTAGATACAAATTATAATCTCTACATAGGAGGCAGTTAATAGAAAAGGATGATATTTATTTATAACTAACGAACACGACTAAAAAATCACATAGATGGCAACTTGGAAAAAAGTAATAGTATCGGGGAGTAATATTTCCCAACTTAATAATGATTCAGGGTATTTAGCATCTGCAGGAGGAGGAATTCTTTCAGGTTCCATACAAATAGCAGCTAATATATCTGGATCTTCTACAGCATTGAGTTCCTCTGCAGCTGGCAGAATTACCACATTAGAGACTAGCACTACGTTGTCTGATGGAGAAGTTACAGCCTTAATGGCAGCAACCGGTAGTAATTATGCTCATATAACTAATTTAAATACCTTTACAGGATCAGCAGCAAGAAGAACTGCAATAACAGGTTCATCAACAGCACTTAGTTCATCGTTAGCAGGAAGAGTTACAGCTAATGAAGTATTTTCAGCAAGTTTAGATAATACTTTTGCAACTGAAGCGGAAGTATTAACAGTTAGTGCATCAGTTAAAACATTTGCTACAGCAGCAGACACTACTTTAAGTGCTTCGGTAGCATCAGATATTGCTACCAATCTTGCTACAGCAACTGCAACAGACGGTGAAGTAACTAATTTAATGGCATCAACAGGGTCCATCTATGCCCATGTAGCTAATTTAAATACCTTCACAGGTTCAGCAGGAAGAAGATCAGCTATATCAGGTTCATCAACAGCACTGAGTGCTAGTATAGCTTCTGATATTGCAAGTATAAGTACAACGTTTAATGTAGGTGCAGATAGTGGAGCAGATGATGCAATTGCTTCTGACGAAACATTAACATTTACAGGAGCTGGTCCTATCACTACAGCAGTTAGTGCAAATGAAATTACTATTGATGTAACAGATGCAATTATATCTGGATCATCAACAGCTTTAAGTTCCTCTATTGCAGGAAGAGTTACTACTGAAGAAAATAATGTAAATTTATTACAATCACATCAGGCTAACTTATTAACATATACAGGTAGTGCAGCAAGAAAAAGTGCAATATCTGGTTCAACGACAGCATTAAGTGCATCTATTGCAAGTGATGTTGCAACAAATAAAAATAACGCTACAGCATTAGATGGTGAAGTAACCAATTTGATGGCAGCTACTGGATCACAATATGCACATATTGCCAGTATTAATGCATTTACAGCATCAGCAGGAAGAAGAGTAGCTATTAGTGGATCATTTACAACTGTAAGTGGATCTATTGCAGGTAGATTAACAACAGTAGAAGGTACTACAACTAATGACCTATTAAGTAGTTCAGCTCAAATAGCTACAGATATTAGTGGATCTTCTACAGCTTTAAGTTCTTCTATTGCTGGTAGAGCAACCACTAACGAAACAGAGATTGATGCTTTACAGGCATTTAGTCAATCAGTTGACACAGCGTTAGACTTTTCAGGAGCTAATGTAACAGTAACTGGTAATTTAACAGTAGCAGGTACTACTACAAACGTAGATTCAACAACATTAGATATTGGAGACAATATTATTGCTCTTAACGGAACAGGAGCAACTAAAGGTGGTTTAGCCGTAAATGATGCAAATGGTCCAGCTTCTGGTTCATTATTATGGGACGGAACAAATAACTACTGGGTAGCAGGTGCTACTGGATCAGAAGTAAAAATATTAAGGGAAACAGGAGACGGTGTACTAAGTGGATCAACTCAAATAGCTACTAACATATCAGGTTCCCAAACAGCATTAAGTTCTAGTATTGCAACTAGAGTTACTACAAATGAAGTAAATGATGCAAAATTAGATGCTGAAGTAACATCATTAATGGGTGCTACTGGATCAGCTTATGCTCATATTGCTAACTTAAATACATTTACAGGATCAGCTGGAAGAAGATCAGCAATATCAGGATCGTTTACTACGATAAGTAGTTCACTTGCTAGTAGAATTACTACAACTAATACTACAGCAACTGCATTAGATGGTGAAGTTACCAACTTGATGGCTGCAACAGGCTCTCAATTTGCCCACATTACTAACTTAAATACCTTTACAGGTAGTGCAGCTAGAAGAACTGCTATTTCAGGATCTACTACAGCATTAAGTGCATCTATTGCAAGTGATATTGCAGATATCGAAACATCATTTACATTAGCAGCAGATAGTGGAGCTAATGATACTTTTAACTCAAGTGAAACATTAACATTTGCTGGAGCAGGTCCTATCACTACTACAGTTAGTAACAATCAGATTAGCATTGATGTAACAGATGCTACCATTTCAGGTTCATCTACAGCATTAAGTTCTAGTATTGCAACTAGATTAGCGACAATTGAGGCAGTAGATTCAGCAACAGATGGAGAAGTAGTAGCATTAATGGCAGCTACAGGGTCTCAATATGCTCACATTGCTAATTTAAATACTAAGACAGGATCTTTAGATACTGAAATAACAGCATTAGAAGCATTTAGTTCATCATTATCAAGTACAGTAATTAGTTATACTGGTTCATTTACTGGTGATGGTAGTAACCTAACAGATATATCAGTATCACAGACAGCAACAGTAGAGTCTACATTTACTAGTGCAACTACAGCATCAGTAACTCATAACTTTGGTTCAAGAAATGTAATCGTAAGTGTATATGAAGATGGAAGTAACGAACAAATTATACCATCTACAGTTAGATTATCGAGTTTAAATGCAATCGAAGTTCACTTTGGTTCATCAACATCAGGTAAGGTAATTGTAGCACAAGGTGGTCATATAGTATCAGGATCAGTTCCTTATGCAAATATTAGCTCAAAACCAACGTTAATAAGTGGTTCTGCTCAAATAGCTACAAATATTAGTGGTTCTTCTACTGCTTTAAGTGCTAGTATAGCGAGTGATATTGCAAGTATTAGTACCACATTTACTATTGATGGTGATTCTGGTACATCGAATGCTTTAGATAGTGGTGAGACACTTACAATAGGAGGAGCAGGTCCAATCGTAACAACAGTAAGTACTAATGCAATTACAATTGATGTAACAGATTCAGTAATATCTGGATCATCTACAGCATTAAGTGCTAGTGTAGCAAGTGATATAGCTACCAACTTAGCAAGTGTAGGTACATTAACAAGTGGTAAAGCTGATAAGACAGCAGTATCAGGAGCCTTCACAGCAACTAGTGCATCAATTGCATCAGATATTGCAGGTATAAGCACATCATTTACTATAGCTGCTGATGCTGGGTCTAACGATACGTTTAATTCAAGTGAAACATTAACATTTGCAGGTACAGCTAACGAGGTAAATACTACAGTTTCTAACAACCAGATTCAAATTGGATTACCAGATGATGTAACAATTGGTGGAGCATTAACAGTAACTGGTGATTTAACTGTAACAGGTACTACAACAGAGCAACAGGTAACTAACTTGAATGTAGAAGACCAATTTATACTTCTTAACTCAGGTAGTGCAGCAGCAGATGCTGGACTTGTAATAAATGGTCAAGGAGCAGCAATAGGATGGGATGAATCAGCAAATAGATTTGCTTTAGACTTTGCAGGAGCTACTTGGAATCAAACAGCAATTGCATCAGATGCTTTCGTTGCAGCAGTTGTAACATCAGATGATGCGAATTATCAAAAGGTCGGAAACATCAGAATAGATGGAGACGATATTTATATTTATTCTTAATTAAATGTTTAAAAGGTTATTAATGGCAATAAAAGGTAAAAGGAATATAGGCGGGAGAGCAAAATTAAATAGCTCTTCCGATGTTTTCTTAAAATCAGAAGCACTTTTCGTAGGACAAAAACTTCAACAAGCAACTTATAAAGGAGAAGAGTTTGAAACATATCAAAAGATAATGTTAAAACTTAAAAGTATAATAGATAAGGGATAAGTTCCTATATTTATAATAAAGCTAATTATCGGCCTTGAAGGAGGAAGTGGGCTCATTGAGTAACCAACCGTAAATAGAAGTAAAATGCCTAACTGGAAAAAAGTAATAGTTAGCGGATCAGACGCTAGCTTATCTACATTAACGATTACGAACAGTGGATCAACTGATGATTCACTCTTGCTTACTGCTACAGAAGACTCATCTACAGCAGCACCAGTCGTAACATTCAAAAGAAATTCAGGAACACCAGCAGATGCAGATTACCTTGGACAATTAAAGTTTAAAGGGGAAAATGATGCAGATGAGGAAGTAACATATGCTAAAATAACTGCAAAAATATTAGATGCTTCAGACGGTACTGAAGATGGTCTTATAGAATTTGCAAATAGAAAAGCAGGTTCCAACGTAATAACAGCTAGGTTAAGAAGTGATTCATTTCAACTTTTAAATGATACCAATTTATCAGTTGATGGACAAATTTCTGCTTCTTCGTTAATTAGTAATAATTTTTCTGGTTCATTTCAAGGAGATGGATCTAACCTAACAGGTATTAATGCTTCAATAATTAGTTCATCAACAGTAGCAGATTCATTTACCAGTGCTACAACTCATTCAGTAAGTCATAATTTAGGTACTTTATCTCCTTTTGTACAAGTTTATGATAGTAACAATGAAATATTTATCCCAACTAAAATAAAAGTAACCAATAGTGATACGGTAACTGTTCATATGGACCCTGCAACAAGTGGTAGAGTTACTATTGCGGATGCTGGTCATATAATTTCAGGTTCTGCAGATTATAGTTTACTAATTAACACTCCATCAGGTATAGTATCTGGTGCTGCACAAACGGTTGCTCATTTACCAACTAATACAGTAACAGGTTCTGCTCAAGTAGTATCTCTTTTGAGTGGACAAAATTTAACATTAGGAGAAGTTTCAGCATCTAAATTACATACGACAGTTGTAAGTGCATCTATTGCATTTTCTTCAGGTTCAAATATATTTGGAGATGAATTAACTGATGTTCATCAAGTAACCGGTAGTTTAAACGTAACTGGTTCTGCTAACCTTACAGCATCTCTTGCGGTAAATCATAGAGATAGTTCTGGATTAAAATTCTGGGCAGGTTCTCAAGCTCAATATGATGCTTTAGGATCTTATGATAGTAACAAACTTTATTTTGTAACATAATATGGCTCCAATTTATTTAGGTTCTACAGAAGTGTCAAAAGTTTATAAAGGTAACAGTGAAGTAAGTCAAGCTTATTTAGGTACTAATACTTTATTAGCAACAGGTCCTACCAGTACTGAACACTTTAGTGCTATTACTTATATAGGAGATAGACCAACTAATGCTCCAAAAACAGGTATGGGCTTTAGACCCGATTTAGTTATAATAAAAGGAAGGTCTTTTGATGATCATTGGAGTGTATTAGATAGTACTAGAGGAGCTAATGTATTAGGAACTAATTTAACTGATGGAGGATCTTCTTTTTCAGGATTTACTTTTGATAGTGATGGGTTTACAGTAGGTTCTAGTGGTCAAGCAAACTCAAATGGAGAAACACATATAGGATGGGGTTGGAAAGCTACAGCAGGTACCACTACAAGTAATAATGATGGAGGTGTAACAAGCACAGTACAAGCAAATCAGACAGCAGGATTTTCTATTGTAAAATGGAATGGTACTGGTGGAAATGTAGATATTGGACACGGATTAGGTGTTGAACCAAAATTTATCATTATGAAAAGTTATACATCAACCGGTGAATGGCTTACTTGGCATACAGGTTACGGTGGTGGTGATAAGTACATATATTTAAACCAAACTGGAGCAGTTGGAACACAATCACAATTTTTCCGTGCATTACCTACATCTACAGTTTTTAAAATAGGTGGTCATGGTGATATAAATGCAAGTGGTCAAAAAACTATTGCCTATTGTTTTGCTGATATTGCAGGGTACCAAAAGTTTGGTAGTTATGACGGTACAGGATCAAGTTTAGAAATCACAGTTGGTTTTCAACCTAGATTTGTAATGATTAGGAGATATGCATCTTCTGGTGATAGATGGTTAGTAGTAGATTCATTTAGAGGAGGTAATACCAATAATGATAGTTTTTTGGATTTCCAAGATACATTATCTGAAAGAGATATGAATGCAACAAATGGATTAACATTTAATGCAAATAGTTTTACTATTAACACTACCGATGGTGCATTAAACAATTCTGCTGGTAGTTATATTTACTGGGCAATAGCATAATTTAACCTAATGTAACGATATTTATAAAAGACAGCAATAAACGAATAAACTTTATAACTCATGAAAATACAAAAGCCAGTAATAAGTCAACCTACTATTACAAATGCAGGTTCATTAACAGGTGCTGGAGCTAACTTAACAGGATCCTTTTCAGGTGCTATGGACATTTCATCTTTTGATGGTAATGCAGCAACCACTATATCAGGTTCTTCCACAGCATTAAGTGCTTCTATTGCTTCGGATGTAGCTACGAATACAGCAAAACTTACTGCTAATACTAGTAATGTAACTAGTGCAGGAGCTGTAATGGACTCTGAAGTAACCTCTTTAGCTTTAATAAAAGGATTGACAGCTACAACGATATCTGGTTCTTTAGGAGCTAATGCAACGTTAATTAGATCATTAACAGCAGCTAACGTAACAGGTTCAACTACATCATTAAGTGCATCTTTATCAGCAAGACACGTAACAGCAGAAGCATTCAAAACTTCTTTTGATGCAGCTATTGGTCTTAGTTCTGACGATGTTACAATATTAGGTGATTTAGTAGTACAAGGTACCACAACAGAATTACAAGTAGCTACCTTAAACGTAGAGGATAAAAATATTACAGTATCTTCAGGGTCAGCAGACTCTGCAGCAGCAGATGGAGCAGGATTAACAGTAGCTGGAGCAGGTGCAACCTTTACATATAGTCATTCAGGTACTCAATGGAATATGAATAAAGCTCTTGATATGGGAGCTAATACAATAACTACTACTGGAGCTATTGCTGGAGCAACTCTTAACACTGGTCAAGGAGCGAATGAGTTATACGCTATGAACCAAGATGTAGAGACTACTGATGCAGTAACATTTGCATCTGTAAATACTGGACAAGGCGCTAATGAGTTATATGCGATGAACCAAGATGTAGAAACTACTGATGCAGTTACATTTGCAACAGTAAACACTGGTCAAGGAGCTAACGAACTATACGCAATGGACCAACCAGTACTAACAACTTCAGACGTACAATTTAACGATGTACATGTAGACAGTTTAGGTATTGGAACAGCAGCATCTGGCACATCAGGAGAAATTAGAGCAACAGGTGATATTACTGCATTTTATTCTTCAGATGAAAGACTTAAAGAAAACTTAATAGTTTTAGATGGAGCTTTAGATAAAGTGAATCAAATGAATGGATATGAGTTTGATTGGAAAGAAGGAATAGAAGACATTGTTAGTAAGAAAGGACATGATATAGGAGTTAAAGCACAAGAAGTTCAAGCTTTATATCCAGAATTAGTTCACGAAAGAGATAATGGTTACTTAGCAGTAGATTATGTCAAGTTAACTGCAGTATTAATTCAAGCTGTCAAAGAATTATCTGCAAAAGTAGATGAGTTAAGTAAATAGTTCATATATTATAGTATGGGTTTAAGGTTACATGTAGATTTGGAAACAAATCGAGGTCCAACTAAAGAGTTATATGTTAGAATTGATAGTTGGAAAATAAACATGACGGTAAATGAAGTAAAATTCACTACAACGTCTTGGTTAGATAAAAGTTACGGAGATAGGTTCTTACGTAAATATTTTACTGATGCATTACAACCAGCAGTAGGATTAGTAGGAGGTAAAGTTATTTATTATGATGTTCCTTCTTCAGATGGAGAAGAACTTATAATTGATAATTTATATATAGCTCCGATGTTTATTGAAAAAGAAGTTACTGAAGACGTTTTAGAAGAACGTACCGTTAAAAAAGAAGTTCCTTATGTGAGCTTTGATGAAAACGGTGATGAAGTAACTTTATATAGAACAGTAGATGTACCGGAAAAAGTTAAAGTTGGTACAGAGACAGAAATTCAAAAGGTTGTTGATTATACCATAGTCGATAGATTAAGGGAGTTTTCATATGATTATTTAGCTGAAGAACTATCAAAAGTTTTTCCTAAAGATAAAATAGAAAAATTATATTAAAATGGCAGTAAATACTTACGGAACAACAAACATAGCATTTAGTTCATTTGATACTTGGTCAAACAATGTATCTTCAGATTCAAACGTTACTATGAATGATGCGTTAGGTGATGCAGTACCTAGTAACAGTAATCCTACTTCAATAAGTGAGATTTATAATAATAACTGGTTTTACGGCACATTACAAGTTTCAACTGGGGGTTATGTTGATATTAGTGCCACAGGTTATTCAGTTGCAGATTCACAAGGTGCAACTATAAAGAATGTAAACCTTGATGAAAGTAACCTTACGCTTACTGCTGATGAAACAGCAGCTTATCCTAGAACTTTTCAAAGATGGAGAGCAGGTGGAGCTAGTGGTACTGAAATACAAACAGGCACCACCCTTACATTAACATCAGCAACTCAAACTTCTACTACTATATTTTACGCAGAGTTTTCTTAATAGTTAATAAAAGGTTTTGAATACATATTGGGTATATGAAAATATAAAAGAACGCAATTCTTTCTATAACAAGTTAGATACTTTATTACTGTTATCTTCTGTATACTTATGGAAGAAGCATCATCCTAATTTTACCACTAATCTTACTGTTGATAAACTTACTTACGAATATCT
>Ga0315316_10003485_pt1 | contig 11399 bp, 7 predicted proteins | sample M160m3416metaG_FD_203702 | JGI IMG/M metagenome (GOLD analysis project Ga0315316, IMG submission 203702) | Ammonia-oxidizing marine archaeal communities from Monterey Bay, California, United States - M1 60m 3416 | ecosystem: Environmental > Aquatic > Marine > Intertidal zone | place: USA... | reverse complement strand
CTTGATGGTGATCCTGGCCGGGTCGTTCAGATACTGCTGAGCAATACTGCGAATCGGCGCTGGCAGAGTCGCTGAAAACAAAGCCACCTGCCGTTCGGCGGGAGTTTGCTCAAGTACGAACTGAACATCGTCCAGGAAGCCCATGTTCAGCATTTCATCGGCCTCATCCAGTACCAGACATTCAATGCCGCTGAGGTCGAGTGTCCTGCGTTTGATGTGGTCGATGACACGGCCCGGCGTGCCGACAACAACTTGTGCTCCGCGTCGCAATTGCTGAAGTTGCGGTTGGTAGTCTGTTCCACCGTAGATCGACGCGACGGTGAATCCTGAAACGTGTGCGGCGTACGTTGAAAAAGATTCCGCGACCTGAATTGCCAGTTCGCGAGTTGGTGCGAGTACCAGAACCTGCGGCTTGCGCCGACTGATTTCGATACGCGACAGGATCGGCAATGCAAAGGCTGCCGTCTTGCCTGTGCCTGTCTGTGACTGAGCTAAAACGTCGCGGCCGTCCAGCATGAAGGGAATGATTTCAGCCTGAATGGCGGTCGGTGTTTCGTAGCCCGAGGACTGCACGGCTCTTTGCACATCGTCGCTCAGCGGCAGATCTCGGAACGCCGGCGTGCGAGGGTTTGCTTCAGAAGGCGAACTGGTTTTGTCACCGCGTTTGACAACAGCCGTCGGTTCCGCAGCGACGACGGGTTCCGCAGCGACGACGGGTTCCGCAGCAACGACGGGTTCCGCAGCAACGACGGGTTCCGCAGCAACGACGGGTTCCGCAGCAACGACGGGTTCCGCAGCAACGACGGGTTCCGCAGCAACGACAGGTTCCGCAGCAACGACAGGTTCCGCAGCAACGACAAGTTCCGCTGCGACGACGGGTCCGGCTGCAACCGCCTCGTTGCCCGGTACCGTCACATTTTCGGACGACATTGTGGCAAGTGGTTCAAGAACAATCTGCGAGGTTGGCACTTCGAACGTGTCGAATGGACAGGCACCAGGATTGTCATTGCGCACTTCATCTGTTGAAACGTTGTCAGCCATCGGGATCAGGTTCTTCCGGTAAATACAGGATCACCACCTGCGGTCTACGAAGGTGGTGTATGCGTCTCGTCAAACTGGCGAAACCGCGATTGGGGCGTACGCATCGTGTAATAAAAGCACAGACAGCGACGCCGCTTCAATCACCAAGTTGTTCTCGATTTGCGGGCGTACCCGGAGAGAACATTCAGAAGACCTGTCGCCTGCGAGCCTTGTGGGGAATTCGCCACCACTTAACGCTCGCGACATTCTGTATCGGCCGACAAGGCCGAATCATTTCGAAGTTGTGCTGACTTCGAAGGCTCATTGCGCGAGTAACCTACACGAAAACGACAACATTCAACAGGAGAAAGTTCGCAATTCCGCAACAAATGACGGACACGGGCCGTTGCCTGACGATTCACGCATCAAATGTTTCGTTATCGATATATTGCTTGCCGCGGTAATCGATCTGACAGTCTTTCATACATGATGTCTGCCACATTTTTTTGCAACAAAAACACTGGGGAAATCACGCTGCGAAGCCGGATGTCAGGTCATCGGCGTCTGCTGCACATATCGCCGCGCAATATTTGCTGTGTCTGTTAGAAACTCATTCCCAACTCTGGTTCCGCCAGCGGTGACCGATCGATTGGAATGATTCCCACCACGTCCGATTGTTGTAGGCTGATTCAAATGCTGCATCTATTTCCACATTCTGACGAAACAATCTGCGGATGTGCGGCCGCGCTGCGGTCCGGCTCAACCAGCGCCATCGAACTGGTGGGACGGTGTCTGGCCTGTATTGACGAGTGGGATTCGTCGATACAGGCATGGGTCTCAGTTGACCGTGACGCTGCACGCCGGACGGCTCATGAACGAGATCGCGAGTTGGCACAGGGGCACGATCGAGGACCGTTGCATGGGATTCCAGTCGGCATCAAGGATATCTTTGACGTGGCGGGCCATGTCACGGCTGCAGGATCAGAAGTGTGGTCTGCCCGCGAACCGAAAACAGAAGACTGCCCTGTTGTTTCAAGGTTGCGGGCTGCCGGCGCCGTGATTCTGGGAAAAACAGTAACGACTCAGTTTGCCTGTTTTGATCCACCGATGACCCGCAATCCGTGGAATACGAAACACACTCCCGGCGGTTCATCCAGTGGGTCCGCTGCGGCTGTCGCGACGGGAATGTGTCTGGCTGCGATCGGTTCACAGACTGGTGGCTCCATCACTCGGCCTTCCACGTATTGCGGAATCGCCGGCTGCAAACCTTCGTTCGGAACGGTCAGTCTTAACGGTGTTGTTGCAGTTGCAGAAGATCTGGACCATCCGGGTCCCATGGCGCGCTGTGTAACTGACCTTGCGATCCTTCTGAGCGTGATCCGCGATTTTCCTGAGGAGACGCATGGGAACTCAGCTGCAGGGCTTCCACCTCGTATCGGGCGGATTCACGGGTTATTCGATAAACTGGCAGACGATGATGCCTGTGCAGCTGTCGCATTCGCTGTCGAGACGCTGTCTTCTGCTGGCGCGAAGATTGTTGATGTCGATCTGCCCGAAAGCTTCGACAGTATCCTGGAGCAGCACGGCATCATCATGGCCGTCGAAGCCGCACAAACGCATCGTGACCACTTTGCTGCGGACCCTGATGATTACTCACCCGCCGTTGCGGGGCTGATTGAGCGAGGAACGGCGACATCTCGTGTGGATTTTAGCGCCGCGCTTCAACATCAACAGCAGCTGTCGCAACTGGTCGGAAATTGTTTTCGCGATGTCGACGTTCTGATCTGTCCCGCCACGACGGGCACTGCTCCCGATCTTTCGACGACAGGCAGTCCGGCTATGAATTCGCCATGGAGCTATACGGGTTTGCCGACGGTTTCGTTTCCGACACAGTGTGCCGCCAATGGCCTGCCGCTTGGCGTACAACTGGTTGGCAGAATCAGGAACGATTCCACTTTGCTGGATTCAGCGATATGGTGTGAATCGAAAATTGCTGATGTCGCCCGCAAACCGTAACGAAAACACAGAAGCATGAAGAGATTTTTGCGAGTCATTGGACTGGTCATCCTTATGCCGACGGTACACAACGCGAATGCCGCAGCTGACGCGAAGCCACTCAAGGTCTACATTCTGGCTGGCCAGTCCAACATGGAAGGTCATGCACGCGTTGATGTTCTGGACTATCTGGGAGACGATCCGCAGACGGCATCATTACTGGCTGAAATCAAAACTGCAGACGGCAGCCACCGGCTGATAAAAGATAGCTGGATCTCTTTTCAGACTGGCCTGCGGGGACGCATCGACGGTGAAAATCGTGAAGTCTTTGGGCAACTCACCACTGGCTATGGCAGTCAGGCAAACCGTGATTACGACCAGCCAGGGGAAAAGATCGGCCCCGAACTGGCCTTTGGAATCACGCTGCAAAAACGTTTGGACGAACCGATCCTGATCATCAAGACAGCCTGGGGCGGACAATCGCTGCATACGGATTTCCGTTCGCCGAGTTCCGGGTCCTACATCCCGTCGAATGGTGACATTGCCCGCGGAAAATTTGAAACCGAAGAGCAAAAAGAAAAACTAAGGAAGAAGACCGGTGCCAGATACCGGCAGATGATAGATCATGTGAAGTTTGTATTGCAGGATATCAAACGTGTGTGTCCGGACTACGATTCACGGGACGGCTACGAGCTGGCTGGTTTTGTCTGGTTTCAGGGATTCAACGACATGGTAGGTCGCAACGTCTATCCTGAGGTCGAATCCGACAGCGTCGTACCACGCTTCGCAAAATACACTGAATGGTTCGCCAACTTCATTCGTGATACACGACAGGACTTGTCTGCACCGGACATGCCGTTCGTAATCGGAGTCATGGGGGTGGCCGGAGCTGACGCCAATGAAGGTAACCTGGCGTTCCGCAGCAGCCAGGCAGCGGTCGCCGACATCCCCGAACTCAGGGGCAATGTCGTGGCGGTCCCGACGTCTCCGTTTTGGGACGAAAGACTGGCGGAAATCGACAAGAAACGCGGACAGATTCGACAGAAGGGCCGCCAGCTAAAAACAAAGAATGCGAAACACGAAAATGCTGACGGCAAGATGACGCCGAACGACATTAAGCGATTTCTTGCCAGGTACGAACAGGAAGTCTTCACCGCCGCAGAACTTGCGCTCGACAAACGTGGCAAGTCCAATGCGGGTTATCACTATTTGGGGTCAGCAAAGACCTTCTGCCAGATCGGCCAAGCGTTCGCGGAAGCGTTACTGACGCTCAGTGAACACCGCACGGACAAATGATGTTAAGTGTTCTTAACCCTGTCGGTTCGAATCCCGGTAGGGGATCAAATCGGGCAGTTTGATACCCAGGTTGTGCCCGTAGAGTCAAGAAAATAAATCGACTGCAAAGCTCTTTGAAAATCAGGTGTTAGCAGTGGGAACTGATCGCGATTTCAGTCGAGCTTCGGCCAGAGACAGCGACCACAAGCCGTGGAATAAGCACCGGGCGATGCAGAGCGCACACCTTCGTCTCGGGGGGCCACATTGCAGTCAGCGAGAAATGTCGTCAGGCCGCGCGATAGTGGTAGTACTTGAGCAGACCACCAGGCCGTTCACGGCATTCGATCCTGCCCTTACTGCAACCGACCTGTTGACCGGACTCGATAAGTTCGTTTCCGAGTCCCTGAACAGATTCTGGAAACGACGCGTTCTCTGCTTCTGCAGATGGTTCACCGAATTGCTTTGACACATCATGAGCGATGGGACGGCACGGGGTATCCAATCGGGCTTGTCGGGAACGATATTCCCGTGGATGCGTACTTCCGGATTCTGAATCAGGGGTGTGGCACGCACTGTGATCCGAAAGTGCTGCACGCCTTTTTCAGGTGCCGTGACGCAGTTGTGCAGTTGCAAATGGACTTTCCGGGTATCAGCAGGCCGACTTAATATCTTCCGGTGCAGCGTACATACGGGATTTCGACACGTCTTTCCCGCAGGCCATGGAACCTTCTGTACAGGTGTTGTCGTCGTAATGGCAGAATGAACCTGTACCGGAATCGATGTCGCCCTTGTCCTCCTGATCGGAGAAGTCACTCCGGCGACAGTCGGCCTGTTGCGACTCCCAGGTCAACCGTGACGAATCGGTGGTCAGAACCAACGTCCGAGCCGACCCGGCAGGACGAACATTGCAGTTCTTTTGTCGTTAAAACGTGATCCAGCACCAGGCCGAATGGAAACCCCGGGTACCGGTACCACGTAGGAGTTGCATCGAACGCTTGGCTGGCTCGTCGAAGTCCGGAACTATTTTCGAATCCGGCAAACAAAGGAGACCACGGCGTCAGATTCAGATCTCCCATGACGATGACGGGAACGTCGGGAGCCTGCTTTCGCAGCCGCTGAACTTCCATTGCCAGTCGCTGAAGGTGTCTGTTGCGATGATTAAATCCGCGTTCGTCCATCGGTGGTAACGTGTGCGTGGCCACAAGTTGAAACCGTCGCCCCTTGACGGTCAGCGAGGCGACGATTGACTGGATGGATTCGTCGTTGAAGTATGTCAGCTTCGCGAATTCAAAACTGTGTCGCGAATACAGACCAATCCCGAAGTTGCCGTTGTCCTGCGAATCCGCCAGCGAAAACCGATAATCATCCTGAAATGTACTCGCCAGGTGCTTTCTCAGATCGGAACTGAGCTCAAGGACAGCAATGATATCGGCATCCGCAGATCGCAGTTCTGCTTCAACAGCAGCGTAGTTGGTATTGCCCGTGAATACGTTGGCTGTCGTGACTGTGATCGCAGGCTCTGATGTGTCTGTCGATGTCTGTTGAATCAGCGACCCGAAGAATGGCAGATGAACCGTCAATAACAGGAGCAACAGCAGCAGCCATCTCCACTGGCGACACGCACTGGTAAGGACCGCGGTCACGATGAGGCCAAGTACCAACTGGACTCGCAGATTGGCAGCCAGGTCACCAAGCCAGAAAGTCCTGGCAAACAGCGACAGCAAGGTTGCCGCCCCGAGCCCGAAAATGGCCAGCAGATTGCCCAGCCAGAGCCGGTTACAGGCGGCACTAAGACGATTCGTGCTCTGCTGACACCGTTTGTACGCCTCCGGCTCTGTCATGGTGTCATCAGATGTACTGGTTGATGAGGTTTTCCAGCATCTCCTGACGTCCGCTCTGGTTGGCGTCTGCTTCGCCTTTTTCAGTCATGTACGCTTCAAGTTCTGCAAACGTCGCATGACCCTGTTCGATACGTTTTCCGATTCCTTCGTCGAAACTGCTGTAACGCTGTTGCACGACGTCAGTGAGTGCCTGATCGGACCGGATTCGGGCGGCCGTTTTCAGGCCACGGGCAAACGCATCCATCCCACCGATGTGAGCATGGAACAGGTCGACCGGGTCAATGCTTTCGCGACGGACCTTCGCATCAAAGTTTGTGCCGCCGGCACCGAGTCCGTTCTGAGCCATGATCACCAGCATCGTCTGTGTTGTCAGGTAGATGTCGGTCGGAAATTGATCCGTATCCCAGCCCAGCAGCAGATCGCCGGTGTTGGCATCAATGCTGCCCAGTGCATTCTGAATACGAGCGTACTCAAGTTCATGCATCATGGTGTGGCCAGCCAGAGTCGCGTGATTGGTTTCGATGTTGAGCTTAACCACGTCCAGCAGTCCGTACTGCCGAATGAAGTTCAGGCAGGCTGCTGCATCGAAATCATATTGATGCTTAGTGGGTTCCTTCGGTTTTGGTTCGAACAGAAACTGTCCGGTGAATCCGATTTCTTTGGCGTAATCATTGGCCATGTGCATGAATTGGGCCAGGTGATCCAGTTCCCGCTTCATGTTCGTGTTGTACAGGTTCATATAGCCTTCACGACCACCCCAGAATACGTAGTTTTCACCACCAAGCGCGTGAGTCACTTCGAGGGCTTTCTTGACCTGAGCAGCAGCGTATGCAAACACGTCGGCGTTCGGGCTGGTGGCCGCTCCATGCATGAATCGCGGGTTAGAAAACAGATTGGCCGTACCCCACAGCAGCTTGACTCCTGTTGCGTCCTGCGATTCTTTCAGTTTTGTCGCGATCGCGTCGAGATTGGCGTTGCTTTCCGCCAGAGTCGTACCTTCCGGCGCGACATCACGGTCGTGGAAACAGTAGTAGGGCACACCAAGTTTGGTGATGAATTCGAATGCCACGTCGACACGGCGGAGTGCGTTATCGACTGAGTCTGTTCCATCGTCCCACGGACGATTCAGAGTTGGTGCACCGAATGGGTCGACGCCGGTGCCCCGAAATGTGTGCCAGTAACAAACGCTGAATCTCAGCCAGTCCTTCATGGTCCGGCCTTCAATGACCTCCTCAGGATTGTAGTACTTGAAGGCCAGCGGGTTTCGGGACTCGGGGCCTTCAAAGCTAATCGCCGGGACATCGGGGAAGAACTCATTCATCGAACATTGACCTTCAGGGCAATAATTTAAGAAGTGCAGCCGGCTGCAGACTGAGAAATCGCGCAAGGGACCGCAGTTTAACGAGGCTTGAGCCGGAATAAACTCAGTTGCCTGCGTTGTATGCAAGCTTGCCTGAAATGGGTGATGGCGGAACCCATCCTGTTGCGTGCCTGGCGATGCCGCGTGCCGTTCCCGTGCGAAACGAGGAATACCAGCAATTTTTGCCGATTTGTAATCGACCTGATGGATATGTTTCTGCCCCGACCTGACTTGCTGAAATGGGGTCGATTGGTGGCCGGATCATGTGTTAGTCTGCCCGCCCTGCAGAGAAAAGGATTTTCAGGAGGTTCACGGATGAACATTATGCTGCGACTGAGCGTCTTTCCCGGTGCCCTGTATGGTTTCTGTGTCATTCTGTCAGCGCATACGGTCGCACAGGACAAGCCTTCAGCGGTCGAGAAACCGGCGGCAGATGCGCCGACATCCAGTGTGGAAAAATATTTGTTGCGTTTCAACTTCAAGGAAGGTGAAACGCTGCGGTACGAGACTGAGCAACGGGTCACTCAAAAAGCTGTCGCAGCAGTGGGTGCGAAGGTCGATTTGTCGACCGTGAAACAAACGCGGCTGTTCCGGGTAGGCGACGTCAGCGAGCAGGGTGAAGCGCAGGTGTCGATGCAGTTTGAGTACGTTCGCATGGAACTGAGATCGGACGATCAGCCGATGGAAGTCTTTGATACGTCCATGAAAGAATCCGAAGTGCCGACCAAGTTCCGTGCAGCCGCTCGAAAGTTGATGAGGCCTGCCCCCACGTTTACGCTGCGGACTGAGGGTACACCCGTATCTGACGAGGGTGTTGAGCAGATCCCCAAGGGCGGGCAGGCTGGATTCATGATGCCGCTGCCTCCTGAACCCATCGCCGTTGGGCAAACTTGGAAAGTGAATATTCAGCCGGAGGTCCGAATCGCAGAAGGTGTCATGAGAAAAATTTCACTGCTCCGGACCTACCGATTGAAGGAAGTCGAAGGTGATGTTGCCATCATTACGTTTGCCACCTCAGTCGCATCAAAAGTCAGATCGCCAGCTATCAAGGCCCAGCTGCTGCAGGCAACGCCTCGGGGGACAGTGATGTTCAACGTCAAACTGGGACGTGTATTGGAGCGAGAACTGACATTTGACCGGTCAGTAATGGGGGCTGTCGGCCCCAACACGATTCTGAGTGCCAAGGGGCGAACGACCGAAATACTGCTGCCCGATGAAGCAGAGCCGAAGGCTGTTTCAGCTCGCTGATTCGACGCCGGGACTGCGTGTTCAGTGAACACGTTTCGCAGACCTTTGTCCATGGTCCGGAGACGATGTGATTTTTGCAGATCGCATCGTGCGCCGCGCGCTGACAGAGACACCGACGGTCCGCCGCCAGTCAGCTGTACAGCAGGCACGTAGGGGGTCATATTCAGCGACCACGGTTGCGGTTCAGCCGGAATCTCCAGGGTGACCTGAACACGCTGACATCTTCTCTGTTGTGTGGAATATTGAGGACCAATCACATCGCGGAATGAATATCGCTGACTCATTGTGTGCTGTTTCACAGGGGGGCTTTGCACGCAGCCGGGGGAATAGATGTGAAGGAATGGTGCGATGCCCGGGCCCTTTGGGGCGTATAGGGTTTTTGCGTTTACTAAACTCTTCCAGGATTCAGGCAAGAGATCTATCTGCTGAACAGGCGGAATGGAGGCTCAAGAGCCGAACGGAGCGGCATTAAAATCCCTTTTATTAACGGGCCCGAAGGGGGGCGCGAGGAAAAGGAATCTGCCGTGGCGTTGCAGTTTATTCGAGTCGCTGGGTGTTTTTGTGCATTACTCATCGTGTCTGCACCTGCGACCGCCGGTGGATGGGAACATGACTTTGAAACGGCGTTGAGTCGTTCACGCGAGCGTGAACGACCGCTGCTGCTTCACTTCTACGCGGACTGGTGCGGCCCGTGTCGCAGTATGGAGCGCAACGTGCTTAACACGGCAGAGGTATTGTCGGCGTTGACGACGAAAGTTGTTGGGCTGAAGGTTAACAGTGACGCGCGCCGTGACCTGGTTCGGCGATACGGAATCGCGACCTTACCGAGTGATGTGATCGTTGCTCCGGATGGAAATGTGATACACAGAGCGTCCGGCGCTGCATCTCGCTCTGCCTTTCTGGCGAAGCTGACACGTTTTGGTCGGCCATATTCCGCGTTATCGCCCACCACCGTGGCTCAGTCCGCAGTTCAGCGCAGCAGCGGAGAAAAGCAGCCGCTTCGTCAGCCAGCGCTCACTCGGACGGCAGCTGTTCACGAGCAGTCGACAGTCCTTGAAACGGAATCAACATTAGATGTGCCGCAGTCAGCTGTTACTGTGTCAGAGCAGGCGACCGACGCAGATTTCAGGCAGGCGTTCAATGAGCAATTCACTCAGATCAACGATGTCGAAGATCCTGAGCCTTCATTGACCCCGACGCTTCATCAGGAGTCGGGGCGACGGATCGGACTTATCGGATATTGTCCGGTTTCGCTGTCAACTGAGTCGAAATGGGTTCAGGGTGTTGACGAGTTTCACTGCGAGTACCAGCGTGTTCATTATTATCTGAGCAGTGCACCACAGATGAAGAAATTCCAGGCGAATCCTGAGAGGTACATCCCTTATTTGCACGGTTGTGATCCAGTGGCACTGGAAAACGACAACCGGATTCGGTCAGGAGCGATTGAACTGGGAGCATCCTATCGGAAACGCGTTTATTTCTTTGCCACTGAAGACAATCGGTCAGCATTCCTGAAGGCTCCGACCAGATTTTCAGCAGTCCGGATCCTGGCAAACGCTGATTGAGTGATTGCCTGGGATTTGCCGTCTGTTTTCGCATAGTGTTTCATTGCGGGGCGCACAGTTCCGGCATTCAACGGTGTCCGGATTCGGTGTTAGTGTCTGCAGGTGGATGTTGACCCTGGCCATGAGTATGATGCTGAAGATCAGCGGGAACAGTTTCCGTTTGCTTCGTCTATGACTACCCAGGCTGAGTGCCGTGATTTCTTCGATACCCGTTGAACGTCAGTTCGTATTGACGACATTGTGTTGTATTGCAGCCAGTGTAAACGAAGCCGCCGCTGACGACAGAGTTGACTTCAATCGCGATGTTCGGCCAATTCTGTCCAACCATTGTCTTGAGTGTCATGGTCCTGATGCCGAGCAGCGTCAGGCCGACCTTCGGTTGGACCAGCGTTCGAGCGCGATCGCCACTCATGACGACGTGGCTGCGATTGTGCCGGGCAATGCAGCTGTCAGTGAGCTGGCCGAACGCATAACGTCTTCGGACGAAGACCTGCTCATGCCGCCCTCCGATTCCGGCGAACGTCTCAGCGATCAGCAGGTCGCCATACTGACGAAATGGATTGATCAGGGAGCAGGCTACGCGAAACACTGGTCCTTTGAACCCGTTAATCGCCCTGCACTTCCCGATGTTAAACCTGCTGAATGGCCGAAGAATGCGGTGGATACTTTTATTTTGGCAGAGCTGAATGCTATTGGAATTGCACCATCGACGGAGGCTGAAAGGACAACTCTGATTCGGCGTGTTTATCTGGATCTGCTGGGGCTGCTGCCGGGCCTTCAGCAGGTTGATGACTTTATCGGTGACACAGAACCTGGTGCCTACGAACGTATGGTGGACGACGTTTTGCAGAGTCCGCATTTTGGAGAACGCTGGGGGCGACACTGGCTGGATCAGGCGCGTTACGCCGATTCACACGGTTACACGAACGACAACGAACGTTCCATATGGCCGTATCGCGACTGGGTGATTGAGGCCTTTAACCGCGACCTGTCCTTCGATCAGTTCACGACGGAGCAACTGGCAGGCGATTTGCTGGACAACCCGACGCTGAGTCAGAAGGTTGCGACAGGATTTCATCGCAATACGCTGATCAA
>Ga0315316_10003483_pt1 | contig 11403 bp, 3 predicted proteins | sample M160m3416metaG_FD_203702 | JGI IMG/M metagenome (GOLD analysis project Ga0315316, IMG submission 203702) | Ammonia-oxidizing marine archaeal communities from Monterey Bay, California, United States - M1 60m 3416 | ecosystem: Environmental > Aquatic > Marine > Intertidal zone | place: USA... | reverse complement strand
CTATATTATAAATAATATTTTGAATTAAATCACTCATAACAGATGTAGATTTAACTTGATTTTCTAAATAAGTTTGTATATTTTCAAATTGTAAATAATTGTTTTCAAATAATTTATCAAGATCAGTATTTTCAATAGATAATCTAGTAATAATACCTTTTAATTTTCTAAGAATTTTATAATATGATATAATTATAATTATACCTTCTCTGCATGTTTCAGATATACAAGAATATATAGTAGTAGTAGGATTTTTAAAAATTGTAGTAATGTAATCAAATATTTTGATTAAAATATATATATAATTTTGAGTATCATATTTATAAAAAGAAGATGGATATATTCCAATAGGTAATATATTTTGATATTGTTGAATATTATTTTTATAAGCTAATATTTCAATACATTTATTAGCATAATTAAATAATACATTGTATGAAATTCTTTGTTTATCAATATTTTTATCATAGTATTGAATTTTAGTTAAATCATTTTCAATTGTATTAAAATAATCTGTTTGTGTATAAAATTCAAATCCAGTATTGTAATTAGAATTAATATTTGTAAATAAATTAGAAACAATATTAGAAATCATATTTTGAATTTGATTTAATAATTTCTTATCTGATTCAGGTATATTTTGTAAAAAATTAATAAAATTATCATCATTATCAAAGTCATCATTATTATCATCATCATAATATGGAATATTAGTAAATATAGATGTTTGTTTTTGTAAGAATTTATTATAATTTTCTATTTCTGTAATTAATATTTTAATATTTTCAGTATTAATCATAAATTTTAGTTCAGTTTGTTTAAGATAATTAAATAGTTCTAAAAAGTGTAGAAAATAATTATTTGGATCTCTATCTAATATTAGTTTTTTTGGTTCATTAATTAATTCTTTCCAAATTTGTTCTGCATTTATATTATCATTTCTCATCATAGATATATCATTTGGTTTAAATTCATCAAAATTAAAATCGACTTCTGATTGATTTTCTAAATTAGTTAAATTCGTTAAAAAATATGTAATTTTATTTTCAATAAGACTTTTTTGACTCATAATAAATATTTCTTTATCATTTGTAGTATAAAATTCTTTAATTGTTTTAATTTTATTTTGTATTTTATCAATATTAAAACTAATATATAAATTATTAAATTCTTTTAATGAATTAACAATATTTTCAATCTCAGATTTGTTTTCTTCATTAAATGTTTGATATATAAAGCTAATAACTTTTTCATTATATCTGATATTATCATATAAAGTTTCATAATTATTTAATAATGGGATAATATCGATATATTTATTGTTTAATCCCGATTTATTTATAATAAAATTAATACCTTTAACTTTTTTTTCTGGATTATTATTTTCAAAGAATAATCTTATATTGTATAAATACTTACTAAGTTTTGGATTAGGTATATTAATATAATTCATTGATTTTGAGAATAATTTAGGATCATCAAAAATTATAAATAATTGCGTTTTTAATAATTTATTACTTTGGTCGAGAATTTGCTGAGAATATCTATCATCATTTTTGTATTTTTTTAAAAAATTATTTAAAATATTTGTTAATATAATTTTGGTTCTATTTGAAAAATTTTGTGAATCTAGAGTATCCATTTAAACTATATAATATAGGTATATACAATTTTTCAAAAATTTTATATGGTTTAAAAATAAAGATTATATAGTTTTTATTTCCTTTTTCAAAAATATATAAGGTAATTTAATTATAATATTTTATCAATTTTATTAAATATAAATTTTCTTTGATTAGTATATAATATACTTACCTAATGATGAAAATTGTCAAAAAAATAACTGGTGTTTTCAAACCATCTAATGTACTTTGCCTCGTTATCGGCATTGTTCTCGCCGTCGTAGCTCTTTATTGTATTAGAAGATTTGCTACTAAAGATCTTGTAGGTGATCTCCTCGCCGCAACTGGAGCAGAAGCCTTTGAAGATTCTTATGAAGATGAACCAGAAATGGAAGGATTCGAAACTGATGAAGATGAAAAATACGAAGATGAAGCCCCAAAAAAAAAAACTGGAGCAGCAAGACTTCTTGATGCAGTTGGTATTGATCTTGGACAATAAATAAATTATAGAAATAAATTATAGAAATAAATTATAGAAATAAATTATAGAAATAAATTATAGAAATAAATTATAGAAATAAATTATAGAAATAAATTTATATAAATTTTTATTTTAACTAAAGAACAGTTTAAATAAAAACTTACTTCATAAAATACTTAAATTTTGGTTACTGGTATTGAATTGTATATTCTTGAACGTGCCTGAATTTGTTGTTTTCTTAATTTCTTTTGTTGTTGTCGAGAGATTTTCCGATTTTGCCTAATATTTTCGTCATTGTCACCTAAATTTTTTAGTTTTAATGGTGGAAATTTAAAAGAAGATTTTCCACTTTTTGCTTGTTGAAATTCTCTTCTACGAAGTTCTATCAGTTCTTGTTGCTTTTTAAGTTTTATTTGTCTGTTTAATTCATCTTCATTTTTTCTAACTTCTGCTCTTCTTTGTCTGTCCATTCTATCTAATTCTTTTTGATATCTATATAATTTAATTTTTTCTTGAAGATCTTGGGAAGACATTCGATGTGGTTCGATATCTATATCCATATCTTCATCTTCATCTTCAGGATATTTAAATAAAACTTTTTCAATTATTTTAAATTTTAATTGAGTTTTAGCTAATATTTTCCAAAGATAAGCCATATCTTTATTAATTAATTGCTTACTATTGTTACTGATATTATCATCTAAAATATGATTCCATACATTTCTATTAATACATACACAAGCACTTTCAATTAAATTAATATTATTATCAATGAACCAGCGAATATTTAATTGTTCAGTCATTTCAGAATTATTTTCAATCATTAAGATGAATAAAAGAATATAATGACATAATTTTTTAAGAACACTTAAATCAATATCACTTTGATTTCTATCTTGAATAGTATCCATAATTGAATTAATAATACATTCTCTATAATCATCCATTTTTTCAAATTTATCAAATTTTCCAAAATTACTTCTTAAAGAATCAATATTCATAAAACAATGTCTTAATAAATCAATAAAAATGTCATCACTTTTGTTAATTTTTTGGACGTTGTGAGATAATTGATGAATTTGTTTATATACTGGTGGATAAGAACATTCACATTGAGTACAGTAAAAACGGTCTTCTAAATGTTTAGTAATATTTAATAAATTTTGTGGTTTATTTTTGTTTTTATTAGATAAATGATTGACAGAACTAATTATATCATAACCACGCTGTATTGCCCCAACTTGATATTGAAATCGATCTAAATGATAAAATTTATCTAATTGAACGTTAAATATAATATCGAATCCCATTTCATGAAATGCTTTATGTAATAAAAATCCTCTTGCTTCATGATGGCTATTAAATCTTCGATTCCAGAAGTATTTTTTATTTGCAATTGTTGATGGAAATAATGAAAGATTATTTCCTCCATAGTTTAATTCAAGTATGTCATAGTTTATAAAACTTTGATTGGTGATAGAGTCTATACATTTTGTGATCCATTTTTTTTGATATATATCGAATATATTTTTATGATAAACTAGAGCGGCACACTTAAATTTTAAATTATTTTTCGTTTTAGATTTGTGCATTTGATTATAAGTAATATAGATATTATTTGTTACTCTATTAACATACCTTAACTTTATTATACTTTTAATGTAAATAAGTTATAATTTTCATTATATTCTAAACAACCTATACTTAATATTTTACAATTATCTTCATCGTATTCAACATGTCCAGCTTTAGTAATTATTCTTTTTGTGACTGCATTAAATAAATCTTTTTTCAAATTTTCAGTATGCTCTTTAGTTAAATTATATTCTATTCTTAAACTCTCCACGTATTTATAAAGTCGATTAAATTTTAATGATTTTGATAGTCGAGTCCATTTATTCTTATAGATATTTTTGTTTGTTTCTTCTATCAATTCATCGATGTTGTCGTCTTCAAAATCCTTAATAATTCTTCTCCCTGCGGCTACTGCCCGATAGTGTCTTATTTTATCGGTTTTTTTTTGTTTCATAGAATACTGTGATATATATATAGGGATATCAAATTTCTTAATCACTACTTTTTTCCCTTGTAATTTTAACTTATCAAGAATTTTTTGTTCCTTTTTCTTTTCTTTTAAAACAAGTTTTTTTTTTTGTAAATTAATAAAGAAATATCTATGTTTTTCTTTTTTAACAGTTTCATTATAATTAATTTTTTCTAAATTACTATAAATTTTTTTAATTACATTAATTTCACAGTGAAAGTTTTTATTATTAAAGTTAGATGGATTAATATCACTAATATCCATATATTTTATCTCTTTTACAAACATTTTAATTTTACTTTATTTTTAATTATTCTATTTTAAGTTAAATTATTTAATTCCTTTTTTTTTTATCCTTATATTTATATACATAAACTATGATAAACAATTTTGGTTGGGATTTCGCCGCTGCGAATAGTGACAATAATGCCAAGCTATATCCAAAATTAGCATCACGTAAAGACACCATTCTCAAGAGAGAGGTTCAAAAACCTAGAGAAATTAAAATTGTACACAAACATGTACATTTAGTTGATGGTAAAATTGGCAATAAATCACAACAAATAAATAAAACTACTCTATCTGCTAACGTTGCGAATGATGAACAAGCAGCATTAGAATTAGTTGAAAGTATTAAAGCATCTAATAATAAGATTGTTCTTATGATTAACAGATTACAATCTGAAGCGGCAAAAAAGAACGAACTTATAAAAAAAATTCGCGATGCTACTAACAATATTGATCTTAAGAAAAATGCTAAAGAAATGAAAGACAGTAAGAATAAACAAAAAAAATCTAAAACTCAATTAGAAAAAGAACTTAATAAAGCAAAAAGTTTAGAAAAAAAAGCAGATAATGAAATGTCAAAAAAAATTAATGAAATTACAAACCTTAAATATGCAATCGCACAACACCAAAAAGCAATTAGAAGTTTACAATCTTCTGTTATTTCTTTAACTAAAGGACAAAATGCTACTACTAAAACTATTAGAACTACTCAAAAACAACAACCAACTGCCGCTCAACAAACAGCAGTTAGAAATGCACAAGTAAAAATCACAGAATATAAAAAATTATACGAACAAGAAAAAAGCAAATATAACATGAAAGTTAGTGAATATAATGCTTTAAAAAATACTTGTAGTAAACATCAAAATGCTGTTTGTGCTGCTAAAACTGAAGTCGCAATTAGGGGAACAAGACAAGAAAAAGAAGTTGTCAAAGCAGAATTAAATACCACTAAACAAACTGTAGAACAAAAATTAGTCACACAAACCAAAAAAGTTCAAACTAAACAACAAAGATTAAATCAACTTAAAGCACAACTTATTAAATTAGAAACTAGACTAAAAGTTCTTGAAGCAGAACTTGCTAAGTTAAAAAGAGTTGAAACTTTCGGAAACAATAATAGCGAAACAATTAAAAAATTAGAAGCAACTAGAATCCAAATTCAAAACGAAATTAATAAAATTAGAGCTGAAATTATTAAAATGCAAGGTTCTCTAGCCGGTGATATTAAAGAAACTAAAGTTCAACAAGCAAAATTAAGAGAAGTTAAAGGTCAACAAGCAAAAGTTGAATCCGCTATAACCAAAAAACCTGTTGTTCCAGCTAAAGCATCTAAAGCAGAAGTTAAAGCAGCAATCGCAGTTGAACAAGGAACTATAAATGTTGTTAAAACTAAACAACTCGTAGCAACTAGACCAGAAGCAGCAGCAGCAAGAAAAGCAATCGCTGTAGCAACTAAACCAATTACTACTGAAGGTAAAGCAAGTATAGTTAAAGCAACTCAAGGGCATGATTGGGTACATCAACATTTAGTTGATAAACATGGATATAAAGAAAAACCAAAAGCACATAGACACACTGGTGGTCAAGAATACAATACTGATGGTGGTAAAGGCACTTATAAATATGATTTTAATCATATTCATGCGGATGATAAAGCAGGACATACCCATAAAGTTGGACCAGATGGAAAACCACTCCTTGCTAAACCAGTTGTTGCGATCAGACCAGAAGATACTAAAGAAGCAAAAGATGCTATAAAAAAAATTACAAAACCAGAAGATGCTAAATCAGTTGTAGAAGCACTTAAAGCAGCAAAACCAGAAGATGCTAAAGTAGCAGTTGAAGCATTAGTAAAAAAACCAACTGATGCAAAAGAAATCGCAGTAGCACTTCAAAAAGCAAAAGTAGAACAACTAAAAAAAGAAGAAGCAGTGGTAGATAAAAAAATTGCTGATGCCCAAAAAATCTTAAATGATCCAAAAGCAACCCCAGCTCAAAAAGCAGCAGCAAAAGCATCACTTGAATCAGCTAAAAAACAAAAACATGCGATTGAAGTAAAAAAAGCAATCATGGCAAAAGCACTTTTAAATGATCCAAATGCGACTCCAGCACAAAAAGCGGCAGCAAAAGAAGCATTATTAGAAGCAGCAAAGAAAGGTATTGATACCGACGCAGCAGAAAAAGCGGCAGCAGCAATAAAAGCAAAAGCAGCAGCAGCAGCAAGAGCATTAGCATTATCAAAATATAAAAATGGGACTATCCTTCGTCTTAAATCTTCCTTTAATAAATATGTCGGTTTAGATAAAAATGGTAGAAATGTTAAAGCAGGAACTGAAAAAGAAAACACCGAACTTGTCATTACCCGTATTCGTTCTATTGCCGATAACGCAATTGCTTTATACAATAGAGTTACTAAAAGATATATTAGAGCCCGTAATAACAGAAGAATAATTGATCAATCTGGTGTCCAATCTGAAGATTATATGGCAGTTCCAAAAAATTCTTTACTTGTTTTTTATATAGAACCACTCGCAAATAATAAAGTTGCTTTCAGAACTTCCCATGATACTTATCTCCAAATGGATAAAAGATTCAAAGTTCGTCAATCTGGGTTTGTTCCAAAAGGAAAACAATTACCAATTAAATGGACTAGAGAAGTTTATACTCCAATTCATCTTGGAAGAATGGAACAAAAAGTTGATATGCTTCAATTTGACAATGCCCTTATTCGTCTTCAAACAAATAAAGGAACTTATGTTACCGCTCACGAAAATACTGGTCATGTTACTCAACATGTTGCAGATACCAGAGGTCTCTGGAGAAGTATTCGTATCAAAAAATTTGGATATAATTGTATTGCTCTTACTTCTCCATCAACTAAAAGACTTCTTCGTGCTCACAGAAATAAAAGAGAAATTGATCAATCTGGTATTGCTAGAGATGATAATTCTATTCCAGACCATTGGGATTGGGTTAGATTTTATGTCCAAAAACAAGATAATGGAACATTTTCTCTTTTAACTCAACATAAAACCTATATGACTACTCCAAATGATAGTTTATTCATGGCTCAAAAAGAAGCAAACAAAGTTGGAGGACAAAGACCAGCAGAAGAACAATATACTATTGTTTTTGAAGAAAAAGCAAAACCAAAACCAAAACCAGAACCAGAAGCTGTTAAAGTTGAATCAGAAGATGCATTTAACTTATTCGGAAAAACTCTACCTGAAGGTTTTGAATATATGGGAAAATTCGTTAATGGTGCTGTCATTAGACTTGTTGCTGGCAATGGAGAATATGCAAATATTGCTAAAGATGGAAAAATTGGTATCTCTAAAGAAGAAATTGGTTCTACTTGGATTGTCAAAACATTAGAAAAACAAGGAGGAAATATAATTGCTTTATATAACAAAGATTCCCAAAAATATATTGCTTCTTCTAGTGATAGAAAAACTATTATTCAAAGTAAGAAAGTTAAATCTTATAACAACTCTAAAAAAATTAAAAAACAAATTCAACTTGCTGTTGGACAAACAGGACAAGGTTTTACTTTAAAAACTAAACAAGGAACTTATATTCAGGCAGATGGTTCTGTTATAAATCAATCTGAAGTAGAACGTAAAGATAGAAAAGTTTCTAAAGGTTCTAGTTGGAATGTCAAAGTTCTTGGAAGAGTTATTCAAAGAATTAATGTTGCTAAATTCAAATATAGTCAAGTTCTTCGTATTAAAACTGCTGATGGTAAATATCTTAGTATGTCTGATGATGGTTCTAATACTAAAAAAGAAGATGAAGAAAGTGAATATAACTTATTTGAAATTATCTTCCTGAAGAAACACGGATACAACTGTATGGCTTTCTATAACAAAAAGACTGAAAGATTTTTACGTGCTCACAGAAACAAGAAAACATTTAGTCAAACTGGAAAACCAGATAACTATAAATCTGTCCCAGATACTTGGAATTGGATTAGATTCTTTGTTGAAAAACAAGATGGTGGAAAATATTCTATTAGAACTTCTCAAGCAACTTATATGTCTAAAGGTAATCCAGATGAAGTAAGACAAGCTCAACCAGGTAAATTAGGAGGACAAAGACCATCTGATGATCAATTAACACTTGTTCTTAAACTCAAACCAGTTGTCCCAGAACAAGTTAAAAAACAATTACCAGCAAACTGGAAAACTGGTTCTAAACTTCGTTTAAAAACTTGGAGAAATACTTATGTTTCCGTATCTAAAGATGGTTCTTCTAAACAAGGTGGTGCTGGTGCTTATGAAACCTTTATTGTTAAAGTTTTACCACAATTTGGTGGTAATTGTGTTGCTCTCTATGGTTATCACAAAAAATTCTTACGTGCTCATGCTAATAGAAAAAATATGGATCAATCTGGCAGTGTGGCTAGTCATGATCAATATCCAAGTGGATGGCAATGGGAAAGATTTTTTGTTGAAGAACTTAAAGATGGTAAAATTGCTCTCAGAACTTATCATGATACTTATGTTAGAGCAAATCCAAATGGAATGCTCGATCAAAGTAAAGTTATCCAAAAAGGTCTTACTTTAGATAAAATGGACGATGAAAATAATAAAGGTGAAGGTTTTACTGGAAAAGGAGAAGATTACAGAGGAAAACAAGATAAAACTATTACCGGAAAAACTTGTATGAACTGGACTAAACAAGATCCACATAAACATGGTAATACACCTGATAAGAAACCAAATAAAGGTCTTGGTGATCATAATCAGTGTAGAAATCCCGATGGAAATAAAGAAATCTGGTGTTATACTAATGATAAAAATTCAAGATGGGAAGCTTGTAAACCTCTAAATGAAAGTTTTACTGGAAAAGGAGAAGATTACAGAGGAAAACAAAATGAAACAATTTCTGGAAAAACTTGTATGAATTGGACTAAACAGGATCCACATAAACATGATAATACACCCGAAAAGAAACCAAATAAAGGTCTTGGTGATCATAACTTTTGTAGAAATCCAGACGGAAATAAAGAAATGTGGTGTTATACAACTGATAAAAATAAAAGATGGGAATCTTGTAAACCTATTGGAAACAAAAAATGTAATGAAGATCTTGTTGGTGATGGTTCAACTTATAGAGGTTGTCAAGATAAAACTGTTAATGGAAGACTTTGTCAAAACTGGAGTAAAGATACTCCACATAAAAAGAGTGATCAAAACGCAAAAGCATTTAAAGAAAAAGCAGCTGGTTTAGGAGATCATAATTTCTGTAGAAATCCAGATGGAGAAAAAGAAATTTGGTGTTATACTGCTGATAAAGATAAAAGATGGGAAAAATGTAGTCCAATCCCAAGTGGATGGGTATGGGAAAAATTTACTCCTGTTTGGTTATATGTTCCAGGAAGTAATACTACTCCAGTTGGAAAACCAATCGGACACTTCGTTGCCTCTGAATATAAAAATGATAAAACCTGGAAAAATAAAGTTACAAATGGAAAACATACCGTTCAATGGCGTGGTAATGCCCAAGTCCAAAATTATCAAAATGGTAATACAAAATTCCAAGCAATTAAATTTGAAAAAGATGATGGTGTTAGATTTCCACCAGAAATGTCTGCTCCATCTTGGAGTGTTGTTATTGTTGCTAGAAATAGAAGAAATGGTGGTCGTGTTCTTGAAGGTACAAATAATAATGTTCTTGCTGGTTGGTGGGGAAATAGAGTTGGTGTTACTCATCAAGGACACTGGCAAACTTGGAGAGATTATGCTTGGGGTCTCCCAAAACAACATCAACAACGATATAGAAATTCTTGGCATATTATGGCTATAACTAATAATGGTAGAGTTTATATTGATGGAAGCAATGTTTCCTGTGTTCAATCTAAAGGTAAAACTCCAGCTCAATGGGCTATTAATTCTGGTGAATATGTCAAAAACGAATGGGTTCAATGTGATGTTGCTGAAGTTCTTTTCTGGGATCTTCATTTAAATCATGAACAATTAGTTCAAGAATCTAATAGAATGAGTTTTAAATATGGTATTCGTTCTGCTGCTGCTCCAATGATTATTGAAAAAATCCAAAAAGCAACTATTGATGGTTCCCCAGTAGGTCATTTCACCGCAGACAGTTTTAATAGAAATTATAACTGGGTCAATCTTGTTGGTGGAAAACCTAATATTACTGAATTTATTGGTGCTCCAGTTGTTGTTGGTCGTAAATACCGTGGTAAAACATTTAAAGTAGTTAATTTCAATCGTGTTCAAGGTTGTAGATTACATAAAGATTTTATTAGTAATAATTTTACTTTAATTGTTGTTGGTAGAAATAGAAGAAATACTGGTCGTGTTATTGATGGTACTACTGGTAACTTCCTTCATGGATGGTGGGCTGGTAAAACTGGTGTTTTTCATCAAGGACGTTGGATTTCTCGCCCAGCATCTCAAGGTGATAAACATGGATTCCATATTATGTCTGCTACCAATAATGGTGATTGTTGGCATAATGGTATGAAAGTTACTAAATGGAAAAGAAGAGCTTCTGCAAACCCAAGACAAATCAGTATTAACTGGGGGCAATTCCATCATGGTGAATGGGTTGATTGTGATATTGCTGAAATTGTTGTTTATAATAGAAATCTTTCTGAGACTGAAGCAGCAACCATTCATAGAAAATTAGTTGAAAAATATGCAATTGATAGTCTTATGGATGTTCCAGCAATTATGACAAAATTGATTGATGGTTCTAAACTTCGCCTAAAAAGTCATAGAGGAACTTATATTATGATGCATGGTAATGGAGCACATGTCAAACAAGGTGGGGCAGGACAATGGGAAATTTTTGAAGTTAAAAGAGCATCACGACATGGTGCTTCTTATATTAGTTTATTCGGTTATCATGGAAGATATCTTAGTGCACATTCAAATAAGAAAAATATGATCCAAAGTGGAAGAATTTCTAATGGAAGATATAATGATATTTTCAAAAAT
>Ga0315316_10003482_pt1 | contig 11403 bp, 23 predicted proteins | sample M160m3416metaG_FD_203702 | JGI IMG/M metagenome (GOLD analysis project Ga0315316, IMG submission 203702) | Ammonia-oxidizing marine archaeal communities from Monterey Bay, California, United States - M1 60m 3416 | ecosystem: Environmental > Aquatic > Marine > Intertidal zone | place: USA... | reverse complement strand
GAAGTTCCTATTGCTGATTCTTTATATCTGCGAAAATTCTGTGCCAATCTATCCTCCTATATTATAATGCAACGGCCATAGCAATACTGAAGCCTGCTGTTGCTAAAGTTGATGGGTCAACCCCATTAACTGTGTTAACTTGTAAATCATTTATAGCATTGTAAATAGCATTAGAACCTGTACTATAAATTATAGCATCTTTACCTGCAGTTACAGTATAAGTTGTACCTGATCCTGTAGTGCAAATAATACTATTAGCATCCCCAGTATTATTTAAAACATAATACCACATTTTTTTATTTGGGAATGTAACTGTACACGTAGCTCCTGGACTTCCTGTAAAATCTAATATCTTACAACGACCATTCTCTTGTGTATAAGAAGTTGGGTCATTTGAAAAATCTAAAGTCTTAGTTGCTCCAGATAACGTTACGCCGATATAGGCGTTAACCATATCGTCTACACGTTGTAAGTTATAATTAGTTTGGTCACCCCAGGTGTTATCGTTTTCACCTGTAGCCATTAACCTCAACTCGGCGTTAGTCCATGTTGATGCCATTTATTACTCCTTTATGCTATACGTATTATAGCGTTACTTGAATCTGCTGTCGGCCATTGTATTTCAAATGTACCTCCAGAAACTGAATAGTCTGCTCCAAAATTAATTACTGCCACAGCTGAGTTACCATCACTTGTATTGTAAATCATACAACCGCGTGTAGTAAATGTTGCTGAAGCCCATGATGCGTTAGCACTAAAATCTGTGAAAGCAGTTGTGCCAGTTGACGTTGGATTAACATTTGTTAATGCAAATCCTGTTGTAGTATAACCACTGCCATTTGGTAACTCATCTGAGTTTCCTGTCATGTCAGAATAGTTAGTTGTTGCAGCACTGTAAGTACCTGTGATACTTGCATTAGCTTTAAACAACGCTACTTTAAAGGCGTCTGCTCCGTTATTAAAATCATGATCTCCTTCGAGTAATTCGACTTTGAAACTAGTACATAATGCTGATGTTATACCTGCCATATTTACCTATCTCCTTCTAATCTTCCTAATGTTCGAAGTTCACCTTTGTACAGTTCGGTGTTCCTCATTCTTACTTGTTCTTCCACCCCTAATGTTTGAACTGCACGTTCATACAATTGTTGGTAGTTGGTTAATTGCTGTGGGTCCTTCATAAATGTAGCTGCCTCAACGAGACAACCATATAATAAAGTATCCTGACAATTATCACCTAGATACGTATGTGCGGTACTAGCTGATAAACCCGGTACATGATAAGTATAACCTATTTCACACGTAGTGTCAACCCCCGGAGTAGGTGCAAATATAATATTTGTGTGCCTATTTGAAGTAGTATAAGCTGTTCCGGGACGTTGGTACGAGTAGTATATAGGAGTACCTGTTCCTGACGTCGGGTTTTTTGTATATTCACGTATAAAGGTTTCATCCTTTAAATAAAGCATGTCGCCATTTTGAATACGTAAAAATCGTAATACTACTAAGTCTTGAGGCATAGCTACACCTGTTGTAGCTGTACCTGATGCTATAGTAGTTGTTTTTCTAAAGGCGTTTAAATCTAACTCCTTCATAATTCTTAATTCTGCGTTCGCTATACATACATCAATAGGCGCAATACCTGATCCCGTAGCTGTAGTAAATTCTGTAGCGTCATTTTCAGTCCAATCTTGGATTGCTTGTTTTAATTGTACGTATGTTAATCCCATTTAATTACCCCATTCATCTGTACCCCACAGGTAAGTTCCCCAACCTGGAGTTACGGCTGCAACTGTTCCTAATGTTGCTGTCATTCCTGACATTGTAACTGGCACTGCAGTTATTACTGCAGGTGTAACAGATCCTAGTGTTGCCGTCATTTGTGACATAGTCACTGGATGAGCACCATTAATTATTAATGTACCTAATCCACTTGTACATTCTATTCCAGGAGGTATCTCTGTAGTGTTAAAGAACAATCCAGTGTTACCTAAACTAGCAGTCATTGTTCCTAGTTCAATTCCAGAAACAGTTTCTGATACATTAAGAGTTACACTTCCTAATGTAGTAGTACCTTCGAATCCTGCAGCTTCTTCTGCAAGATCAGCAATTACAGTTCCCAATGTAGATGTCATTTGTGACATCGTTACTGGATGAACTAATTTTTCTGTAATATCACCTAATGATGATGTTGCTTCAAATCCTTCTGCGTCTTCAGCTGCTGCTATAGTTACACTACCTAATGCACTTGTTGCTTGTTGCCAAGCCTCAGTAGGTATTGGTAGTACAACCGCAATTGCTATACCAGTATTATTTAATACACCAGTAGCTTGGAAGCCAGATGGTGCATCTGCTGGTTGTGCAGCTGTAACTCGTCCTAAGTTACCAGCACATTGCCCTGACCATTTACCATACAACGAACCTAATTGTACAATTGTGTCCGATGTACTTTGAGGAGGTCTAGGTTTATATAAAACACTAGGGTCTCCTCCTTGAATATACATTTCAGGATCTAACTGAGGTTGTTTAGGTTCCCAGTCACCCTTGTATACTCTAAATCCTGTCCACTCTGTTCGAGCGTCTTTGTATCTAATCTTAAAACCTGATCGGTCGTCGATTAATACTGCGTGTTTACCCCTCGCGTATTTGCCCATTACGCATATCCACGAACCTTAGGCGTCACATAAAAACTTGCACGTTCTCTATCTTCTTCTCTAGCCAATTCCCATTCTCTTTCATACATTTGAGTTAACTCTTGTCTTCTAGGAATATCTACTAACTTTGGATGTTTGTTTGCTAGTTCAACTGTTAAACCACTAATTAATGCTGGTAGCATTCTTTTTGGTACAGCTGCATTTTGTGCATAATTATCTCCTATGTCTTGTCCATACTTAATAGCCCACATTACTATTTCAAATCTACTGTCTTCACTTGGCCCAGGCCATAAGTAAACTGTATGATCTGCTACACCACTAGATGTAAACTCAGCATTTCTATCTACTGCGAATTTAAGTGGAGTACCTGTGGAATATTTATTAGGATAAGAAAGCCAATCAGAATAACTAATTCTTTCCATCTCAATATCTTGATCTGGAGTTGCATCAGTATCACGACAAGCTGCCGTTAAGATATCTGAATACCCATTAGCTGATAAACTGAATGTAGGATAAGTTGTGTTGTTAAATGAATTTACTGCTACTTTATGTAAATGTAATGTGAATAGATTAACGCCTTGGTTAATCCACTTAATCATTAATAAATTAAGAGAACGCCTAGCAGTGATTAAATCGTAACCACCTTTAGAACCTACTCCTAATCGCTCATAAGCTTCTTGTATTACATCTGCAATCTGCAGATTAAATGTTCTTGTACCTGAACTAGCCAAGTTGCCCCCTTACATTAGTGCGCGAGTTACCACCCACAATAATTGACCTAATACCATAAAGCCAATTGTATACATTACTTTTGTAATGCTGTTAATTTTTTCTTCTATATGATGCAGATGATTATCTTTGATAGTAGATATACGTTCACTTAAAAGTTTTATTTCACCTCTAAGTTCTTGTATCTCTAAATCATATTTAGAAACATCTGACATAATTAATTCCAATAAACTAAAGCGTTAGATGCTGTACCTGTTACTGTAACAAATAAATTAGTAGCTGCTTTAACACCACTTTGTGGTGCACTAAATGAAGTAGTTGTATTTGCTACTGCAGATAATCTTGCTAATACTGTACCTGATGCAGAGTTTGCATCTTGAACAACGGCAGTAGCTGTGTCACTTCCTGCAGTTAAACTAAGACCTAAAAGTCTTTGTGGATGTACAGCAGTTGCTTGACCATCACTAGTAGCATTTGTACCTGTAGCACCTGTTGCTATATTGGTTACATTTGAATCTGTTTGAAACATTGTCATTCCTTTATAAATGGGGAGACCGAAGCCTCCCCTAATTAAATTATGCTAGGTTAATATTTTGTTGATACAAAATAGTAGCTCTAACTTCACCAGCATTGGTAGCACCAGTACTAGTCCATGTTAGTTTTACATCTGATGTCCCAACGTCAGCCCATGCCAATGCGCCACCAGCTTCAGTAGTTGGATATGCTCTTCCAGCCCCAGAACCTGTTGTGATTGAATAATCATTGATGAAAGTTTTGTTTCCACCAACTGTATCACCAATACTAAATACACATGTAGCACTGCCCATTGCTGTAGGCTTATCAAGTACTATGTCAATAATTTGTGAATTAGCTGGTATAACAACGTCAGTCGAGTTAGCAGTTGATGCGCCACTTGAAAGAGCTGTTCCAGTTGAAAATGTTTGAGCCATTACTACTTGCCCAACATTTTTTACATTAGTACCTAAGTCAGTACCAGTTGTGTTTGATATAGGTCCCGCTTTAATCGGTCCCGAAAATGTAGTTGTTCCCATTGTCTTACTCCTTGTTTTTCTGTCTGCTTACGCAGTCAATAGGTTGTTTAGTATAGAAAGGGGGCAAATTTAATTACCCCCTCCCTTGTGCCGTTAGGCTGGATTAGATCCGTATACACCTCTCCAGTCAGACCAACCGAAGCTGTATCTTTCTCTGGATTTGTATCTTACGTTACCAGTCTCAAAATCACCTTCCATTGAAGTTGCGATCGGAGTTCTGCTGAAGTGCTTCATACCGTTAGGAACGTCAGTTCTTAACCACCAATATTTACTGTTAGTAAATCTATGGTTAACATGATATCCACCAGCTACCATACCCTTAGATACGATTGCGTTGACATCATTGTCTGCAGTTCCAACTCTGTATGGAGACGCCATTAGTCTCTCAGCCACAAATACCAATTGTCTTGGAATGTGAAGAGTTCTAGCTTGTGCAGCAATCGGAATAGACTTGTCGTCTACAAATCCAGCAACATCAATTAAACCTTGCTCTAGAGAAGTCTCTGAAAGCTCAGCTTGAACTGTAGGAGTGTTAGCTCCTTTTCTGTTACCAGCAGTTTGTGATCCGTCTTGCAATGGGTGTAAAGCGTTAATTAATGAAACACCGTCACCACCTGCAAATGCAGCGCCCGTAAACGAGTTATTGTACACTGCCGCACCTTTAGTTTGTTTAGCAGCAGCCATTGATCTAGCTAATGCTTTTGTTAGTCTGGTAGACAGCTTGTCGTATAAGTTGTCTTCCATAGCTTCTTCAGTGATAGCGAAAGCCATTGCAACAGTTTCGTTTGTGTAGCGTGCTACCCAACCTTCACCTGTATTAGCGTAATTTACGCCTTGACCTTCAAATTTTACTGATGCTTCGCCGAACCCTGGGAAGAGTACTTCTTCCTCAAAGGCTCTATTTGATTTTTCGTTCTCAAACAAAATCGCTGCTTCATCTTCGTAACGTTTATATTCCGTTCCAAAGATTGCGTGCAAGCCCGGTACTAATTGCTTGAGTAACTGACCTCTAGTTATAGCCATTGTATACTACCTTTCAATTAAGCAGTCGGGAAGTTGCCATCATAGCGACCCCACGAATGAGTGTTAATTTTAACAAGTATGCTCATTGGAGTTCCAACTGCAGTGTACGTCAAGTCATCTTCCGCAGATCCTAAAATCTGGAAAGGGTATGCTTGTTGTGTTGCATTTTGTGTGTTACTTGCTGTAGATGAATCTAAAGAAGACCCACCTTTATATGTTACTGTTGAACCAGCACCTGTTAAGTTCTGTGCGTTAGCTCCAACGTCTGCTAAAGTCAATGCTGACCCAGCTTGATCTGCTTCCATTTTGAAGATCGTTGACGGATCATCATAAACATAAGCTTTGAAATTGGATTTTGCCACAGTGCTTACAGGGATTGATCTAACAAATCGTACGTCACCTGTACTGTTGTCCTGATATTCAGCACCCCAAAAGACTCCAACGACAGCGCCTAAATCGCCACTCCCGATGTCAGTTACTAATAGACCACTTGATAAAGAACAAGTATCACCTTCGAAATATGCTGAAGGTGCAGTAGCAGCAACTTGGTACCCGTTTCCGTCAACCCAGTTATTTAGACGGATTGTTCCGCCATTGGATTGTCTTACGGGTGATAAACCATAAGCCATAAATTCTCCTTATTGCTTATACACTAAATCCCAATCAGTAACTAACGCGGTGTTAGTCTTGGAACTTAGCTTTGTTCGCCGCTCCTCCTGATACGGAGGTCGAGGATGTATCCTCTACTGGCATACTTGAGTGCGCTTGCGATTTTAAATCTTGCCCATATGCTTGAGCCGCTTTCGCTGTTTGTTGTTCGTAGTACTGTCGTTTTTCTTTCATGTAATTTGAATCTTGTTTCATCAAGATTAGATCACCTGAACGTACAGCACCTGCGTGCTTACCAGTTGTCATTACGTCAGATATATAATTTTCACCTAATTCCTCAGGTGTTACGATTTCATATCCTTCGCGCAGACGTTCATGAACATTCGCATCATCTGGATTATTTAGAAGTTCGTGACGAACCCATAAATATTCTACTCCGTCTGGTGCTTGAGGTGCTTCTAATTTAGAAGGTGCCTCGAATGATCTTTTTGTTCGAGTTGCCGAAGCTCTAGTCGTACGGCTTGTTTTAGTTGCTTGTGTCATATTAGCTCCCCGCCTTATTTTGGCGCATTTTTTCTCGCGCATAATCTTGATAGGAAACTCCTAGTCTATTTGCCATTTCCACTTCTGGTCCTGTCAAAGTTACTTTTCGTTTTCCCGTTGCGGAGCGCGTTCCGCCTACAACTGTTGGAACTTTCCTAACAGCCTGTTTTCTAAGAGTTGGAAACTCTGAGGTTAATCTAGCATCTAGCTCGCTATAGTATTCATCAGCTACTTCTTGTGGGTTAATACCTTCTTCAAGAAGTTCTCTGTGAATAACTAATGCTGCTTGGGTCTTGATCCTGTCTCCAGTATCGTTGCCCCCAAACCACTTATTCCTTTTCTGCCAAGCTAATGCTTTGCGATCTGGAAGTGGAGTAGCTTGTTTAGCTTTAGTTTCCGTCTTCGCAGTACTGTCGGGTTTATTTGTTCCTAAACCTTTTTCTGCTCTAGCCTTATATTGTTTGGCCACTAGCTTTTCTGCTTTCACAGATGCTAAGACATCAGTTGCCTTAATCTCAGCGTCAACGTCGCTAGCTTCTTTTGCAGTTCTAAGTACACTTAAAGCTTGAGCTTCTTGAGATTCCAATCTTTCCATATACTGGTTGATTGCATCCAACTCAGAGTCAGCTTGCCTACTTCTAAGTTCGCTTTTCTCATTTAACCATTTATCCTTTTCAGACTCATAGTCCTTGAGCTTTTCTTCAAGTTCCTTCTTCTGCGCAACAAGTCGCTTAATACGTTTTTCAGCGCGCTTGCCGACTACTTTTTTATCCTTTGGTTCTTCAGTCTCTTCTTCTACAGCTTCAGTTTCAGTTTCTTCCTCTTCTTCTTCTGTATCTTCTTCGACTACTTCTTCCTCAGGAACCTCAGTATCACTAGGTTCTTCAGTTTTTTCTACAGTCTCAATCCCTTGAGCTTCTGTAGTTTCTTCGTCTGGTAACTCAACAACTATATCCTCTTCAGGTTCATTGTCAATTACAACTTTATTTTCGTCATCTATCATTTAGATCTCCTCGGTTGTGAACCGCGTTTATCACTATCATTGTATATTGTATACTAATTTGTTTGATAATGCAAGTCTATTTCGCACTAATCTTTGAAGGATCAGGTACAATAGCTATGATTTCATCATCATTTATAACTGAATACGTTTCTTTTTCGTATACAAACTTAAGTCCTACATACTTTCCTGTCAATACCCAGTCCCCAATCTTAGCCCATTCACTGTTAGCTTTGTTGTGATCTTTGTATGCGTCAGGCCCCATGTCAATAATCTGTGATATAACACATGAGAATTTAGCATGTTCTACTAGTTCATCAGTTAATATAATGCCCCCTGCAGTTTTGTTTTCTATTTCTCTTGGCTTTAATAATAACCTATAACCTGCAGGTTTTGGTAGATTTTTCTTACTCATGGGAATCCTTTATAAGTTTAATAAGTTCAGATTGTAATCTATCTTTAAGATCACCTAGTGTATGTTGAATACCTAACATGTACTTATAGTCTTCCATAGTGGAAGCACCTTGTAGGATTTGAGCAGTATTAGCTTGTATAGACTCATCTATTATTTTAGATAATCTATCTTTGTAGTCGTTGGCTGATGCCATATTACCTCCTGTAATAGTGAGGGGGCATTACGCCCCACTCGTTTATTTTATTTTTATTTCCTTCGGCCTCTTCTCCTCAGGTACAATTTTCTCTAATTCAATAGATAATAATCCGTTCTCAAATTTGGCGTCATTGACTACCACGTCATCTGCTAATGCAAACGTGCGCGTAAAAGCGCGTTGAGATATGCCACGGTGTACGACATCGTCGGCTTTCTTATCGTTTTGTTTAGATTTAATTGTTAATGAATTATCCGCATAATTAATTGATACATCTTTCTTACCGAATCCAGCTAATGCTAAATCGATAGAATATTTAAGTTCATCAATTTTACGAATATTATATGGTGGGTAATTAGGAACATCCAATTCTAAAGATTGTAGTCTATCCAATAAAGAATCAAACCCAACTGTGAATGGTTTATACGGTTCCCAATCTACGAGTGATTTAATCATAGTAACCTCCTTGTTAAGCGAAATTAAATCGTGACTCCTTTCGGCAGTCAAGATTATTATACACTATCTTATAGGGACTGTCAAGGTTACTACAGGTTTTTCTTCTTCTGTTGTTATTTCTACACTAGGTTTCTTTGACACACCTTTACACATTTCTCGCACAGTAGCAAATTGTTCACCTAATTCTAAATCTTGATATTTACCACAAACAGATAAGAGTTCTAATTCTTGTCTTAGTCTATCGTTCTCTCTCATTAAATCTATTGTCTCATCGTTACACGTCGATTGTAATGGCCAACTAAAACGTATTCCCACAGTTCCGTTGACGTCATCATCATAGGAGGTGTAACTGTTATTAGGATCACCATCGCCATCTTGATATATATCTTTGCCATCAGTACCTCTAAGTTCTGTATATAGTTCTATTGTACCACGTTCACAACTACCATAACTTGATCCTAAGTAATCATTCCTAGCATGAGCACTAGCTGCCCAACTAAATATTAATATAAATATTAATATAATAAATAACCAACGCATTAGTATCCTCCAGAAATAGTATTCTCTAGATCTTTCATATCATATTTAAATTGTCTTATTGCATCTGAGTTTGTTCTTACAAGTTCTTCTAATGCACGTAACTCTGAGTCAGATGCTAATTTATATGAACCATCACGTACAGCATATAGTATTCCCTCGAGTCTTCCTACCCATGTCGCCATCTCGGCCATCTCTTTAACGAGTTCCTCACGAGCGTCTGCGTAGTTCTTTGAGTTTCTGCCTGTCTTATCAGTAAAGATAGCGTGAATATTATCCATATCACCATAGACACGTTGTTCTAAGTTTTCTATTTCTACTTGTAGTAAAGCAATTGTAGTAGTGCTTTCATCTATTTGTGCAGTAAGTTTGCTTGTGTAATTAAATGCTCCATACGTGGCTGCCAAGATAGACAATACCACAGGAATGGATGCTATGTATTTTAACATTTCCCCTCCAGGTTAATTATTTAGTCCACTTCTCCTTGGCTCTTAATGCCCATCTCTCAAAAGCTTCTTTCTGTATATCTTTTTTAACTAAGGTTGCCCCCTCAGGAATATTGTTATATAATTTTATAACTTCACCATCTTGTATTTCTACAATAGCTGGTCCACAAAAAGCATCTTTAACAAATTCTTTATTTTTCTTTTTAATCATTCTTACTTCTTTCATACAAGAAGATAATGATTCCATAGGAATGTATTGTGTCATTTGAGATTTTTGGTCATTCATATTACCAAATAAGAACATTACTATAATACTAATAACTTCCATTTGTAGTCCCATTCTGTCTAACTTTATCTTTTAGTTTTTCTATATCAGCAATCATCTTTTCTATATCTTGTTGTGCCCTCTTTATATTTACGGTGTTACTCATCATTGATTCCATTTCAGTAGCCATAGACTCTAGTTGAGTTGCCATAAATTCAATGAGCATGTCTTGCTGACTATCAGCAGGCAAATTACCCATTTCACCACGAGGCCATTTAATTCTAAATTCTGTATTCTTTTCTACATCTGCAAGCATTAACTTACCTTGGGTCTCAATATTGTTAAGCCTTTCAATTACACCGAAGTAGGCCCACACCCCAATTCCTACTGCTCCTATTATCGAAATTAAATTTCTCATAGGCATACTTACAGCAGAATCAGAACTTACTTTTAATTCACTCATTTCTTATTATGATCCTTTTTTCCATTTCTTAGATGGAGATTTAGTTTTGCTAGGACTCCACTTTACTTTATCCGCCCAATACGCCGCAGACATTTTACCTTTGGATATATTTTTTGCGTGTCTAGATTTAAAAGCTTTACGTTGTCCTACTGTTTGATTAGTCTTTACTCCTGACTGACCAAACCTAATTGTTTTAATCTTGTCACCTTCTTTAGCCACAACTATATGTGACTTACCACTACCATCACTTAGACGTTTAGGTTTATTAAATCCCGATACCCCTGCTCTTTTTAATCTTGGGTCAGGTTTCTTCATTTCTTTTTCTTAAAACCTTTTTTCATAGCGGCATAAGATTTTGATGTAATAGTAGATTTAGATTTAGGTCTAGATATACCTTTAGCTTTTCTTTTATTTATATTAGCGTATAATCCTGGTCTATTCATTTTTTCTTTTTAACTGTTTTCTTTTTCTTTATCGGATTAGCGCCATACTTCTTCGTCCATCTCTTAGCAATCTTAGGATGGTTCGCGTACATATAACGCTTTTGTTTTTCCGATTTAAACGGCATTATTTATTAATCTTGCCTTTACCTTTTCCACCACCAAACTTACCGTAAGATTCATCACGGCTTGCTTTTAGTTGTTTCTTAGTTCTTTTCTTTTTAACACGCATAGCGATAGATTCATCTTTTCTATCTTTATAGCCTTGTTTCTTTTTTTTAGTAGTTACTTTCTTTTTCATTTTACTTCCTGCAGGTTTTGCATAATCCATTGGTTTATTTCTTTGCAGCGCAGGTTGTTTATATGCTAGACTTGGCATAATATACTCCTTATATTTTAGTTATTTTAACTGCTGCGTCCATTGTCTTAGCAGCATCTTTTGCCATGTCACTGGCAAAACGCATTTCCGCTTCTTTCAATCTAAGCGCACGATCCTCATCCTCGTTTTCATCCGTTGTCATGAGTTTCGCTTCTTCAAGATCCATCTTGTCTTGATGTATCTTAAGCCTGTTCATCTC
>Ga0315316_10003480_pt1 | contig 11407 bp, 6 predicted proteins | sample M160m3416metaG_FD_203702 | JGI IMG/M metagenome (GOLD analysis project Ga0315316, IMG submission 203702) | Ammonia-oxidizing marine archaeal communities from Monterey Bay, California, United States - M1 60m 3416 | ecosystem: Environmental > Aquatic > Marine > Intertidal zone | place: USA... | reverse complement strand
GTCCACATGAAACATTCTCTACTTTATCAGTCCGATGCACCCACTCTAACCATGGAAATTCATTTAAGTGCCCATCTTCACATATAGTAATAAATTGTACTTGTGACATTTGTCCACTACATACTTCACCTTTAGATGTTCGACTGTTGCACTTTGGAGAATACTCTCCAAATGTTGGGTCATATTTTTTTAATGAAAAGCAACGTTTATTACATACGAACCAAGTAGGAAATACTTGAGACGGTATTTTAATATCTTCATTAGGATTGGAGTCGCCTCCTCTGAAACTATTACGAAAACTTTCTCTATAGTCTGGTGGTAATCTTAATTCACTAAGATTAAATATACTTTCCAATCTAGGATCATGAATATAAAATGCCTCTTCCTCTACCTTATGCGGTCTATTCCTATAATATTGATAGTTATACCAATAATCTAATGCCATTGTTATTTGTGAAACATTATTGTTAGTAACATGCAATGCTCCGACGCCATATGTAGTAATTAACTGGGACCTTCTAACAGGTCTAGGGTTGAATGCCATAATACTAACTAATTCCTTGATTCTCACTCTGAATTTCAAAAGTGTCTTTTGGGGATGAGAGTTGCGATTCCGAGTCTACAGCGCGAAATGATGTAATAACACGCCAAAATTTATTTTCCAAATTTGGAGGGATATGAGCATCTGCTTTAGCCATTAGATTATCAGATTCTGAATCTGTTATAGTATTTTCTGGTTTTCCCCAGACTCTTCTATCTTCAGTTTTTATACTATCAAACAGTTTATTAAACTGACTAATAATATAATCTTTTTCGGAATCATCAACCAATTCAAGCCTGTAAACCAATTTATCCCTTAATTCATCTAACAATGTTTGATATTTAGAGAAGTCTGAAGGTAAAATATTTTTATCACTTTTTTGCCTAATATACCCAACAATTAAACCGGCCAAACACCTATCAACAGTTTGGCGTGAAAATGGGGTAACACTTGTTGGTTCAACTTGTGCATACAGTGATGCATGGTAAGTCTGAAATGATTCAAAATGTGATCGGTCACGCGATCCAGTTGGAGAAAACAAAATACATACTAACCCTGGTCTCTCTTTAAATTTTCTACCAATTCGTCCTGAAACTTGAATATATTGGGACGTTGTCTTAGGCTGCCCTGCAATAGTCATTAAAGACAATCTATCTATATCAACTCCAACTTCAATAATATTTGAAGCAAGGCAAACATCCAATGCCCGCATACCAGAATCTGTAGATATTTGTAGTTTATTCATGATATCTGGAATATCTGCATTATTTGTCTTACTCGTTAAATTAGTAGGAGGGAATATATTTCTCTCACTGGTAATAGTACCTCTCTTAAACATACGTCTTTGATGAGCTATGACGTCTGAAGACATCAATGTCTGAGTTGTTTGCAATTCTTTTAAACTGCTAAAAAAACATAATATTGTATGCCAAGGGTCTTTTTCTGAGTCAGTCATTTCATGTGATGATTGCAATAATGCTGCATATACCCTTGATTGGAATTCTTGCTGCGAAAATGATGATGGAATAAGACCTATAAATTTTTTTCCACTTGCCTCAGAGTCAACTTTGGCAAAAAATGAATCATATGCGCTTATCCCTGACGGTGGGAATAACATAATTTCATCTCGAGCATATAAGTTTTTTATTTGTTCTTTTGATCTTCTAATAGTTGCGGTTGAACTAATAATTTTAGGTTTATATGGGTTTTCCATCCTCACATCTGTTAAAAAATCTTCAATTAAAGTTTCATAAAATCCTGCAACTGAACCTAAAGGGCCTGAAATTAAGTGTAATTCATCTTGAATAATTAAATTAGGGGGGGATGTTTCTCTATTACCGTTATTATCTATGCCAAAAATATGTCTGATATTCTCATTCCATGGTATTTGAGCAAATTTATCTATAGTTGCAATCAAAAAATCAGGTGGATTAGAATAAATTTGCTCATCTACTACTGATACTGGTATATCTTCATTAAAAAAAGGACATAACTTATCCTGACATTTAAAAATAACTTGATCATTGTACTGATCATAACCAAAAATCTTGCCTTTAAACTTAAATCCCAATTCTGCTTTACACCAAGGACAATTTAAGAGTAAAAATGGGTTTTTAACGTTTCGAGTATTACTCTTCAATTCCTTCCATCTAGAGATAGCTTGCTTATTTGTATTAGGAGTTACAGAACCCCCTATCCAAAGTCCAATTTTAATAGGCTTATTACCCAAATTTATAGTATCTAATAAAGATTTACGAATATGCTCCATTGCAAGAATTAGTGCCGCAGTTCTTTGAAATTGTTGAGTCGTTAACATTCTAAGAGTGTATCTGGTTAAAACATCGGTTCCTAAATCATCTGGATTATCCAGTCTCCTCATAAATATCGAAAATGCAGAAAGTCCTAAGTAAGCTTCAGTTTTACCTCCACCAGTAGGGAACCATATTAAATCTACTATTTCACGTTCATCAGAGTACTTATTAGCTGTAGATTCTAACGACATTAATATAAAAGCTATCTGAAATGGCCTCCATTTTCCAGAGAAATCATTAATGTTATCTACTTTTGGAACCGATCCTTCAAAACGCAAATCACCGTCTGAAGATTCTTGTTCTAAAAAAAGTCTATTATCTGAAATTTGTATTTCTCGTTGTATAAGCATTGCCTGATTCGCAAGCTTAAACGCGCATAATGCTTGGGAATTAGAATTTAGAAATTCCAATCCTTTCTTCATACGGTCAAGACATTTCTGAGCCTTATTTATATTCTCAGATGCAAGATGTTGAAATCTTTCAAGCATATTCGATTTTTCTTTCTTTTTATTTTCAATCCAGTCAGAATAAAGCTTAAATAGTTCTTTAATAGAATCAAAATTCCCTTGATACATATCCCACATAGAAATTTCAATCTTACTGTCAGCCTCATCAAGGATATTTGGTGTAAGTGCAGGGAGTTCAAATTCAGGAATTGGGGATACTCTTAATTCTTTAACAAAAGATCTTTTTAAATCCCAAGTAGGAGAACAATTATGTCCAGTAGCAAAGGTTGGAAATTCGTTGTATAGCATTTCTAACGTTTGTTTTTCTGTATCATTGCTACTGTCATACATAGCAGGGTATTCAAGAAAACATATCTTTGGATTATTTGAGATTATTTCTATAGAAAATGAAGATTGAAAAATGCTGATCATATCTCTTTGGTTAAAATTATCTGTATTCCCTGACATAAAAACAGAATCATTTATAAAAGTAATCGTCACCAATAAATCATTTTTATATTTACGAGAACGTATATTTAATCTCAATTTCAGATCATCAAATTCATCAACCTTAATAATAGATTCACCAACTACTGATTTTCGCACATCTGATCCAGAAAATTCATAGTCTTTAGTTATAGGTTCTCGAAGCCACCAGTCTTCATATCGACCCTGATCTTTTATATGAATTTTTTTAGGCTTATAGACCCCACCCATGAAATGTATTTTCAAAATATCATTTTCATTTTCTATATTTGTTAAAAAACTTATCCCCATAGAACTTGGGAAAAAAGAGTTCGATTGTAAATTAGTTCTAGAATCTTCAGGATCTTCTTCTAACAAAATTGGTTGAGATACAGTATTTGTATCCGAATTATCATGAGAAACATTACTAAGTTCCATTAAATTACTGTCGGGAGTGACAAGCTCAGAATCAAATCCTAGTTTATTAGGAAATAGGACCCCTACACCATATCTTTTCGTTGGACGTTCAGCTTTAATCACTTCTTCTTTGTTTGACAGTTGTTTCCAGGGACCATATGTTTCTTTATATATAAGTGATATTTCTTGATCAAAATCACGTTCTTTCCCTTTTGTATAAGGGCCAACTAATTCTTCAGTCAAAAAATTAATGATATTTTCTCTATTTTCTATATTTTTATTCATTTGAGAACTCTTTATTCTTTCTGATTACTGCACATGGTAATTTTCTTCTATATAAGACTTTTGTGATTTTGACATTAGAACTGTGAAAAAATCATGAGATCTTGTAAAAGCTACATATAACAAATTCTTATTTTCATCTTTGCTAAGGTCTAAGTCAAAATCAGTACAGATAACTGCAAATTTCTCCATACCTTTAAATTTATATAAACTATAGAAGTCTATTCCACTATATTCACTAGAATATTTACTTTTAAAATCTCTAATGATCGACTTACGGTCAGATTTAGGCGACAAAACAACAATTTCATCAAGCTTATAGCCTTTCTCAAGAATAAACTTAATTGTTTTAAATAATAGTTCTACTTGATCTTCATTATTCTCATAAAATTGATAAGTATTTCTCCATTCTAAATTATTAGAATTTTCTGTCCTTCTAATATCTTTATATATACATTCTTCAGCTCTTATAGCCCTCTCTAATTTATCGACAAGTTGTTTGGTATTTCTACAATTAGTCTCAAGAAGAATCTCTACGTATTGATGCTCACCGCACATATTATTCAAAATATCATGCGGTTTTTTATCGATCATATTATTGTAGATATCTTGATATTTAAAATCTCCAAAAAAATGCCATTTCCCATTTGAAATACCATTTTCTAAGAATATATCTAGAATATTAAATCGATTAAAAACATCTTGAGCTTCATCAATAATCAATAAATCATATTTAGGCAAATCGCCTAAAACAGAAAGTTTCAAAATATTGGCATAGGCATTTTCAGGTAATTCTTTATCCCAATAATGATCTGTAACTTCTTTATTAGCGTTCCTTGGCTCAGTAATAGTTTTATATTTGGTCATCAATGAATCAATTAAAAATACGTCAACATTAGGATATAATTTTAATTTATCATCAATATGGTTTCTTAAAAGTTTATTCTTACATACAAATAAAACCTTTTGATCCTTTTTAGAAGCTCTCTTTGCTGACTCAATAGCAATATAAGTTTTACCTGTGCCAGCTGGTCCATGGAAAAAGACCCTAGGGTTGCGACTTAGTGACCTTAAAAGGAGATATTGTTCTTCAGTGAATCTTTCTACATCTTCTTTAATTCTATGGTATCTACTAATATCACCTACTTTAATTTCTGGCCTATAACATCTAGCAATTGTTTCAACATCTTGCAATGAAAGTTTCTTAGGTTGGTAAGTGGGATATTCTATGGTTTCTATCATTCTATCAAGAGGTATTTTTAGTCTATCAGCCAAACCGAATTCATCTATAGCTTTTTTATCTATTACTTCATAATCATTCCATTCAGAGGATCGTTCATTAAATTCAGGAATAAAAGGAAATATTACAACACGTGCATAAGGTACTTTACTATACTCAGGATGATATTTTTTTAGATACTTTATAAGGCTATACATTGCCTTATTAGCTTGCTTGAATGGACCTCTTCTATCTTTTTTATTCAGATCGTTTCCATAGATCCAATTACCTGTGGAATCTCGATGAATGTGGTTTGTACCCTTAACTTCAGCAAATAGAAGCCCTTTATCTGGAATAATAATCAGAAAATCTAATTCACCTATACCGTTCCTATTGCTGATATGGTTAGAAATATCTAAAGAACTCAAAACAACCCAATCATCAGCTTCCGGAGATTCTTGCAAGTAGTCATATACTTTCATTTCGCCTTTATTTACATGGTCAGGTTTACCTATCATTTGAGGAGACATTTAATCCTCCCATTTATAGACTTTTGAAATTATATTTATGGACTTTTCAAAATTTTCCTCGAAAATTTTATTAATTTCTCGAGCGATCAGAATGCCTGCCCCTTCAACATTAATCTCAAACTTTTCCCATCCATCATCAAGTAAGCCTGACAAGTTTTCTGTATTTTTTATTTTTTCAAGTAATTCATTTTTGATATTAACACCTGCTTTTTTATGTGCTTTATCTATTTGATTCATCATTTCCCAAACACGATCAGGAGATTGATAATTGATTAATTTCATAATAGCCATAAAATCATTCTTACTTTCAGGTTTAATTGTACGTGGATTTACCCAGTTAATAATATTCTCTCGTTTCGCTCTTCTAGAACCTAATTTCTTAAGTTCATCTATAACAAAATCTATATCAAACATTTCAACTCTTCGATTTAACCGAGATTTCCAATCTTGTTGAACATTTCGATATCCTAAAGTTTTATCTCCCATAATGACATCTGCAACATTTGGTATAAAATCACCAACATCTTCTCTATATAAATAAAACATACCTACTTCAAGATCAGAAACATCAACTCTATCAACACTTATCCGATCATCATTTATACATAATACTCTTGTGTTAATATCAAGCCAGACCTTACGCTCCCCTTCGAGAAGTACCAATTTAGACATTACAGTTTGTTTTCCATACTCTGAATCAGACAATTCTGTTTGATCCTGAGTATCAAACAGAGAAGCCCCGACCTCAAAATTACTATCATCAAATTCTTCTTCCAAAATATTTGTATTTAAATTTGAAGTTGAAGTTTGTTCTATAGCGTTATTATGAACTATTATTTTTATGTTTTCCGTCATTTGGCTATCTGTTATAAGAGACTCTGGACGCCATCTATCTTTCATAAAATTAAAAGATAAAAATTGATAGTTATGACTTCTTGGAGTTTCTAATAGCCATCCATAACGATAAAAAGATCCCCAATGACTTGTAAAAGAATCTGTATTTGTAAACATAATCAAATCTCCACCTACGAAATTATCTTTTAATTTGCCTGGTGAAACAAAAAGGTTTTCAATGTATCTATCAGAAATATAGGCATTAGTTCCTAGCAAGAATTTATTTACAAATGTTTCTTTAATAAAATTCACATATTTTGGGGCAACGCAAAAAGTAATAGAACTATTTCTGAAATCCCGTAAGGAGCTAGGTTTCAATAAAGAAGTTATATTAGGGTAAAGTAGCATTAACTTATCTAATAGTGGGTTCGATTTAGAATTTAAACATTTATCAAAAGCTATTTCCAAGTCTTTAAATTGCTCCATATAGCTTGGATAGGTTAATGAAGATCGTTCAAAATATTCTTTAACTATTTGTATTTCATCTTTATTTACTGTTCCTAAATTACACAAAGGAATGGGCATATGTACATGATCTCTTCTGTATTTATTTATAGTTTTACTGAAATCCATAAAATCAATACTAGAAAATAAATCACCCATTTTAATTCTTAATTTATTCAAACTAATATGCAAATCATTCAACTCTTGAGAAACCGTTTTATGTATATTTATAACGGATTGTTTATTTTGATATATATTGTCAACGTGACTAAAATTCATTTCTACGCTCATGCAATTGCAATACTTGTATTCCCATAGGAGGAGATAGTTCTGTTAAATTCCTTACCTCACTTTTAGATATTGCATGTCCTTCAATCAAATTTTTAGCATCAAAATATCTAGGTTCTTTAGGTGAAATGACAATAACCCAATTCTTATTTTTATAATCAGGATTATTCCATTTTTTTATGTAAGAGGACGAATCAGTAAATAAAATCCACTTAGGATTCTCATCATCTAAAGAAATTTTTCTTTTACTTCTAGCAACATCTATAGTTGAAAGAGAAAAGGATTCAAGTTTTGTTTTATTGGATGAAACTTTAACAATACTTTGTAAATTGAATTCTTGAATATAAGACCAATCACCAGAACTAGAAGGCATTTGTATACCCCATATATTTTCAAATAATTCTTCCTCAAGTTGCTTTTTATTTGTAGTAACAAATACACATTTAAAATCATCAATGAATTTACTTTTAGGATTATCTAATCCAAGATAAGACCTTACCTTGGATAACTCTGATTTGCCTGAAGCAGGTTCTATTACTGTAAGTTTATGAACAGTAGTTTCGTTATAACAAACATCGTACGAATTAGAGAATCTAATATTAATTCCATTATTAAATCTGGTACGAGTAGTAGGGGTAAATTTAACACCTTCTTCTGGAGCCTCTCCTTCCTTTCCAGCAACACTAACTTTTGTTCCATCTGGATATCGACTTAAATCTTCAAATATACTTTCAGACTTGTCTTCAACAAATTCATTTGATAGTAATCCAAAAGCAAGAAGTGAAGATACATATCTAGTATCTGGAACTATAACAACCCAAATCACACGATAGTCAGAGATTTCTTCATTAGAATCTCCTAAAGACTGACCCAAATCTACAAAATAACGAGCCCAATGTGGCAACTTGTCAATCCTATTTTTAGGATTAAATGTATCTTTCAAATATAAGTGAGATGAAATCATATAACACCTAATTGTATCTATAGATACATATTATCGCACAGGTCAATATAGACTAAGGAATTAACTTCGAAATCTCAGATTTCAACACTTCAGCAATAACCGCGTATCCTTCCGTAGTTGGATGGCGGAAATCAGGCATTAAGAGCACATGTTCAGGTTTAAATATCTCAAGGCCATTTTTATAATGGGTGTTTGAATCACCTGCATCACTAATAGCTTTAATAGCTTTTTCTATTTCTGCACGCATCATTTTCATCGTCATACCAACATTATTTACTGTATCTTCTCTATCTTCAAAATAAATAGGTGAAAAAACCAATATAGGAGTAGTGGGATGTTTTTCTCTAATTATCTTTACAAAAGCCATTAATCCTGGGCCAAATGTACGCTGATTAAGAGTATTTCTAACTTGAGGGACAGAACCTATATCTATAGTAATAACATCAGCTTCCTCATCTCTTATAGTACATGCCAACAAAGGATCTAAATGAGCTTCTCCTCCATACCCCATACTTACTAATTCAAGATTAAGTGATCTCGAAATAATAGATGTCCAACCGTCACTAGGTCTCACTGATCCTATACATTGTGTTATTGAACTACCGTATGCAATCCAACGAGGTTTTGTTGATAGTTCAACTTGAGCAATCTCTGAGCCTTCCTCGATATTAATACCTCTTAGTGTAAAACTAGCTAAATGTGGGAGCCAAATTTGAACTAATTTCATTTCATTAGCTAATTCACTGAATAAAATTGAAGAAGTCCCTGATGTAGCTTGTGAATCTGCATAAATGCCATCAACATATAAATCAGCATATGCCTCTGCTCCTCCCCAATAATTACCACTCCCCCAACCTTCAACGGGGCTAATAGTATCGCTAGCTAGATATTCATCTGCCGGACAATCAGCCAGAATCTCAATATCGCAACTTGTTGTCTGAAAACTAAGTGTCATACCTGCACTCATATCAGCCCAATAAACTAAACCTGAATCATAAAGTGTTCTGTCTTTAGTTTGGATACGAGTTGGATGAACAGAATCTTCTGTAGTATCAAAAGATATTGCTCCTGTCCATGTTATGTTCTTATCATTCGGTGAAATAAATTTACGCATAAAAAATCCTTATAAAATTTTTAGAAAAACTCGACATATGGTTCCGACTCAACTGGAGTATATTCTGTAGGGGGAAACTGTTTCAAGACATCTTCATCAATATCAGTTCCCCAACCTGGCCCATCTGGAGGCATAGAAAACCCATCTTTTATTGGAATATCATTCGTTAATACTGCACTATATCTATCTAAAAAGCTGACAAATATTTCTTGTTTAAATGCGTTTGCAGTAGCAACTGAAAAGTGTAAACTCGCAACAGTTGAGATTGGTCCATTTGAATTATGTGGTGCCACACTTACATAGTGTGTTTCAGCAGCAGAAGCGATCTTTCTTAATTCTGTCATCCCACCTGCATGGCATATATCAGGTTGTATAATAGAGACTGCTTTTTCTTCCAATAAAGGTTCAAAATCATACCTGTTGTATAGCTGTTCTCCAGTTGAAACAGGAACTCGAACCTTACGTGCAAATTCACCCATGACAGCAGCATTATCAAACTGAACAGGCTCTTCAAGCCAAGCAATGTTAAATGGTTCAATTTTTTCAGCTATCTGTAGTGCACTCCAAAAATCTACTCTACCTCTAACATCAAGTGCAATCTGTATATCAGGACCTACAGCATCTCGAACAGCCTTAACTAAATCCACTCCTCTATTTATACGTTCAGGAGTAGTCACATAAGTACCTTTAAATGGATAAAACTTTATTGTTTTATAGCCTTTTGAAACAATATCAAGCGCGGCTTTAGCATGTTCTTCAGGAGTGTCAGCAACTTCAAACCAACCATTAGCATATACAGCAATTTTATCTCTGACTTTACCCCCAAGTAATTCGTATACTGGAACTCCGAGAGCTTTACCCTTTATATCCCATAGTGCCAAATCAATTGCACTTATTGCACTCATCGTAAGTGCTCCTCCGGTCCATGTAACTCTTCTGTAGAGGGAATTCCATATGTACTCTATTGCAAAAGGATCTTTTCCAATCAGAAACTTAGTAAATTCCTCAATTTCTGCAGTAAGTGCATGATCTTTAAATTGTAAACTTCCCTCACCTACTCCATAAATTCCTGAATCTGTATATATCTTTACAAATAACCAATTCCATCCTTCTTTCCAATCATCATCTTTGGGAACTGATGACATTCTGAAAACTTTAACATCTGTAATCTTCATTCATATCTCCATAATAGAGTTAGACACATTTAATGATCAAATATCGATTTATATCTTGAGATTATCATTTATTTATTTTTTGTACCATAATATATAAAGGTTTTTAGTGTTACAAATGAATCAAATATCTTCTATAAGTGAATTTGACTTAATCAAGAGGTTAAACAATATTATTATTGAAAATACCTCACATGATTATTCGTCCGAAAATATCATTATGGGAATTGGAGATGATGCTGCTATTGTAAATCCAATAGAGAGCAAAAACGTTGTTACTACAGACACAATGGTCGAAAACACTCACTTTATTTATGACCTCACGAATTTCCGAAATTTAGGTTGGAAATCATTAGCTACAAATTACAGTGATATAGCAGCAATGGGATGTAAACCAATCCACAGTGTTGTGAATTTAGGACTGCGGCCAAATCAAAAAATTAGTGATATAGAAGAAATTTATTTGGGTTTCTGTGAATTGGTAAATGAATTCGGAGGGTCTATTATTGGTGGTGACGTAGTAAGATCGGATACGTTTTTTATTTCTATAACAGTTACAGGAGTATCTGAAAATGACACTATTCTAACTAGAAATAAAGCACAAATTGGGGACGAGATATTTGTTACAGGTAATTTAGGAAATTCTAGAGTTGGATTAGAAATCATCTTGAACTCACCTGAAAATATAAATCTATCCAATAATAAACATTTCATTCAAGCTCACACCAGACCAAATCCAAATATACAACAAGGATTGGATTTAGTACGTGCTGGAATTACAACAGCAATGGATATAAGTGACGGACTATTAAATGACTTA
>Ga0315316_10003479_pt1 | contig 11407 bp, 10 predicted proteins | sample M160m3416metaG_FD_203702 | JGI IMG/M metagenome (GOLD analysis project Ga0315316, IMG submission 203702) | Ammonia-oxidizing marine archaeal communities from Monterey Bay, California, United States - M1 60m 3416 | ecosystem: Environmental > Aquatic > Marine > Intertidal zone | place: USA... | reverse complement strand
AACAGTTTGTATAAACGTTAGCTTTGATTGCTTATGGATGAAAAACCACTAATAGAACGATTGCAACGATTTTGGTGGGCGTCAAAGCAGACTTTTAATATGCCAAAGGTTGCCGCTGGATGTTTATTTTTTTTAGTGAGCTGGTCCATAATTCTTCTCGTGTTTATCAAAGCGTGCGCGGAGCAAGACACCTAACTTACTCGCTCGGCTTGATTCGTTATTCTAGTTCATTGATCTTCCGCAGTTCATCTCGGGTCCAATCCGGTGCAGAACGGACAACGTCGGGAAAGAGGATAGCGAACAGCACTCCAACGCAACCCCGACCTCACCAAGGCGCAGATTGATGAACTGAAAAAGGCGTTGCCGAAGTGCTACATCGGCAGATCCTACAAGTAATCATTCCTCCCCGTGAAAGTCCTTGAGGGCTACCTGCCAAGCATTAATTTGTCCAAAATTTGTCCAAGGGGTATTTCCGAAGGGCAGCGTTCAACCGTAAATCTCAGAATAGAACGGTATAACAGAAGTAAAAATGGTGGCTGGACGCGGGTTCGAACCGCGGACACACGGATTTTCAGTCCGTTGCTCTACCAACTGAGCTATCCAGCCACATCGCCACAATTGCTGCGAGCGGGTTACTATGCCCAAAACAAGTCCTACTTCAAGTCCTGATCTTGCTTTTGATACTGGTTTTCAGTCACAATCATCCCTATGCCAACCTACATCTACCAGACCAAACCGAAGAAAAAAGGCCAGAAGCCCAAACGCTTTGAAGTGGTTCAGTCGATGAAGGATAAGCCCCTCAAGAAACACCCTGAAACCGGTGAACCGGTCGAACGGGTGATTACCGGTGGCTGCGGGGTGGTTTTCCATGGGGCCAGTATCATGAGCATGAACGTGCCGCGCGGGAAGAAATAGCCCGCGTTTTTCAACCGGCCTTTTTATTTTCAGCCGGCTTGGCAGAGAGACTGAAGATTTTCAGGTTGGTTCCATTGGGGTCATATTTTTCCCTGTGCCGTTTTCGAGCACCGTTACCACTGGCTCCCCCGGATACGTAGGTCGGTACGAGCAACTGCCGGCCATCGGGATGCAGGCTCAGGTCATAGCCTGATCCGTTCGTGATCGAGTGCAGGGGATCGGGTGTGTCGGTCTTCCAGAAGGTCAGTTCAGAATTAGTGTGCAAAATCTCGGTGTGCCCGGCCAGCGTGCCATCTTCAAGGAAACGCAGCGCATTGAAAGGGCCGTCACTCTTGCCTTTGATGCCCAGTTCAATTTTCTGCTTTCCGCTTGCCCAGTCAAAAATCAGTACCGTGGGTTTACCCGGGCAAAAGGCGTTGCTCTTGGCTTCCTTCATGCCACCTACCGCCAAAAGTTTACCGTCTTTACTAAAGGCAAGGCTGCGGGCCCCTCCGACATCAGCGATAAAATTTTCCAAACGCGTGTGTAATAGCTTGGCATTGAGTTCGCACACCGGTTTCCAGTCACTGATATTCCATTGGCGGACGGATCCCAAGAGATCGCCACTGACCAGATATTTGCCATCAGGAGATACGGTCAGGCTGAAGATACATTCGGTGTGGCCTTCCAGTCGGGTAATAGGTTTTCCATTGGCAGGATTCCACACCTTGATGATGGCATCATCACCGGCACTGAACAGATATTTGCCATCAGGAGTAACAACAAGTGCCCGGACGTTGTCTTGGTCAGCATTAGGGATGGTCCATTGCGGCTTGCCGCCCTCCTCATAGCTCCAACAGTGGATGACGCCAAGATAATCGGCGGTGAATAGGCGCTGGCCCTTCGGATGAAAGGCGAGGGAGGACACCCATGTCTTGTGCGCGTTAAGGGTCTTTTTCTTGTCACCTTCCAGTTCCCACACGTGCACGAGCTTGTCCTGCCCGCCAGCGGCGATGAATTTTCCATCGAGACTGAACTGCGCACGGAAGAGCTGCCTCTCATGTTTTAGTTCACGTGAGAGCCAAGCCTTTTTGACATCAAGAGCAGGAGTATTCATAGCATCACCTCCTTGATGGGTTCGCATTCGTCGTTCGCGATGGCGAGCTTCTGACCCTGATGACGGTAATGGGTCTTCCCAGAATTGATACCCAGCAGGGTGAAAACGGTGTGAAACAGGTGCCCGATGTCATAGCCTTCACCGTCCACAAACGCGCCGTCTTTGGTGGTTTTACCGATGATGGCCCCACGTTTGATACCGCAACCGGCCAGGCCAATGCTCCAGCAGTCGGGCCAATGGTCACGACCGAGGCGCGAGTTGATGATCGGTGTACGGCCAAATTCACTCATCACGATGACCAACGTGTGCTCCAGCATGCCGCGGTCCTCAAGGTCATTGATCAGCGCGGCAAAAGGTTGATCCACCTGTGGCACAAGGCGTTGGGACATATTAAAATTATCGCCGTGCGTATCCCAATGGTAGCTATTTACCTTTACAAAGCGTACCCCGGCTTCAAGCAATTGGCGGGCGCGCAATATATGCCGGCCTAAAGGATGTGATCCGTATCGTTCCTTGTCCTTGGCGCTGATCTGGCTGTCATCAAAAATATCCTTGCGCGCCATGAGTTGCTGCGCCATTTCGTAGCTCGTTTCATAGGCATCAATTTCCGAGGCGCCCCGATAGGCCTTGAACCGCTCATTGGCCTTTTGACGAAGTGCGTTACGGGCTGCGTCCAACTCAGCAGAGATGGAGTCGGGTCGGTGAATGTGAACCGGTGGTCGGCCATTCCCTAGTGCCAGCGCACCATACTGGGTGCCGAGAAAGCCGGCCTCCCGGTGAATGAATCCGCCGTTACCTGGCTTGATCCAAAGATAAGGGGGTAGTCCGGGATCTGCTGGGCCAAGCAGCTTGGCAATGGCTGAGCCGAGGTAGGGGTAGTCCACGCCGCGATCAATGGGGTCCCCCCGCTGAATCCGCGGCACACCGGTGGAGTGGTTCGGGTCCATCGTTTCCATCGTGCGGATGACCGAAATCTTGTGCGCGATCTTCGCGGTGTGCGGCATCAACTCGCTGAAGTGAATACCTGGGATGCTTGTCTTGATACTGCGGAATGGGCCGGAAAATTTACTATGAGGAAGCGGATGCCAGCTCTCGTACTGGCTCATGCCGCCATCGAGCCAAATGAGGCATACCCGTTTTTCCTGTTTTTTAATTTCCTTGGCGAAGGCCGGTTGCAACAGACTGCCGAATCCCACCGCACCACCCAACGTGCCGAGCATTTGCCGACGTGATACCCCGTGATCAGTACTGCCGCAGGCATGGTTGTGCGGTTTGGTTTGCATCAGTGATTCAGGCGAAATTCCGCGGAGTTGAGCAGTGCCCAAGTCAAGTCTCCCAGCGCACCCTCTCGACGGTTTTTATTCTGCTGGAGATAATCGGCTGTCGATGTCTTCTCATCCTCCTCCGGCAACCGTGCCAGCACAGATAAGTACAGCTCTTCTGCAATGGCCTCAGCCGCTGACAATTTGGTCAACCGTTCAATGAGGTTTCCATCACTTGGCTTTAACCAATGAATAATCATTTTATCATTCATCAGGAAGAGCGACTTATTTAAGCCGGGTATGAAATCCACCTCTGCCATCCCTGGCGGGTTCCCGTATGTCTGCACAAAGACAGCGCGGATTTCGTCCAGGGTAGGCGGTAAATCAAGGTTGGTGCCCGTGAAGTAACCTTTGCGGTCAAATATTTCGGCGTTCGGATCCGCCTTCATCGCATACACCTTTTCCAGGTTGCCGGTCGCCTTTAAGACTGCGTTCAGTAGTTGCTCAGGGGTCAATGCCTTTGGGTGTGCCGCGCGGTAGCTTGCCGACTCCACGCGCTTGGTCTTTGTGGGCAACCGGCTACTGCGCTGATAGATTTCACTCAACGCAATCTCGCGCAATAGCCATTTTATATCAAAGGCGTGCGACACAAATTCTTTTGCCAATAAATCCAATAGCGCTGGGTGTGAGGGCGGGTTTTCCCTATGCACCTCATCTAAAGGATGTACCAGCCCGCGCCCCATCATCAAAAACCAAAACCGGTTTACGCTGTTGCGCACGAAGTAAGGGTTGTCTTCACTCGTCAAGTCGCGCGCCAGCAATTCGCGCGGGCGAAACTTCGGTACGGCCGGCAGGCCGTCGGCCGCGGGTTTCTCAAATTCCTGTCCTTTTTCAAAAATCGGGATCTCAATTTCCTTTCCGCCAGGCAGCTTGGGACCGGTATTTTTCTTCTCGGTTTCAAACACCGATTGAAACTCCATTTTCTTCGTCGCCAATCCCTCGACAAAATAAGACTGCTTGTCCTTTGAGTTAGTTGCTTGCTTGGTCTGGTTCAGGTAGGTGAAGAGACCCCAGTAATGCGCCTGCTGCCAGTCATCCACCGAGGGATGGTCATGGCACTTGGCGCACTTCAAGTTCATGCCGAGAAAAAGCCGGGCAATCCCCTCGGTCATCTCGTGATGATTTGCCGCACCCAGAAACTTCATGGCCGATCTCGCATTACCTTTGCCCGTTGCAGTGATCATCTCCTTCGCCATTACATCCCACTTGGGATTACCCTTTAGGGCCTTGGCCAAATATTCGCGCCATTCCTCTTCAGTCACTTTCCCCAGGGTTTGCCGCTCCAGCAGCATGACCGTTAGCCGGTCGGTCCAGTGCTCTGCAAAAGTGTCCTTGGACAATAGTTGATCGATGAGTTTTGTGCGTTTTTCTGGGGACTTGTTCTTGAGGAATGTCCGCACCTCCGTGCTCGTTGGGATGGTTCCTGAGAGATCCAGCCGAACACGCCTGAAAAACTCTGCATCATCACTGGATGGTGCCGTTGCCCCTTGGGATTTAGCGGCGATCAGGCGGTCAATCGACTGGTGCAAATGCTCCGCAGTCCACCCCGAAAGGGTAGTTTGCAAGAGACAAATTAAGATAAAAGCACGCACCGCTCTTTCATATGACGATGACGCGCCGGCCCAGCTTCAACAGGCCTCACGCAGGATTATTTACTTTCGCCTTCCTTTTTCGCGGGAGTTTCGCTTCCCGGTGTTGTCTGAGCTTCTCCCTTGGTGGCTGTCTCGAGTTTGGCCAGATATTTTTCCGGTTCTTTCTCGAAATCTTCCAGGCAACCTTCACAGCAAAATTTGACTGTGGTGCCTTTCCAAACATGGACATAGGGTTTACCCATGCTACCCAATTTGCTTTCGTCCTCTACAATACATGTCTTCAATGGGTAGCCATCATCCACCACTGGGGTCTCTTCTGTTTTACCGTGATCGTGTCCTGATTCATGACTGTGGTCGTGGTCTTGGTCGTGGTCGTGGTCGTGGTCGTGGTCGTGGTCGTGGTCGTGGTCACCTCCACACCCAATGCAGAGTCCGGCGGCGATAAACAGGGCTGGGATTAGTTTCGAGACGAGATTCAGTTTCATAGGCAGATGATGCACTTCAATCTATTACCCGGCTAGTATAATAATAGAGGGCCAGGCGGGGGAAAACTTCATTTTTATGGCTGAAACTATTGTATTCTTGGCTCCCTGATGGTTTAATAATCGCGTATGAGAAGCCTTATCAGATTTTTTGTCCTTGGAGTTCCTATCGGGTTCTTTGTTATTGGCTGCGGAAAGGCAGTCGATACGGGTTCCACACAAAGTGTGGCTCCAGCCGAGGAAAACCTGCCGGCAGATGCTGAGATGGTATTCCTTAAAGTCGAGGGGATGACGTGAGCGGCCAGATGTGTTGCGGCGGTGCAGTCTGCACTCGCTAAAGTTGATGGTGTGAAAAGTGTGGATGTGCAACTCGAAGGAGGCAAAGCTTCGGTAGTAACTGAGAAAGGCAAAGTTAGTCCTGAACAGTTAATTGGTGCAGTGGCGGCTCTCCCGGGGGGATATAAGGCAACCTCAAAGTAGTATAATAAAATTTAGACACTGAAAAGCGGTCCTTTGGGCCGCTTTTCTTTTTGTTGTGAAATTGCTTTTTCAGGAGAGGTGTGGATGATAGCCGCCATGAAACGTATGCTTTTGGTCTTAACGACCATACTCACGATACTTTCGGTCCTTGCAGAGAAAACGCTGGATATTTACTGGGTTGATGTCGAGGGTGGTGCGGCAACCCTGATGGTGACCCCGGCCGGTCAGTCGATCCTGATTGATACGGGCAACCCAGGCACGCGCGATGCCGGGCGCATCCATGAAGTCGCCACCCAGCAGGCGGGGCTTAAGAAGATTGATTTTCTCATCACCACCCATTTCCACGGGGATCACTTTGGGGGGGCTGCGCCACTGAGTCAATTGATGCCCATTGGCAAGGTGTATGATAACGGGATTCCTGTCCGTAACCCGGATCGGAATCGTAAGGATCCCGCTTTTATCCTTAAGGTGAAACCCTACAAGACCATGAAAGTTGATGGTCGGGTAGTGGTGAAGCCCGGGGCAACTTTACCTCTGGAACAAACTGGGGGAGCCGCCAAGGTCGGTCTCACTTTTATTGCGGGAGCCCGTAAATTCATCGATGCCCCCAAGGGCGCGAAAAAGAATCCTCATGCCGGGACGGTGCCATCCATGAAGGAGGATCTTTCTGATAATGCCAATAGCGTGGCTTCACTAGTGACTTTGGGCGGATTCCGGTTTCTCGATTGTGGTGATTTAACGTGGAACATGGAGGCCAAGCTTGTGGAACCGGTTAACCGCGTTGGGACGGTGGATGTTTATCAGGTCAATCATCATGGGCTGGCTACCAGCAATAACCCGCTGCTCATCAAGAGTGTGGCTCCGACCGTCAGTGTGATGAATAACGGTCACACCAAGGGCTGCACGCCCAGCGCTTTTGCTGCGCTTCAGGATACCAAATCCATCAGGGCCATGTACCAGGTGCATCGTAACCTGCGTACAGATGGCGAGAAGAACAACACAGCCAATGAATACATTGCCAATCTTACAAAACCGCAGGAGTGCAAGGCTTTTACGATGAAGCTATCAGTTACTTCGGATGGTAAAAGTTACACGGTCTTTAACCCGCGCAATAAACACCGGCGTACCTTCAAGACCCGCAAGCACTAATGGCTGACTACTCGCTCGACAGTTACGAACGTCCGCAGCTGCGGGCACCCAATGGGGCAGAGAAAATTCTCCTCCATTCCTGCTGTGCACCGTGTTCGGGCGAGGTGATGGACGCGGTGGCGGCCTCCGGCATTGAAACGACGATCTTCTTTTATAACCCGAACATTCATCCGCGCAGCGAGTATGAGTTGCGTAAGGAGGAAAATATCCGTTACGCCGAGAAGCTGGGTATGGAATTCGTGGATTCAGATTACGATACAGACAACTGGTTTGAGCGCGTGCGGGGGCTGGAAGAGGAACCTGAACGTGGGCCGCGCTGTACGGTGTGTTTTGATATGCGCTTTGAACGCACCGCCCTGTACGCCGCGGAAAATGGTTTTAACTTAATTAGCAGTACGCTGGGCATCTCCCGATGGAAAAACATGGAGCAGATTAATGCCAGCGGCAGCCGTGCGGCTGCCCGCTGGGATGATATGCATTACTGGACATTTAACTGGCGCAAACAGGGAGGGGCTACGCGCATGATTGAGCTTTCCAAGCGTGAGGAGTTTTACCAGCAGGAATATTGTGGCTGTATCTACAGCCTGCGCGATACCAACGACTGGCGACAGGAAAAGGGTCGTGATAAAATTGAGCGCGGCCAAAAATTCTATGGTCAGGAAGGAGTCGATTGTACTCCCTGTTCAGAGTAGTAGCGCTCCCGCCGGCACCGCATCTTCACCGAGTTCGGTCAGTTTAATTTCAGGTCCATCGCCATAGGTTTCCATCAGGAACTGTGGGAGTTGTTTCTCGATGCTTTTACGCAGAGGCGCACCTACCAGCGAAAGACCGCCACCAAGGATAATTACCTGCGGGTGGAACAGGTGCACTACATGCGACAGGGCAAAAGCGAGGTCACGGGCAACTGTTTCGAGTATACCTTGAGCGGTGGAATCATCCTGAGCTAATGCCTCGGCGAGGTGCTTGGCTTCACCTCCTGTTTCTACCCCAAGGAGTTGGGCAAGAGGGCAATCAGGATTGGTTTTGACTGCCTCACGAATCGCATGGTCTACAGCCCAACCCGAACAGCGGTCTTCCACCGTGGTGCCGTTCGTATCCAGGCGCAGATGTCCCACTTCGACTTCGCCTGGGCAGTCGCCGTGATAAATTTTTCGATCAATCACCAGTCCTCCCCCAACACCGCTACCCATATTCATATAAAAGGCGGGGGTGAGCCCGCGTCCGCCGCCGCTCAACGCTTCAGCTAAGGCTGCACAGTTTGAATCGTTTTCAATAATTACCGGTAGCTCTGAAAGGTCATGTAACCAATCGGATAAAGGGAAACCACTCCAGCCTGCAATCTGGTGGGAAGTAGCGATTTTGCCTTGGGCAATATCTACCGGGCCGCCAAATCCGACTCCGATACGTTCAGGTTGATGGGAGGCAATCAGCTTGGTTAGTTCTTCAGCGATACGGCTTTGGATTTCTGAGGCGTTGGCCTTGGGGTTCGTGCTGAACCGGCACCGATCCACGATGTGGCCCTGTTCGTTTCCAGCCACGATCTGCTGTTTGGTGCCGCCTATCTCGATACCGATGCGAAGGGGAGTGGACATAGTCAAATGAGGTGCAGTGATTTTTCGGCTTCCTCACTGAGAACCGCCTGCCGATCGCCCATCGACGGATCGATGAGGTCCTCCTTATAAGAAGGAATCATGTTCTTCAGGCGCTGCAAGCCTGCCTCGGTTTTCAACAGCTGCCCAAAACATTCCTCCACAATCTCGAGAATAATATTTACTGAAACCGACGCACCGGGAGAGGCGCCCAATAGTGCGCAGATCGTTTTATCCTGGTCGGCTAATACCTCGGTGCCAAAGTGGACGATTCCCGCGTCTCCATCCTCATTTTTGATGGCCTGAACACGAATACCTGCATCGATGAGTTTCCAGTCCTCCGGCTTCGCGTCTGGATAAAAATTACGCAGTTCGTTCATGCGGGTATTCATGCTTTGGGTGCCCTGCCGGATGAGATAGCGCACCAACGGGATGTTGTGCAAACCCACCTTGATGAGCGAGGCGATGTTATCCAGACGGATCGAGCTGGGCAAATCCAAGAAACTTCCTCCCTGATGTAAAAACCTGGTGGTCCACGCGGCATAGGGACCAAAGAGCAGTGTTTTTTTGCCATCGATGAGGCGGGTATCCAAATGAGGGACAGCCATGGTAGGGGCGGCTCCGGGTGACATGCCGTAAGCCTTGGCCAAGTGTTGTTCAACGATTTCAGGTTTGTGGCACACCAACCACTGTCCTCCAATGGGGAACCCGCCAAACCCTTTGCTCTCGGAGATACCTGATTTTTGTAGCAACGGCAGGCTGCCACCGCCCGCACCGATAAATATGAACTTCGCTGAGTTGATGATTTTTTGGTTGGTCTCCAGATTTTTTATTTCCACATCCCAGCCTTTGCCGGTGCGGGTCAGGTTTGTGACGCGATGTTCGGTGGCATATCCGCAGTCTTCCTGTTTCCCGAGCCACTGCACCAATAGACTGGATAGCACACCAAAGTTAACATCGGTGCCACGATCCATCTTGGTGGCGGCAATGGGAGTGTTATCACGCCCGGCTAAGAGCAAGGGAGCCCATTGATGAATAGTTTTGCGGTCCTCAGTGTACTCCATGCTATTAAAAAAATGATGGGCCTGCATTTTTGTATGGCGTGACTTAAGGAAATCCACCTGTTGCTGCCCGTACACGAAGGCGATGTGAGGCAGGGGGTTGATGAATTTTTTTGGGTCGTCAATCATTCCTGTACGGGCGGCGTAACCCCAGAAATATTTGGATTGTTCAAACTGACTAAAAATTTCGATGGCCTTGGCGATATCCACTTCGCCGTCTTCACCCCGGTTGGGGGTGTAGCTCAGTTCACATATCCCCGCGTGCCCGGTACCGGCATTATTCCAGCCATTGGAGCTTTCTTGGGCTAATTCTTCGGTAACTTCGTATAACTGAATCTTTAGATTCGGTTGCAGGGTTTTCAACATCGCCCCCAAAGTGGCACTCATTATCCCACTGCCGATCAGGATGACATCCGGGTTCTCAATGTGCTGGGGGCTGCTCATAAAAGGTCGATCAACATGCGGAAATATCCAGTATAAGCCAAGCAAACCATGCATTGATTTACTGCGGAAGAACCCTACAATCCATGCACAGATGATCACACGACTTTTTCTTCTAATCACGTTGGTATGTTCTGCAATGCCGTTGTGGTCAGCGGACTTTTCTGCAACGGATCTGGAGTTTTTTGAAAAACGAATTCGTCCTGTCCTGGCTGAGCATTGCTACGAATGCCATAGTGCCAAGGCGAAGAAATTGAAGGGCAAGCTGCGGCTGGATTATCGCGCGGGTGCGATCAAGGGAGGCGAAACAGGACCGGCGGTAGTGCCGGGTAAGCCGGGAGAGAGTTTGTTGGTGGAGTCGATTCGTTATCAGAATGTGGATTTGGAGATGCCCCCGAAAAAGCGTTTAACTGATTCCCAGGTGACTGATCTTACCGAGTGGGTCAAACGCGGTGCGCCTTGGCCGAAGGAGGCACTTACCGAATCCGGGGAGGAGGAAAAGTTCGACCTCGCCAAGCGCAAGGCTGAGCACTGGGCTTGGTACCCGGTTAAAAAGCAGACACCTCCTAAGGTAAAGAAAACCGACTGGCCGGTCTCATCCATAGACAATTTTATCCTCGCCAAACTGGAGCCGATCAGCCTCAAACCCGCCGGTTCGGCTGATAAGCGCACGCTCATTCGCCGCGCCTATTATGATCTGATTGGCTTACCGCCTACGCCGAAACAGGTGAATGATTTTCTCAAGGATAATTCATCTAAGGCATTTGAAAAAGTGGTGGATGACCTGCTGGCTTCACCTCATTTCGGTGAGCGCTGGGCAAGGCACTGGCTGGATTTAATGCGTTATGCGGAAACCTTTGGTCACGAGTTTGATTTTCCAAATCTGGAGGTGTGGCGCTATCGCGATTACGTGATTCGCGCTTTTAATGAGGATATTCCCTACGATCGTTTTATCATGGAACACGTTGCCGGCGATCAGGTCACACCGCGCTATGCAAAAGATGGTGGTTGGAATGAAAGCCGACTGGCCACCACCTGGTGGTGGATGGGGCAGCACTGTCATTCACCGGTGGATGTACGGGCTTATCAGGCTGAGATTATCGACAACCAGATTGATGTGCTGAGTAAAGCCTTTCAGGGAATCACGGTTGCCTGCAGTCGTTGTCACGATCACAAGTTTGATGCGATTTCCACAGAGGATTACTACGCGTTATATGGTATTATTAAGAGCAGCAGCTTTTCTCATGGTGCAGTGGATGGACCCCTGTCTTTTGATGAGA
>Ga0315316_10003474_pt1 | contig 11415 bp, 10 predicted proteins | sample M160m3416metaG_FD_203702 | JGI IMG/M metagenome (GOLD analysis project Ga0315316, IMG submission 203702) | Ammonia-oxidizing marine archaeal communities from Monterey Bay, California, United States - M1 60m 3416 | ecosystem: Environmental > Aquatic > Marine > Intertidal zone | place: USA... | reverse complement strand
TTTTCTAAAAATAACTGGAGGAAAAAGATATGGCAGTAGAATCATGGCCAGCAGAGGTCGTTGAAATTGTCGGCCGAACCGGTATGACTGGTGAAGCAACTCAAGTTAAGGTTAGAGTTGATGACTCTAACAACCCACGTGACATTGGACGTATTATTTCTCGTAACGTAGTAGGACCTGTCCGTGTTGGAGATATTTTGATGCTCAAAGATACGGGTCGTGAAGCACGACGTCTAGGGCGCTGAGGTGAATAAGTATGCCAGAACGTAGAATATGCAGTTTCTCACATGAAGAGATTGAGCCTGGAACAGGCATTATGTTTGTCAAAAGAGATGGTTCAGTTCTTTGGTTCAAGGACAGCAAAGCTCGAAAGAACATGCTGAAACTTGGACGTAACCCACGTCGTATGAAGTGGACCCGCCGATATGTTAAGGGCGGAATTAACTAATTCTTTTCCGATCGATTTTATGGAAAAAGAAGAAAATAATACAAATAGTGGTAACTTTAGAGAAATAATAACTCTCTTGAAAAGGGCATTAACAATGTATGTCTATGAAGGTCAAGAAAAAATGAGAGAAGAAGAAGAGTATAAGTTGTATAGAGAACAATACCCTTTCGAAGAATACTACCACTTCAAAGAAGAGTTCAAATGTGAATGGGAATAGCTTCCCAACGAGTCAATGCAGACCCCAGCGTCTACCACTTTCCATCAACGAAATTATCCCTTTGATTGAAATAGTTAACCCTAGTGGGTTAATTATGTCTTTCGATAGCCCAGCATACAGAAAAATCGATTTATCTGAGCGTTCTACTCAAATGATTAGTATACCTACTCAAGAAGAATATATCGACCAAATGGTTAATGCTATGAGATTCTTTTTCGGTACTGGTGACGATACATATGCAGATCTTTATTCAAATAAAAAAAAGAATTTCGGTTTCAAAGGATTTGTTCTTGCAGGACCCCCTGGATCTGGTAAAACCGAAGCTGTAACGGAAGCAGGCAGAAGATTATGGGGAGAATTAGCAGAAAAAAGTATTGAGTTGAAGCTTCTACACATAAGTACTGCTGATATCAATAGAGGTAGAGTTGGGGAAATGGAACAAAGGCTTCGATCGGTATTTAGTGAAGCAAAAAATCAAACATCTGACAGAACCAGAACTATTCTATTATTTGATGACATAGATACACTACTAATGAGTAGAGATGATGATAGAAGTATGGAATGGTCCGTATCATTGAATGCAACATTTTTCCATGAACTAGATAGGCTAAGAACTGATAGAACTATGATTTGTGCAACTACAAATAAAGCAGAAAAACTCGATAGTGCTGTGAAATCAAGGTTGACAATCAAACAAGCACCTCCACCTACTTTTGATGAAATGTTAATTGTTGCCAAAGAGGAGTTGCCTATACGTGGGACCAAGAAATATACTAGAGATGAACTCCTAACAAAAGTAATTCAACGTATAGAAGTGAGTATAAAAGATGGCGAACCTCTTTCTTTCAGATTAGCTAGAAAATCGGCATATGAAGTAATCATGAATGAAGTTGTTGGATGGGAGTGATCCTTAATGAATCAACATTCTATAGTGTGGGATATTCTATTTGTCCCATCAGCAATTACTAATTCTAAATCTTCTAGTGAAATATTAGGTTCAATTGAAGAGAATCTTACTGGACTAAAGCCTACGAAAGTTATGAACTGGAATTCGGTATTAAAGGGTCAAAAAGTTAGTAGATCAGGATTTACAAGTGGCCTAAGAATAATTTATGATATATCCTATAAATCAAAAGATGAAATATTAACATTAACTAAACAATTGAATGATTTTTCAAATCCGATTATTGCTAATAATAATTTATCTATTGCAGAAGTATTACCTTTACCATTAGACATTAAAACAAAGAAAAGTTTCCCTGAAATAGGTAAACTATTACTAAGTGTTAAATTTACTCATGGATTAGGATATGACGATGTTAAATCTATTAATTCAGCAGTTTCCAATCAAACAAAAGACACTAAGGATGGACTTGACCCTACAAGAGAGGGAAAGGGTAGTAGTGGTAAGTTATTCTCAACTTCTACAAGATCACTTTTATCAGACTCATATTGGTTTAGAATCTTTCCAGTTAGGGGGGGCGGAATCAATGAAATTAATGTCAATGGTAGAGCAGATGGCGGAGCTTATCAATTGAGTTTCGACTTAAGGAAAGGTGTTTCTGAATTAGTTCAACAGTCTGAGAATATTTGGTGGGACCCGCTAGACCCTGAAGAATTAACATTAAATCCAAAAATGATTGTTGATATGAATAAAAATCTAGAAAGCAATTTTGACCCTAGTAAATTTTATCATTTGAATGCAAAAGAAAATTTAATCGAGAATGTTTTTGACATCGAAAAAATGCAAACAGGTGATGATGAAATAATTGATGATTTAGAATATACATTTAGTAGGATTAGAAGAGGTAGAAGAGGTATCAAGCAACTGACTAAAGAAGATGGTTTAGTTCAAGGATTGGAGAAAGGAGTAATTGAAAGAGAAGTTGTAAGACCATGGTTTAGTACAGAATTCATAAATTGTTTAGGATTTTTCTTAATGACTAGAAAGCCAAAATATTGGAGGAATGGCGAGGCTTCGATTGAATTATTGCATCCTTATTCAGAAGAAATTATAGAATCCTTGAAAGAGGAGTAGTCGTCGGCAAATTACATGAGCGACATTAGTGTAAGTACAAAAAATATTGGCGGAACAGAGAAAATAGAAGTTAAGATATCTACTGGCAAAGTCAATATTGTGAAAGGAAGTTCATCTTCCGGAAAGTCGTCTTTAATGAGGGGCATACATCTAGGACTAGTAGGTAATCCATATGAACCGGATTATCAAGAAGAGGCTGAAAGATTACATCTAGATGATACAAAGACCGATCAAGCCATACTAAAAAGAGGGTCTTCAGAAGGTTCTGTGAACATAAATCTTGATGGGAAAGAGATAGGTGCTACCATTTCTAGAAGTGGGACCATAAAAGGGAAAAATTCGAATGAAAAAGCAGTTCTTACAACAATGTTAGCATCTCTGCCACCAACAGCAATTCATGAGAAGGTGATGAATCCTAGTCTGGAAAAACCTAATGATTTTAGTTGGATTGTAGATAAATTAAGTGATGCAGGGAAATATAATAATTGGCATCAAGTTCTATATTCTTTACAACAGGAGACCGTAAGTACGAAAGTAAAATTTAACAAATGGAAGGAAAGTTTAGAGAATTCTAGTAAAAAACAGTCTGAAATAATGGGAAAAATGGAATTGTTACAGGAAAAGAGAGCTAATAGAGCAGCTGGTTCCAAAGGAAAGATGGCAGAGTTACAATCTGAGTATGAAAAACAATATGAAATTTATACAACTCAGTCAGGCGAATATAATCGCCTATATACTGAACTTGAACAAATTAAGGCAGATAATGAATTACAAATTAGGCGTAAAGATGCGGCACAGAAAAATCTCAAAATCTCAAAGTCGAGATTGGATGAGGCAGAAGATTTACTTGAAATGGATTTAATTGAGCCTGATGTTAGCGGACTTGAAGCACAGAAACAGAAGGCACAGATTGAATTGGATAATGCTGGAGGTAGAGAAAAAGACCCTATTACACAAGATATTATTAAACAATATGATAATAAAAGTAGAGACATTATTGCCAATCATAATCCTGCTCTAGCTAAAGCATTAGATAAATTAGTTGAAGGAACAGGGGACAAAGAAGTTGCCGATAAAGCAAGGCAAAAGGTTGCTGAATTGAAAAGAGAAATCGATGCAATAATTACTCAATATATGAGTAAGAGAAGGAAATTAGGTATGGCGGAAGATCAAGCTGCTGCTGCCAGATCGGGTATAGCTGCAGCAAAAAGCGCCATAAAACAAGCGGAACAATCTTTGACATTGGATGGCGGCGACTTAGCTAAAATGCAAGAAAATGTCAGAAGAAGTAAGCAAGCTTTTGATGCAGCAAGTAAAAGAGTTGGAGAAATAAATACTGAAATGTCAAAAGAAGATAGTTCGAAAGAAGCAAAAGAAGAAGAAATGGAATTAAAAAATCTAGAAATGGAATTAAGAGGATTAGAAACATCTACTACATTTGAAGTTAGATTTACATCTCTTAACATGCTACCTAATCAAACATTAAGATTAACAGAGAAACAATTTGAACAAATGTTTGGTGATGGAGATGGAAAACCAGAGAAAAAACTGGTTAGTGAAAATCTCTCAGACTCTCAGTCAGAAATTAGATCTCGTATTCTTTCTAAGATTAATGAAGGAAGTAATTTCTTAAATAACATCTCATCAACAACAGATTGGGTCGCTGAAGAAGCCGAAAAGCAAAGACAAGGGACTAGGAGAATATTTAATGAAGTTGGGACTACTCTTTTCAGTAAATTAAAAATGTCAAAAATAACTAGTGTTTCTCTAGATACGGATTATGAACTAGAAGTTGGTTGGGCAGACGGCGAAACTACCGGATTAACAGGAGCAGGTGGTGAGAGAACAGTTATTGCTGCTGCACTCTTAATCTCAATGAGGAAAGCCTATTCTCCTGAAATTCCAATACTGATGTTCGACGATATAATAGATAAGTTAGACCCCAAACCAAGAGAAGATTTCTTGAAATTTTTGGACGAATATGCAAAATCGGAAGATGTGGCAATTATTGTAAGCCAATTAGACTCATCGATTAATGACGCTACAGTGAAAATAAGATAAAAGAAAATTATTATTTTCTTTCTTTCCGGCATAAGTCTTTTATCCAGATGCACCAACTTATGTTTATGCCTGAACAAGAGAGACTGGATTTCGAATTTTATTGGAAAGAATCATTTGGAGCATTGGGAAATAGGAAAAATCCAGGCGGAGATTTAGAAAATAATGGAGTCGATTATTCTCAATATTTGATACCATGGTGCAAAGGAAATTCAGTATCCGTGGATCAAAATACTCTTAAAGAACCAAGAGATATTATATCTTTGCTGATAAATAATTACAAAAATGCATTGCATAAAATTGACTCTGGGATGTCGGATAGAAGAGTAGTGATGAGAGACAAGTCATGCGGAATTACCTACTATGACATTAAAGATAAATTACAGCAAGAACCTTTCGCGAAGACTACCAGAAGAGGGAACCTATACACGGGCCAAGTTACTCATAAATGGATTAGAGTAGAAAGGATTCTACAAGTTCTTTTATTGACCGATCATATCGCTTTGTTTAGTAGCAATCAGAATTGGAATGAAAAACTCCAGAACAAAATTAAAGGCAAAATAGAAACTGATATATCTACAGGAAGAGGAATTGTATCTGAAGCCCAAAATCAAATGTATATTTGTGATTTTATTCACTCAAGAAAATCCGAAGGGGCTCATATAAGGATTTCAGCCAATCAAAAAGGATGGGATACCTTTGTCAGAGATCACTTTGGAGCACCATCAGGAATAGATGGTTTAACTGCAGGAGATATGGGTACCGAAGGAATGATGGCGTTACCAAAAACTATGCCATACCCATTACATCTAATCTTTGCTGAATGTATTGCAAGGGCTTTTGCTAAAAAGGGAGAGTGGGGGAAGAATCAGGCGATTATCAGGCGAAATATAAATGATTTAGCGATTAATGGAAATGGTTCATCAATTAATCTTGATGATTACTATAACGAATTTTCTAGGCATAGCGCTGGTCATATGGCTGATTTCATGATACAAAGGTCAGTTGGAGATAATACAGCTGCAACATATAAACTAATGAAGATAGAAAATTCCTTACCTCGAGAATGGAGAATTATATTAGATCCTGACATGGTTAGATGGAGAGAACTAGGAAGAGAAAGAGAAAGAGAAAGGGGGGATAATAAATGAGTAGAGTTTTGCCGTTCAAAAAACCTAGTTGGGATTATGAATTATGGAAAAATGTCTCTAAATATTCAATGCTTATTACTGAAGAAGATATAGAATTCTTATCACTGAGAGATAATGGTGAATCTTCAGCTAAATCAGCGTTCTGGAAAAAAGAAGGGAGAGAAAGTAGATTAGATGGAAGAATCAAAATTATTGATTTCATTGGTCTTAGTAAATCATTTGATACATGGTTTACTTACCTTGAACTTCCAGGCTCTAAAGAAAGAATTATTGAAGAAATTAAGATTAAATTAAGTAATAAAAACCATTATCCAGGAGGTGAACATTTGTTAAATATCGGAATAAATGAAGATTGGTTAGAGATTGACTGGGGACTTTTAGGAAGAATAATTGGTTCTGCGATAGCTAATGAAGGAAATAGGAGAAGATGGTGGGTACACTCAGGAAGAGATGCTAAAATTTCAAATGATTTTTGGTTAGATCTAAATGAGAAAACAATTAGACGTTCGGGAGGATATCAATCAGTAGATCATGATGATTGGAAAGATCTAGTGCATTATTTTATTCAGCATAATCTAGATGTCGAATCGGAAATATCTAGAGGATTAGGGCATGGTCCAACAAATCCGGTAATCATTAGAAATCTGGGGAATGAAATAGAGTATACAATGAGCCCTCTGGCTCACAAAAATAGAGAGAGAATGAGAGATAGATATCGAGAGCATGGAAAAGAAGAAAGTAAGAAAAACGCTGATGAATATGCAAAATTTCATGGCGAATTGACATTTTCAATAATTAAAACTGCTATGGAGGCTTTGAAAAAAGACAAATATGCTGAATTTATTCTAATAATTCAAGGATTATGTTCCAACCACATAATGAGGACGCAATTATCACAACAAAAAATAGGAATGCACCTATTTTCAAATCTAGCTATAAGAAGATTAACTAGAGGGGTTGAAGCGCTACCTCTGCCAGATATTGCACAAGAATTAGATACTGGTTTTGGAATGTCTAGAGTACTAAGTATATTACATGATGCTGAGTTAATTGACTGGTATACAGTTGAAATAGAAAACGTAAATAATGCATTGAAAAATATTAAAGATATGTGATTTACCAAGCAATACCATCGACATCTGGACTAGTTGGGTTTAGACAGGCACACGCAGTTCCTTCATCAAATCGAAAGTTCTCTCCAGCTTCGGCTCTTAAACGAAGATCTCGAAGAGTAAGATTTCTTCTAACACCATTCCTAGTTTCACCAAGAATTGTAACATCACTTCCTATAAACTCCTGAAATTCGAGTTCTTTTTGTTCATGATATAGATATCTCTCAGGTAATGTATTGTACAAATGTACCATTTGTCCTTTACCTGCCTTAACGCAAAATCCACCACAGTTATTATGAGCAAAACCAGCACCATATAATCTAGGTTCTTGAACGCCTAATTTTCTTATATCTTCAATAATTTTTGTCTTATCTTTGAATGGCTTCTCAGCTAAAGGGAACCAGTTAACAAAAGGTCGCCAGTAGGATTTTGCTCTATGTAACCTATCACAATCCTCAATAATATCCATCCCAAGTACTACTCTAACAAATTTCCCTGTCACACTACATCTTTCGACACGTCCATCGATAAAACGAGATGCTAAGCGTGATTTAACGGAATCATTGCCACCTGTTTCAATAATCTCTCTAAGATTTCTTACGCGATTAGAATATTTTTCATCACATTCCAGACAATTCCTACAAATAGGAATTTTTATTATTGATTTATCTATTTCGATTATTTCTATCAATTCATCATTTTTTGACCAAGGTTCCTTACAAAATACACAAGCCCAGTTTGGATACTGTTCTTCGAGAGCTTTTCTTAAAGGAACTCTCTTTAGAAATTTTGAGCAGGGATCAATTCTCGAGTTACCCAAAAAACGTTCTCTTCGAAATATCTCCCACACATCTAAACCCTGATCAAAAATAGTAATGTTATGTTGAAGTAATATCTCTACATCTCTATTGAAACGATATAAATCTTCATCTTCCATTCTAGTGTCTGCAAACCAAATTTCTACAGAGTCTCGACCGTATCTATCAATCGATCTTTTTGCAGCTTCGTATGATGTCAGTCCTCCGCCATACATGACTATACAATCTGTATCGCAGTCCCTGGGAACTGCTGTATTAGACTCTGTTTCAGATGACATGGCACCAGGTCCTTAGTAGAGGGGTTTTTGATTGTTACTAAATTACTTAAAATAACTTTATTATAAAATTATTATTTTATCCCTTTGATTGAAATAGGGATGGTGGGTCGGCCAAATCATGGCAGACATGCAAACAACCTACATTATGATCAAACCTGATGGCGTACAAAGAGGACTTGTTGGTGAGATTATCAATAGATTCGAGCGTAAGGGACTACGTATGGTTGGTCTTCGTCAACTAACTCCTTCAATGGAACTAGCAGAAGCCCACTATGCAGTTCACTCAGAGCGTCCATTTTACTCTGGACTCATTGAGTTCATTACTTCTGGACCTGTAGTTGCCATGGCATGGACAGGCGTAGATGCAATTTCTGTTGCTCGTAATATCATAGGTCCAACTAATGGTAGAGAAGCAGCACCTGGAACAATTCGAGGAGATTGGGCTATGGACATTGGTCATAACATCATTCACGGAAGTGATGGAGAAGATACTGCAGCATTCGAACTTGGACTATGGTTCCCTGACGGTCTATGTGACTGGAAGCTTGATGCTGAGTCACAAATCTACGAATAAAATAATTCAACTAATTGAGGAAGGAACATGAGGTGGTCACGATGGAAAACCGTAGACAACCAATTGTTTCTGTACTAGGTCATGTAGATCACGGTAAAACTAGTCTACTAGATCACATTCGTTCTCTTGGTTCAGGGAGACAGGCTTCTGTAATGGATAGAGAAGCTGGCGGAATCACTCAACACATTGGAGCAACAGAAGTTCCAGCTGATTTGTTGAATGAATTATGTTCCCCTCTAATGGGAGGAAAATCATTTGATTCCCCAGGACTTCTGTTCATTGATACTCCAGGTCACCATTCATTCTCTACATTACGAACTAGAGGCGGTTCATTAGCAGATGTTGCAATCTTAATGGTAGATATTCATGATGGATGTATGCCACAAACAATTGAATCAATTCGCATCTTGAAAAACTCAAAGACTCCTTTCGTAATTGCAGCGAATAAAGTCGATAGGATTCACGGTTGGCAATCAGTTAGAGACAGACCTATGGCTCTAGCTATTAGAAACCAAACAAAGGATTCTATTGGTTACTTTGATCAAAGATATTGGGACTTAGTCGGCTCTTTTGCTGAACATGGATTCAACATCGAACGTTATGATAGAATCAAAGATTTCACTAAAGAAATTGCTCTAGTTCCAATTTCTGCAAGAGAGGGTGAAGGGATTCAAGATCTTCTAGCAGTTGTAATCGGAATGGCGGAAAGATACCTTAGTGACAAATTGAAAGATGTTGACGGAGCAGGTGAAGGAACTGTTCTAGAAATGAAAGAAGAAAGAGGACTCGGTAAAACTCTGGATGTTATTCTATATCGGGGTTCGATTCGCAAAGGAGATGAAATTGTTCTAGTTACTCAAGAAGGTGGAATATCAACTCGAGTACGTGGAATGTTTTCTCCAAGAGGAATGTCGGAAATGAGAGATGCGGGTGACAGATGGGATGATTCAGATGTTGCTCATGCTGCATCAGGTTTGAAAGTCTCAGCACCGGATATAGACGGCGTTCTTGCTGGTACTACACTAAGAGTGGTAAATACTGATGAAGAGCGTCTAGAGGCTCTTAATGCTGCAAATTCTGAGGCTAACCTTTCCATCGAATTAGATGAAGAAGGAGTCACCATCAAGGCAGACACAGTTGGTGGTTTAGAAGCTCTAGCAAAAGAACTGAAAGAACTAGATTTACCAATTCGCCATGCAACAATTGGAAAAGTAAATCGTAGAGATGTAAGATCTGCTGAAAATGCAAAAGACCCGCTTCATAGAATTATAATGGCATTCGCTACAGATATACTTACAGATGCACAAACTGAGATTGATAATTCTGAGAATGGTGTAAAATATATCAGTTCTGATATCATTTATCGTATCCTAGAAGAGAGAGAAGAATGGGTAGAGCAGAGAACTAAGGAACTAGAAGAAGAATCTAGAGAAGTTGTAGTCTATCCTGGAAGAATCAAGTTCCTTCCAGACCATACATTCCGAGCTAGTAAACCAGCAGTAATTGGAGTCAGAGTACTTGCAGGAAGAATACATGTTGGACAACATTTGTTGAAAGAAGGTTCTAGAATTGGCAGAATAAAATCAATCCGTTCAGGACAAGATTCAATGAAAGAAGCAATGCAAGGAGCAGAGGTAGCAGTTGCAATTGATGGAGTGACTGTAGGGAGGCAATTAGAAGAGAATGACATCATGCTAGTTGACATACCTGCTTCACATGCTAAGAAGCTCAGAAAGATGGACCTCTCGGCTGCTGAAGAGGAAGTTTTAGAGGAATTAATAGAGATTCATCGCAAAGACGACCACTTTTGGGGACGTTAAGAATACGATGCAGAACTAGTTCATAGACACCCAACCCTTTAGTATTAAAAAACGGGGCAGGTGGATGTTAGAAGGTGTTGAAAGATGACTATGGCAGCCAGTGACCCGAAGTCCCGTGAGTTAATTCAAACGGTTTCGCAGATTTCAAATGCATTAATGAATGAAGTATCCAAGGTAATTATTGGTAAGCAAGAAAACCTCAGAAGAATATCTGTCGGTATACTTTCAAACGGTAATATGTTGATTGAGGATTTCCCTGGATTAGCTAAGACTTTGATGGCAAATACATTCGCTACAGCACTTGGATGTAAATTCAAGCGTGTACAATTTACTCCTGATCTTCTACCTGCTGATATCATGGGGACATACATGTACGACCAGCAAGCTGGAGAGTTCAAACTACGTCCTGGGCCACTTTTCACAAATGTTCTACTAGCTGACGAGATTAACCGTGCTCCACCGAAGACACAAGCTGCTCTACTAGAAGCAATGGAAGAAAAACAAGTAACAATTGAGGGTATTACTCACAAGCTACCTGCTCCGTTCATCACAATGGCTACACAGAACCCTATCGAGCAAGAAGGAACATATCCTCTTCCAGAAGCACAGATGGACCGTTTCTTGATGAAGATGTCAATGGGTTATCCTAACAGGCAAGAAGAAAAAGCAATTCTACAAAGAAGGAAACTTCGAGGAAAAGACGCTCACGATGTTGAGCAGATTACTTCACCAAAGAAAGTTGTAGCAATGCAAAAAGCACTGGAAACAGTCCATGTGGACCCTGCAATCATGTCATACATTGTTGAACTAGTACACCGTACACGTGAAGATCACAGAGTAATTACTGGTGCTTCACCTCGTGCAAGTCAGTCACTATTCAAGACCAGTCGTGCAAGCGCTG
>Ga0315316_10003463_pt1 | contig 11435 bp, 8 predicted proteins | sample M160m3416metaG_FD_203702 | JGI IMG/M metagenome (GOLD analysis project Ga0315316, IMG submission 203702) | Ammonia-oxidizing marine archaeal communities from Monterey Bay, California, United States - M1 60m 3416 | ecosystem: Environmental > Aquatic > Marine > Intertidal zone | place: USA... | reverse complement strand
CAGGTGATATATCTAAGGCCATTGCTGCAGGAGGTCATTCCGTGATGTTAGGAAGTGTTTTGGCTGGTACTGAAGAAGCTCCAGGTGAAGTCGAGTTGTATCAAGGTAGGAGTTATAAATCTTATAGAGGCATGGGCTCTATAGGAGCCATGTCAGGGGAACAAGGTTCTAAAGATAGATATTTCCAAGACAGCGCTGACGCTAACCAGAAATTAGTCCCTGAAGGGATAGAAGGGAGAGTGCCTTACAAAGGCTGGATGCAAGCCGTAGTTCATCAAATGCTAGGAGGACTTAGACAAAGTATGGGTTATACCGGCTCTAAAGACATTGAAACAATGAGAACCAAACCAAAATTTATACAAATAACCCCAGCTGGTGTTAGCGAAAGTCATGTTCATGATGTGAGCGTGACCAAAGAAGCACCAAACTACAGAATAACTTAACTTAAATGGCAAAGAACATTCTTGCCGATAAGATTCTTATAATCGATTTCGGTTCTCAATACACTCAACTTATAGCAAGGCGAGTAAGGGAACTTGGAGTTTATTGCGAGATATACCATCATAAGAGTTCCCTTAAATCCATAAAAGACTTCAACCCCAAAGGCGTTATCCTCTCTGGAGGACCAGAGACGGTCAAACAGAAAGGATCTCCAAAAGTACCTGACCAACTATTTGATCTTGGAATTCCTGTACTAGGTATTTGTTACGGCATGCAATCAATTGCCAAGCAATTAGGAGGTAGAGTTGAGTTAGCTGACAAAAGAGAGTTTGGCCATGCCGATTTAAAAATAAAAAACCAAGCTTCTGGTTTATTTAAGAAAATTAAGGCTAAAAAGATCAATGTATGGATGAGTCACGGAGATCATGTCTCTAAGTTACCCAAAGGCTTTAAAGCTTGTGGGACCACTTTAAACAGTCCTATAGCGGCTTTGTATCATCCTACTAAGAAGATCTTTGGGCTTCAATTTCATCCTGAGGTGACTCACACCCCGCAAGGGAAACAGATACTTAAGAATTTCGTAAGAGACATATCAGATTGTAAAGGTCTCTGGAATTCTAAGAACATTATTACCAAAGCAGTAGAAGAGATTAAAAAAGAGGTAGGCGATCAAGAAGTATTACTCGGTTTGTCAGGGGGAGTAGATTCTGCAGTTGTGGCCGCTCTATTATCTGAAGCGATAGGAGATCAACTCACTTGTATTTTTGTTGATAACGGCCTCTTACGATTGAACGAAGGAGATCAGGTGATGGATACCTTCAAAGATAGATTTGGCATAAAAGTGAAGAGAGCAAACGCTGGCAATCAATTCTTAAAAGATCTTAAAGGAAAAAAAGATCCTGAACATAAACGCAAAGCCATTGGCAAAACTTTTATAGATGTTTTTCTTAAAGAAGCCAAGAAGAACAAAAAAATAAAGTGGTTGGCTCAAGGAACTATCTATCCAGATGTGATTGAATCAGCCGGCACTAAAAATGGTACGGCTCACGTAATTAAATCTCATCATAATGTGGGTGGTTTACCGAGTTATCTTAATTTACCAGTTATTGAGCCCCTTAAGGATCTCTTTAAAGACGAAGTAAGAAAAATAGGGTTAGAGTTGGGATTACCTAAAGAAATTCTCTTTAGGCATCCATTCCCGGGCCCGGGCTTGGGCGTAAGGATTCTAGGTGAGATAAAAAGACCTTATATAAAGACCCTTCAATTAGCAGACGACATATTTATCAGTGAATTAATTAAAGAAGGTTATTACGACAAAGTCAGTCAGGCCTTTGCGGTCTTCCTTCCTGTTAAGTCAGTTGGTGTAGTAGGGGACTCTAGAAGGTATGAGTACGTAATTTCATTAAGAGCAGTTGAGACGATTGATTTCATGACGGCAAAGTCAGCGAAACTTCCTCATTCTTTCTTAGAAAAAGTTTCTAATAGAATCATTAATGAAATCCCTGAAGTATCTAGGGTAACTTATGATATTTCTAGTAAACCACCTGCTACTATTGAGTGGGAATAGTTTTTCTTAATGAAGATTTTTATAAAAGTTCTATTTGCATATATTTTATTGCAGCCTTTTTATGCTTTTTCTGAAAACGAAGGGTTAAAAATACTAGTTGTTGGAGCAGGAATATCAGGACTGGGCGTGGCAAGAGATTTACATGACTCTGGTTACGAGGTAACTGTTCTTGAGGCTAGAAATAAAATTGGTGGAAGAATAGACACAGATAGATCTTTAGGGTTTCCGATAGAAAGAGGTGCTAATTGGATTCACAGTAATGAGCTAGAAAATAATCGTCTCATGTCCATAAAAGAAGAGCTGGGGCTAAAAACGTATATAAGCCCCTTAACTGCTTACGATGGCGTTAAATTATTCGACAAAAATGGAAATGTTATAAATTTAAAGAAAGAAGATTTAGAAAAAATTGAATTTAGGATAGGGCTGGCTGCCTACATTGCTTCATACATTAAACCTTCGTCAAACCTGGAAGATGTAATAGATTTCTTAAAACGCATAGGCTTATTGTCTTTCGCTCCTAATGCGGTTCTTCAAGCCATTCACCAAACTTTAGAATTAAGCGCCGCTGAAGATTCAAAGAATATGCCAATTGGCGTCTTAATAGAGGAAGCAGAATACGCTGAGAGCGCAGGAAGCGATGAAGAGGTGCTTGGAGGCTTTGATCAAATAACAGATCATTTATCTAAGAACTTGGATATAAAATTGAACACCCCAGTAACAAAAATTGATTATTCATCTAAAAAGATAAAAGTATTCACCGATAAGCAAGTTTACGTTGCTGATTCAGTGGTTGTGACTGTTCCTCTTGGTGTTCTACAACAGAACCTTATCGAATTTGTTCCGGAGTTGCCTGAAAAAAAGAAAGATGCAATTAGCAATATAAACCTAGGAAATGTAAACAAGGTTATTTTAAGATTCCCAGACAAGTTCTGGGGAGACGACAAAATGTTCTTCATTGAACGAGAGAACAGAAGCGCCTTTTCAACCTGGTTCAATAACGAGGTAATAGTAAATGAACCAGTTATCTATTCCATTATTTCAGGAGACTACTCAAGAGAACTCGAGAAGAAGTCAGATGAATGTGTTATTGAAGAAGCAATGAAACCTTTAAGGGCAGTTTATGGAGAAGATATCCCAAATCCAGATTCATTCTTAATAACAAGATGGGGGCTAGAGCCATACATACTGGGATCTTACTCAACAGCTGGATACAATCAAGATGACTTAACGTTGAGAACTGAATTAGCTAACCCAATTGAAAATAAAATATTTTTTGCTGGCGAGGCAACAAGCGTTAATGAATATGGCTTCACGCATTCTGCTCTAAATACAGGCTTAAGAGAAGCCAAAAAAATAAAAGAATTGTATCCATTAGATCTATAATCTTACCCAGTAACGGTTTAGACACAGTCCGTTACTATTGAGTGGGAATAAAGTGAATAAAATAATAAATCAAAAACAAAAAGATTTTTTCAAAGTGCTTTTTGAATGCGGAGAACTATTATTTCAAAGTGAAAAAAAAGGTAGTTATAGCGCTGACATGAAAGGAAAGTTCTTTATTAATGAGATGGTTGATGAAGACAGGTTAGACATTGATAGCGATACACATATTCATGTTAATTGGGAAGATGTTTGTTCTGTAGAGGTGGGGGTTGAAAAAGGCGAAGGACTGGTGTCTATAAAAGACAGTGAAAACGAGGTGCTATTTAATTTTTATAATTTTTCTGGTTCTTTTCCAGAGGAAGTTAAAGCGTTTGAAGGTAGTCTTGTAGGCTAACTATTGAGTGGGAATGAAAGAAAAAATTATCTTTGTTGATTTTAGAAAAGAACACGAGTTTGAGTTACTTCAGTTATGGCGTGAATCTTTTCACAAAGCCATAGGAATAAAAGAGGATACTAGAGAGGAAGTAGTAAACGAACACCTCGAATTTCTTCAATCCCTAAACCCATGCTTCATAAGAGTTGCCTTAGAAAAAAATGAAAATAGGGTTATTGGATTTATGGGGAAAGAGGGAAATCTAATAGAACAGTTGTTTGTTCATGTTGATTATCAAAGTAAAGGATTAGGTTCTTTATTTATTAATCAAGCAAAAGAAGAAGAAGAGTTTCTAACCTTAAGCACTTTTGAATCGAATAAGAGAGCTCAGAAATTTTATGAATTTCATGATTTCAAAATTGTTAGACGTGGGTTTGCTAGTTTTGAAGAAAATCCTTGGGCAACGAACAAAGAGCAGCTTGCCGATATTACTTATGAATGGAAAAGAGTTACAAAGAAGTTACAAAGTTAAAAAAATGCCTCTGAAACACCCTATCTATAAGGCTTCCAGATTAGGCTATTACTGAGTTCAAATAACTACCGACCAGCGCGACTAACTAGATCCAGCTTGCTTTTTGCCTGATAAAAATGCCGATAAAGATATATTTCATTGACATAACTATGTCGTTGACATATATAAAGTCAATGACCTATAATAGTGAAGTAGCGCCATAGGTGACTTTGATAGTGCGTCCAATTATTGGTTTTTACAGCGTTTAATTTATAAGTTAAAGGGAGGGAGAAATGCTCTGGAGTAAAGATAAGGTTTACCTGGTCGCGATGTTCATTTCGATACTGTTCGGCTTCAGTGTTACCGCTTACGCCGACATTGAGGAAATTGTAGTCACTGCGGAGAGGCGTGAATCTACAGTCACCGATACACCAATTTCAATGACGGCATTTGATGAAAATCTAATCCGGAAATTTCGGATGGAGCGATCCCTTGACGTCGCTGATCAGGCTCCAAATCTCCAAATCGAAGAAGTCTATGGAGTATCGGCACCGCGAATAACCCTGCGCGGAGTCACAAACGCGGATTACGCTGTTACATCTAACTCACCGGTGACTGTATATAGCGATGGCGTTGTCCTAAATAATACGACTATCCACGGATTCGCCATGTTTGACCTTGAACGTGTGGAGGTTCTACGAGGGCCCCAGGGAACGCTGTACGGTAGAAATTCCACGACGGGATCTCTCAATTTTATTTCTGCGAGACCGACGGATGAACTTACGGGTTATCTCAGGGCTACCGCTGGCCGTTACGGTCAAAAGCGATTTGATGGGGCGATCGGGGGTGCAGTCAGTGACAGCCTGAGAGCCCGGTTAGCCTTCACGAGCGGAGAGTCTGAGGGTTGGGTGACAAACGCTATCAATGGTCACAAAGAGCCCGCACAGGATGATAAGGCGCTGAGGTTGGTTCTCGAATATAACCCGACTGAAAATGTTGATGTGTTTTTTAAAGCCCAATGGTCAGACTACTCGGGCCAGGCACTTCTTTTTCATAGCGGTGCAAGCATACATCCTTTTTTCGGGACGCCAAATCCGGGACCCTCTGATGACTATCGTTCAATAGTTTTAGACTTGGAAGACAGACCCGAAGACATTGACTCGCTTGACATAGTTCTGCAGGTTGATTGGCGCGTTAGTGATTGGACGTTGACGTCATTGACGGGCTTTAACGATCACGAAAGATTGTGGATAAATGACGACGACGCTTCCGAGTTTCCTGCGCTACACGAATATAGTCAGCATGAATCGGATCAGTTTTCTCAAGAGTTCAGGCTAACATCAGATTTTGAGGGTCCAGCGGAGTGGATATTTGGTGTCTATTACATGGAAGAAAATTTAGACGCCCTAGGAGCGTTTGATTTCACGGCCCTGTTTTTTGATCCCGATCCATCGAATGGTTACGGGTCGGTAAACGCACGTGCTCAAACGCTGGATTCCTTTGCTGCGTTTGCCCAGTTGGACTACGCATTTGCTGAGAAGTGGTCTGCAGGTTTAGGTTTGCGTTGGACAGAGGATGAGAAAACGTACGATTTCGAATATCTCCCCTGCATTGGATTCCCGAGGCAGGATGATCGCTCTTTCACAGATCGGTCTTTGATTTGGTTGGACTGTGGCGGTACCCAAGAGCGGGCCGATAAAGCCGATTGGTCGGCTATTTCAGGAAAAGTTTCGATCGAATATCGGCCCGATGATAGAAGTCTTTTTTACGGAAGCTACTCTAAGGGATTTAAGGGTGGGGCCTTTGCCGTGAATTCGACTTTGTCGGATAGCACTGGAAGAGTAGACCCAGAGGATCTGCGCTCTTATGAAGCTGGGTTTAAACGGCAGGCGCAAAACGGTAAAGCGGTTGTTAGCGGCGCCCTATTTTTCTACGACTATGAAGATCTACAACAGAAATCCCTTGTGGATTTAGGCTCGGAGGACGGGCTACCTAACTTCGTTAATCTTCTCAATAACGTAGATGAGGCGGAAGTTTATGGTGCTGAGGTGGAACTGCAATGGTCGCCCAATGAAAGAACCTATACGATGCTCGGGTTTGGTTGGGTGGATACGGATTATACCGACTTTGTTCAGGACGACGGGACTGACTTTTCTGGGAACAAATTTCAGAATGCTCCTGAATTCACATTCAATGGCCTTGTTCAATATCGCTTTGACGGCCTGGGGAACTGGTCAGTTACCCCTCAGTTAGATTGGTCATTCGCGCAGGGATATTTTATCAATCTAGCGAACGATAGTTTCGTCGATATTACGTCAACTGAAAGGTACCAGGTCGAGACGGAAGATGATTGGGATGTCAACTTTCGGATCACGTTTGAGTCTATAGATTTGGCTTTTTCTGTAACCGCGTTTATTGAGGACATTGGTGAGAATCAAGGCGACATAACGCAGCACTATCCCAGCTTCGATAGCCTTGGAACCAGTATGACCAATATCTCCAGACCCGAGACTTACGGCTTAACTTTCGCTTATGAGTTTTAAGCATCTGAAGATAAAAGGTGAGGCCCTCTTTGTTTGGGGCCCCTGTTGCTTGTGACACTAATCTGAACTAGGATGCGTGGAGATGAGGCGTTTAACACTAGCGTGCGGTATAGCCATACTTTTGCTTACTGTCAGCAGAACTGCCCTATCACTCGAGTTCACCAATGCTGCGTCAAGCAATGCGTTTATATTTGAATTCGAGGCGACCTGCTCCACTTGTCATGGCGACAACCATTCGATTGATCGCGCGCCTAATCGCGGTGCTTTGGAGGCCATGGCGCCTGAAAGAATTTATCAGTCGCTCACAGATGGGCCCATGGCTCAATTCGTGCTGGATTGGTCAGACGACAAGAAGAAGGGGCTTGCGACAGCCATCACCGGACGGCCGTTTGGTGGAGCTGGAACACGGTCGGCGGCTTCCATGTCAAATCGGTGTGCTGGTACCTCGGCCAGTTCATCGATTGGGCAATGGGCCTCTCGTAATCTGGATGCTACGAGTAGCGCGAGATACCAAAGTGCTGAGAGCGCTGGTATTGCCAAAGATCAAGTTTCGGATTTGGTTCTGAGGTGGGCGTTTGGCTTACCAGATGCGGGCGCGATGAGGGCGCAGCCAATCGTTGCGAATGGACGCGTTTTCGTTCCAAGTGACAACGGATCAGTCTACTCCATAGACCAGTTTAGTGGATGCGTTCACTGGTCGTTTGATGTAGGTCGTCCTGCAGTGTCTGCGATTGTTCCAGCTACCCTACAGGAGAGCGGCAAGGATGTCGTTTTTTTTGGGGATTTTGCGGCGAACGTCTACTCGCTTGATTCAAAGACTGGGCGCCTGCGCTGGAAGGTCTCGGCTGACGATCACAAGTACGCGAAAATCACGGGCGCGCCAGTGTTAGATCCTCGAGGTAACAAGCTTTACGTACCGATAAGCTCATGGGAGGAAGGGATTGCCTTGGCAACCGCAACCTATGAATGTTGTACGTCGACTGGAAGCGTAGTGGCGCTTGATGTCGAAAGCGGCAGAACCATCTGGAAAACGCCAACGATCCCTGTACCTGCCAAGGAAGTTGGGAAGACTTCTGCTGGCGTGCAATTGTATGGTCCATCCGGAGCAGGAGTGTGGTCATCGCCAACGATCGACCGCAAACGCAATGCTTTATATGTGGGCACGGCAAATGGTTACACTAATGTTCCGGACTTTGGGTCCTCTGATGCAGTAATCGCGTTTGATTTAGATACGGGTGAGAGAATTTGGTCTACTCAGTTGCTAGCGGGAGATCAAAACTGTGGGGCGATAGATATGTCTGAGGAGCAACTCGATCGCAAGTGCCCGTTAATTAGATGGGGCGCGAATGACGATGTGTCGGGGTCCCCAGTCCTTCTTTCCTTACCCGATGGCACGGAGATCCTAATCGCCGGTCAGGAAAGCGGAAGAATTACAGCGCTCAACCCAGAAAATGGGGCCAAGGTTTGGGTTGTCCAGACTGGCGAAGATCAGGGATTTCCCCAAGGTGCTGGGATGGGGGCCGCTTCAGACGGGATGTACTACTACAGACCAGGCGCTCATTCGAATGGTTCCGGCTGGATGGTCGCACTCGAGCCTGCAACGGGTGAAATAGCTTGGAGGACGGATCTACCGAAGCCCGATGCTTGTGAATCAGGTGCTGGTGGTGTTTGTAGCGCGGGGTTGTTTGGTAGCGCTACCGTCATCCCAGGGGTTGTCTTTGCCGGTGGAAGAGACGGAGCGCTGAGCGCATTCTCTACCGACGATGGGTCGATTCTGTGGAGATTCGACACGATGCGGGCTTTTAATACTGTCAACGGTGTGCCTGCGCGCGGTGGCTCTCTTGGCGGGCATGGTCCAGCTATTGCTGGCGGAATGGTAATTGTCGGGTCAGGCTACGCTGTTCTGGACACAGCGCCTGGGAATGTGCTTTTAGCTTTCGATGTTGGGTCATCTCATTCTGCGAACGGATCTAACTCGCCGTGAATCTGGATCCGTGTATCCTCTGTGCTTGGTTCGCTACGACCGGTGCTAGGGAATGTGGATTATTATGAATAACGGTAGAACAGCTATGGAACAGCAAACACTTAATTTCTATAACGCAATTATCGCCACTTCAATCAATGTTCCCATTACCTTTACCCTTGATGGTAGCATTCTCGACTTTCCAAACGAAACCGATCGCGGTAAAGAAACGCATACCTGTACCGTACACAATGCGAGAGAAACGACCAAAGCACCCACACTGGCTGATGAAGGTTTTCAACTTTTCAATCACGATATTAAATTTCATGAGGTTTCTGATGAAGCGCAATTGGAAAACAATGTAGAGTTATTGCAAGAATTTATTCAAAAGCAGACGGGCACCACCGCAGCTTTATTCCTTGGGCATGTTATTCGACAGGAAGACTTTAAGCGCCATAAGCCGGCGACATTTGTGCATGCAGACTGGGGCAGAGAGCGAGTGCAAAAGTTAGGTATTGAGGATGATCCGCTAATTCTCACCGACAGTGATATCAGTACTGAACGCCTTAGACACCTTATTGAGGAAACGGATCATTGGTCGCTATTTAACATTTGGATTCCGTTAAAAACGGTGGTGAATCGTCCTTTAGCATTGTGCGATGTTCACAGTGTTGAGCATGATGATGTTATCCATAATTTACGCTTCAAAGATCCTGATAGTGATCAAAAAGCCGCTAAAGGAAACATTTTAAGCTTAAAATTTCGCGAACATTATCGCTGGTTTTATTATCCTTTGATGCAGAGTAATGAGTTGCTCATATTCAAGCAGTTTGATTCTGCAGAAGGGGCTGACAGTTTTATTCCAGTGTTTCATACGGCGTTTAAAGTTGTAGATGATAACGATCAGCGGTTTCCGATTCGAGAAAGTATTGAATTACGGTTTTTGGTGGCAAATTGACGCCGAAGACGTTACCTGTGTCTTCGGAATAAACTAATGGAATGGTCCCCCCACCCCTTAAAACGGAGTTTAGCGTCGCGCGGCAGCCGCTGAAACGGCTCTCGGTGATAAACGACGGCAAACAAATCTGGAAGGAGAGGTTTGTAGCTTAAACTTCAACTGACAGTCATCTGAATCAAAATCGGTAACTGTTAGATTAAGTCGCGACTACTACATCTAACGCATGGCTATGTGTACGGCAAAATCAACAGCATCGGCCTTCAATTTAGCAAGCTGCCCCTTCGAGGCTGTTAGAGACTGTGCGGTTACACCATCCAATAAGGCTGTGATTAGTCTGGCTCGATTCAGGCGATCTGGGGCAGATAAACTTGGGTTCTTCTCTTTTATCAAAGCAGACATGTGGTTAAAAAACTCGCCAAACACCATTGCATTTAACTCCGAGAATCTTGGCGAAGGATAAGTCGCTGCAAATATCAACCCATAGATTGAGCCGCTCCCAGCGGTCCATAAATCCAGCAGTTCGTTTAAATTTTTTTCTAAGTCTTCGACGACTTCGGTGTTGGAAATAGTCCTAACGTCTTCTTCGAAAACATGTCTCACGATTGCTTCAAGCAGGTCGTCCCTCGTGGGGAAATAGTACTGTAGGTTGCCAAGTTCCATATCTGCTTTTGCGGCGATCTGTCGCAAAATAAGACTTTCCATGCCTTCGGTGACAATGACATGCTTTGCGATAGCCATTATGGCCCAGCGTTGCTTTTGACCTTTCTTGCTTAGTCGCTTGCCATGTTGCAATAACGATAAATCCATGACTCAGTGTACCCTGAAACTGCTCAGAAAACTTCTCAATACTAGGCCTGTACAAAGTAAGCGTCTGAATCAAGAAGACGTGACGGAGGTTATCAGGGCCCTTAGGGGAATGCCCAATCTCTGCGGGCAAGCTATACTCGATCCTACGGCATGTATAGCCTCTTAGACCGCTCGGCTTGACAACCAATGCTTACAAGAAGTTGGACCCACTTTGAAACGTCGATGGTGTGATCCTGGCTAGATGTATGTCGGAGCGTAAGGCGATACCTTTTTGCTCGCAGTACCTATACCGGCGGCACGTTTCCCCTAATGTACCTCCGCACGGTGTCGAGACTGATCCCGAACTTCCCGATTGTCTTATTGCTCATTCCCTGGCGATGCATTACTCGGGTCTCTATTGCCCCCTCCCTAGGCACGGAATCTTCCATCTCTGCAAGGCGTAACCCCAAAGATGGCTAAGTTACTCTGCAGTCAGCGGTGTTTTACTTTGTCGGCGACTAAATATAGGTCATTGACATTATATATGTCTATGACGTAATATCTATGGGTCATCTCGGAGGGGGAGTAGCATGAAGACTTTCTGGATTAAATTCTTAAGCGGCGTCGCTGTCGTTGCAGCGTGCTTGTCTATCTCCTCGGTGAGTGCGGACGATCAAGGTCCGGTTGACGATCAAGGTCCGGTTAAGGTGTTCTCAGTAAGTGAGAGCGATTTCGAGGATATGGATTCCAATGGACCGGTCATGGTGGCGCCGATGATGAGTGTTCCAGGAATGACCGGTGGTATTGCGCGACTCGAAAAGGGCCGTCACAAAGTAAGTAATTGGACCCACTGGTATGGTGAAGTGGTATACGTGACCCAAGGAACTGGAAATGTAACCGCTTCTGTGCC
>Ga0315316_10003461_pt1 | contig 11437 bp, 6 predicted proteins | sample M160m3416metaG_FD_203702 | JGI IMG/M metagenome (GOLD analysis project Ga0315316, IMG submission 203702) | Ammonia-oxidizing marine archaeal communities from Monterey Bay, California, United States - M1 60m 3416 | ecosystem: Environmental > Aquatic > Marine > Intertidal zone | place: USA... | reverse complement strand
CGGCAACACCCTGCTGGATCGCGCCAGGCTCTTCGGTCACTTCGAGACCATGCTGCACCAGCGATTTGCAGGAGAGCAGCTCGTGGTGCGTAACTTTGCCTGGTCGGCGGACGAGATCGACCTGATGCCGCGGCCGGATAATTTCGGCACACTCGACCAGCACCTTCTCCATCACAAGACTGATATTATCTTCGCCGCCTTCGGCTTCAATGAGTCCTTTGCCGGTAAGCAGGCAATCCCGAAATTCAAGCAACGCCTTGCCGCATTCCTCAGTCACACAAAAAGCCGGGCATACAACGGCAAAAACGGACCTCGTATCGTGCTTATTTCCCCAACGCCCGGTCTAAATGTGAAGGGCGTTGCGGCAGCTGATCTCAACAACGAGCAGTTGGCTGCCTACACACGGGTAATGAAAGAGGTGGCGGCCACGGAAAAAGTGGGTTTCGTCGACGTGTTTTCCCCCGGGTTACCGACAGGTTCCACCTTCAACGGGATACACCTGGTTGAAAAAGGCTACCGAGCATTTGCCGGAAATCTTTACCGCGGAGTCTTTGGTGAGAGCCCCGCTCCCCTCAACGAAGCACTTCGCGAAGGCGTCATTGAAAAAAACAGGCAGTATTTCCGCCGCTACCGCCCATTAAACACCTTCTACTATACCGGTGGGCGCAAGGGCAGGTATGGCTATCTGGATTTCCTGCCGGCGATGCGCAATTTCGAGCTGATGACCACAAACAGGGATCGTGCGATCTGGGCACTCGCCGCCGGCAAGACTCCAAAAATGGAGATCGATGATTCCACGATCCCGAAAATGCCGGAAACCCCGCAAAGCCGGGGCGGTAACAAGTGGATGAATGCCGGAGAGGAGTTGAAATCCTTCAAGATTGACCCCCGTTTCACGGTCAACTGCTTTGCTTCCGAGGAAACCTTTCCCGATATCGCCTGCCCCATCCAGATGCGCTGGGACTCACGCGGACGACTCTGGGTCGCCTGTTCAACCACCTATCCCCATGTCTATCCGGGTCAGGAACCCAGCGACAAGATCGTCATCCTTGAGGATACAGACGGAGACGGTGTGGCAGACAAGTCCACCCTCTGGGCTGATGATGTGCACATCCCCTTAAGCTTCGAGTTTGGTGACGGTGGCGTTTATGTCTCTGAAGAACCCGCCTTGAGCTTCCTCAAGGACACTGATGGCGACGATAAAGCCGACTTTCGCCGCCAAGTATTGACCGGCTTCGGTTGCGAGGACTCTCATCATGCCCTGCACGACTTTGTCTGGACGCCGGATGGCGACCTCCTGTTCCGCGATGCCATTTTTCTCAATTCCCAGGTTGAAACCCCCTACGGCCCAATCCGGGTCAAAAACTCCGGGTGGTTTCGCTTCCGGCCGGCAACCCACAGACTGACCACCTTCGGCAGCTACCCGAATACCAACCCCTGGGGAGTCACTTTTGATGACTGGGGGCACCATGTAGCCAGCCACCCAGTCTTTGCCTCAACCTTTCACGCAGTGAGCCCGCCCTACCCGACTCAACACCCACGCCCTTCAGGCTTCCAGGCCTACTCAGGCACCTGCGGACAGGAATTTGTCGACTGGGAGACTTTCCCGGATGAAATGCAGGGGGGCTTTATCAAGGTGCGCTACAAGCCCACCAACCGTGTTGAGTTCCACCAGTGGATCAATGCCGGGGACCACATGCAGGAAAAATATTCCGGCGATATCATCTTCTCGACAAATCTCAGCTTCATCCCTGTCGATGTCCGCTTCGGACCCCGCGGGGCCCTGTATATCTGTGACTGGTACAATCCCATCAAGGGACATGCCCAATACTCCCTGCGTGACGATCGCCGGGATCGGCATTCCGGCAGAATATGGCGTATTACGGCAAAGGACAAGCCCCTTGCCCCCGCCGTGGAGGTGGCAGGCGCGTCCATTACTCAATTGCTTGAGAACCTGAAACGCCCGGAATACAGGGTTCGATACTGGACCAAGCGCGAACTGCGTGCGGAGGATCCCGTTAAGGTGAAAGCCGCCCTTGATCAATGGCTTGGTGAACTGAATAGGAACGATCCCCGCTTTCGCCATCACCAGACTGAGGCGCTCTGGCTGTATCGCAACATTGGAGCCGTCAACAGCGCGTTAATCAAGGAGTTGCTGGGCTGCAATGTGCCGCAGGCCCGGGCTGCAGCCACCCGCCAGCTGCGCTACTGGAGCACTGCACTCAAGTCAAATGCCAGTGCCCTGTTGATGCAATCAGCCACTGACACAGACGCCATCGTTCGACTTGAGGCCGCCATCGCCAGCTCTTGGATCGGAACCGACTGGGCATTCAAGGCACTGCTTGCAGTGGCCGGCACCCCGATGGGAAAACACCTCAGCTATGCCGTTCAAACCTCACTCGGCTCCCGCAAAATGCTCCCCTACTGGCAGCAGGGAAACAACGACGTGAAGGCTTTCCTTGCCAAGGCTGCAAAGACCAGCCAGCTAAACGCGGGAAAATCCACAAGGAATGCCAGTGAAGCAAATTTCGACAAGCAGAAAGGACTGCTGGAAATAACCATCAACTGTGTCCCCGAGCGCATGATTTATGACAAGGATGAGTTCAGGGTCCGCCCCGGGCAACCCGTCAAGCTAATCCTCTCCAACCCTGATGCCACCATGCACAACCTCGTCATCGCCAGGCCGGGATCACTCGAGAAAGTGGGTGTCGCGGGGAACGAGATGGCAAAGGATCCGCAGGGCCTAAAAAAGAACTACATCCCGGCCCTCAGGGAAGTCCTCTGGTCAACACCGCAACTCAAGCAAAATACCAGCCATGTCATCCGCTTTAAAGCCCCAAAAACCCCGGGGACCTACCCCTACCTGTGCACCTTTCCCGGTCACTGGGTAATCATGAAGGGAACCATGGTCGTCAAGTAAGGCAGAAAAAAACAATTCCTCAGCTCAATAACCAGGCCGGAAAAGACACCTAATCCCGGGTCTTTTCAGTCTCAACTTTTCCCTCCGCGGCAACAGGCTCCTCCTGTGCATCCTTGAGCTTTTTGGCAATCTCCCTTGAGGCAGGCGTCACCGCAAGTCCCCCGAGCCCGGTGCAACAGATCTCACGGGGCATGAGTTCACCCACTTCCCGCATGGCCACAATCACCTGGTCGATCGGCACCAGGTGCTGGAAGTCGGCAAGCGCCATGTTTGCACTTGAAAGAGCATTTGAGGCCGCAGTGACATTGCGCCCCAGGCAGGGTGCCTCCACCCGGTTGGCAAGCGTGTCACATGTCATGCCCAGGGAATTCTGCAACGCCATGGAAGCTGCACCGATCTGTTGATCATAACTGCCTCCTGCCAGAGAAACAATACCGGCTGCCCCCATGCTGGCACCCGATCCACACTCTGCCATGCATCCTGCCTCCTCCGCTGCAAAGGTCGCCTCCTCGGCGATGAACACCCCTATCATTCCCGCTGCAAGCATTGCCTCGACCCGCTCATTGGTGTCCTTGCCCAGAGCGTCAGCAACTGCCAGTAGCGCCCCTGGCAGTGCCCCGCAGGATCCTGCTGTCGGTGCCGCAACAATAACCCCCATGGAACTCTTCATCTCCATCATCGCGGTCACATAAAGGATCACCCTGTTCAGCACGTCCCCGGGAACCAGTTCCCCTTTATCCATCTTCTCCCCGAAGTTCACCGACTGGCAGGGAAGGATCCGGTCTGCATATTCAGTTCCGCCCAGCCCGACACGTATCGACTGCTCCATGACGCCGATAAGTTCAGCCATTCTACTACGCACCTCTTCCTCGGTAATCCCTCCACGCTGCGCCTCATAACGCGCCCCCAATTCACCCAGGCTCATGGCTCCCCCGTGTTCGTCACGATAGCCTTGCATCTGCACCCCGTTTATGAACGGCACGCTCATGTCACTGCGCGCCAGCACCGGCAAAACCGGTTCCAGCACACACAATGACGAGACCGAGGCATTGGCTCGCAACTCCTCAAGCAGATCCTGATCAGGATGGCAGCGGCTCTTTACCTCGATAAGCGCTCCCTCTGAGCCTTCAGTGGTAATGACATCCTCAAATTGAAAATCGGAGCGCAGCCAATTCGCCAGTCCTTCCGCCCCTTCTGATACAAACACAAGTAATTCAAAATAATCCCCCTGCATGCTCACCTTCGCCCCGTTGATCTCCTGAATCTCGATCATCCCACCACCGATGGAGACGGCTGTCATGTGTTGCTCTCCATGGCGATTTTTCAGGCTCAGCCTGTAGGTGTTGGGATGCACCGCGCCATAGGAAAGATAGCGGATTTCCACATTGATCCCGGCCTTACCGATTTGCTCCCGGAAATCCGGCAACCTCTCATCATCGGTTTCCCATCCCATCAATCCCCCAAACAGACCGAGATCAGACCCCTGGGATTCATGGGTCGTTACCAGCGAACCATTGGGGTCATAATCCACCACGACCTGGTCAAGTTCTCCCTCCATCAAGTCGCGCGCCATGCGGCCGATCCGCAAAGCTGCCGCGCTGTGCGAACTGGAGGGTCCCCGCATTACAGGGCCCAGAACGTCATTGAATATACTGGGAAACGTATTCACCTGCCTGCAAACTAGACCCCATTGCGGCAGTTAGGCAAACCCCATCATTAAGGCCACAGCCAAAGCCCCTTATCTGCCGGCTTGAACTCCGGCCTCGAGCCAACGACAATCAAGCCCGCCATGCAAGCACGAGAAGACAGCCAAACAAGCTTTGTAACCCACCTGGAATGCTCGAAAACCGGTGAATCCCATCGCGCGGGAAAAGTTCACGGGCTTTCAAAGGCTGGTGCCCCGCTTCTGGTTCGCTACGACCTTGCAGCCCTCTCGCAAGCATTGCAGAAAAAACACCTGGCACTGCGGCAGCCGGACCTCTGGCGTTATCGGGAAATGCTCCCGGTAAACAACCCTGAAAATATTGTCAGCCTCGGGGAAACCATGACCCCCCTGCTGACTGCCTCCCGCATGGGGGATAATGTCTTTATCAAGGATGAAGGGCGCCTGCCAACGGGTTCATTCAAGGCTCGCGGCCTGTGCATGGCGGTATCCATGGCAAAGGAACTTGGCCTCTCCAGGCTGGCTATCCCCACCAACGGCAATGCCGGGGCAGCCATGGCGGCCTATGCCCGTCGTGCCGGGATGGAGTCCTTTGTTTTCTGCCCTGATGACACGCCGGAAATCAACCTGCGCGAAATCGCTCTCCAGGGGGCCAAGGTATGGAAAGTCAACGGCCTGATTACCGACTGCGGCAAGGTCGTTCGCAACGGCATCACCCCTGTCGGCTGGTTTGATGTGTCCACACTCAAGGAGCCCTACCGCATCGAGGGCAAAAAAACCATGGGGTTGGAACTTGCCGAGCAGTTCAACTGGCAACTGCCGGATGTTATCCTTTACCCCACCGGCGGCGGCACCGGCCTCATCGGAATGGTCAAGGCCTTTGATGAACTCGAGGCAATCGGCTGGATTGACAGCAGGAGGCCACGTATGGTCGCCGTCCAGGCAAGCGGTTGCGCGCCAATTGTGAAGGCCTTCGAGTCAGGAGCGGACCATGCCGAGTTCTGGGAAGATGCCCGGACAACCGCAGCAGGAATCAGGGTTCCGGCCGCAGTGGGGGATTTCCTCATCCTGCAGGGCATCAGGCAAACCGGGGGATTTGCCACCGCAGTTGATGACGGGGCAATAGATGAAGCAAGGCGAAAGGCTGCCGAGCTCGAGGGTATACTGCTCTGTCCGGAGGGCGCGGCAACCTATGCGGCCTATATCAAGGAACTTGAGAGTGGACGGATTACCGCCAGGGAGAGCGTAGTCCTCTTCAATTGTGCCACCGGCCTTAAATACCCGATGCCGGCCGTAAATGACACCCTTGATCATCACAAATCGGTGGATTATACCACGCTTGTGTAGCTTACGGTTTGCAAATCTCCCCTATTGGTCTCAGACTCCGGGTATATGCCACTGAAAGTTGACTGGAACGGGGTTTTTCCCGCGGTTCCCACCCAGTTCAAAGACGATTACTCACTCGATATTCCCGCCACGCAAAAGCATGTCGAGCAACTGCTGGGGGAAGGCATTCACGGCCTGATCATGCTCGGCACCATTGGTGAAAACTGCTCACTCTCCCTCGATGAAAAGGTCGAGGTGCTCAAGGCCACCAGGGAAGTCTCCAAAGACAGCGTCCCGCTGCTCAATGGTATCGCCGAGTTCACCACTGCCAATGCCTGCCTTACCGCCCAGGCTGCCGCCGGGGCAGGTGTTGACGGCTTCATGCTGATGCCGGCCATGGTCTACAACTCCGACCGACGGGAAACAGTCAACCACTTCCGCACGGTAGCAGCAGCCACTGACCTGCCGATCATGTGCTACAACAATCCCCCGGTCTACCGAGTGGACATCACGCCTGAAATGTTTGAGGACCTTGCCGATGTGGAGACCATTGTCTGCATCAAGGAGGCAGCCGGTGACACCAGGCGCATTACCGACCTGTTCAACAAGCTCGGCGAGCGTTATATTATCTTCTCCGGGCTTGATGACGTCGCTTTGGAAAGCATCATGCTGGGATGCAGTGGATGGATATCAGGGCTCGTCGATGCCTTCCCCCGTGAAAATCGCATGATGTGGGATGCCGCCGCCGCCGGTGACTGGCAGCGCGGCCTGGAGATTTACCGCTGGTATATGCCGATGCTGCACTTCGACAGTCACCCGAAGCTTGTCCAGTATATCAAGCTGGCCTGCTCTGAAATGGGATATGGCACGGAAACCGTACGTGCCCCAAGGTTGCCCTTGGCAGGCCAACAGCGCGAAGATGCCTTAAAAATCATCAGGGAATCCGCGGCCACAAGGCCCTCCTAGGCAGGATTGAGGAAACCCTCAATCACTGCTGACCGTTCGGTAGGCAAGGCCGGCACCCACTAGGTCACTCATAGCCATCCCGATGGACTTGAAGAGGGTAATCTCATCCTCGGACTCCCTCAACGTGGCAGTACCCCGGCACATCTCGGCAAGTTCAGCGACAACGCCGTCCTTTGAAAACACCCCTTCCTCAATGGGTACAAGAATCTCTCCCGCCTCCTTGAAAGCATTTACCCTGCTGTCCGCATAAACCTTCGACTTGATGATCAAGTCGGTGTCACACTCACGTTTGTTGGCATGGTGGTTGCCGATGAAATCAGTATGGGTACCCGGACGTATCCACTCCCCACGCACCACCGGTTCATGCGACCCTGTGGCAGCGACCACGATGTCTGCCTCGGCGCAAGCCGACTGCCGGTCTTCAACAGGAATGATATCAATCCCGGAAAATTCCTCATTCATTGTCCCGGCAATCTGCTCTGCCTTTGATTGGGTCCTTCCCCAGACCATGACCTTCTTCAGATCCCGCACACTGGCATTGGCCCGGATAATATACGGGGCAAGGTTACCGGTTCCGAGAAGCAGCATCGTTTCCGAATCCTCCCTGGAAAGCAGGCGGGTTGCCAGTCCTGATATCCCCGCAGTTCTCCAGAATGTCACGGTTGTCCCGTCAACCAGGGCCAAAGGTTCTCCATGTTCGCGGTCAAAAAGCATCACCTTCGAATACAGGGATTTATACGGCTCCTTTGCCTCCGGGAAATAGGTAAAGGCCTTTACTGCAATCAACTGCTCACTCCATGAGGGAAGAACCGCAAAAGCATCATTCCCTCCCCCCTCCTCATCGAGCAGGAATACCTGCCGGGGTGGCATGGAGTAATCCCCTGCGTATGCTTGCTGCAGGGCATCCACGAGGGCTGGGAAACTAAGGGCTTGGTGAACTTCTTCTGCACTGATAACTTTCATGATATTGCCTTTCCGGCGAAGCCTTCTTGCCTCAACATTCACTGAAAAACCAGCATTTTTTATTTCTCAGACACCATGAAGCCATCCACCACTCTCCTGATTTTCATTACTTTTATACTCACTGTAGCCTACGGGCCATGCGCAGAGAAACCAGTCCATGTCTTTATCCTCTCAGGACAATCCAACATGGCAGGCATGAAACCGGCCACTGGCTTTGTTCCCGAGACAAAAAAGCTCTTTGCTGATGCCGAGGTAATCTACTTCAAGGTAGCCCGGGGAGGTCAACCCATACGCCTCTGGGTCGAGGAGTGGAACCAGATTGCCGAAAAGCATAACCTCAAGGCAAAGATCAATGCCACCAGCTATTACAAGCCAATCCTTGAGCAGTTCGCCAAGCTCACTAAAGATCATCCAAAGATCACCTCAGTTACCTTCTGCTGGATGCAGGGAGAACGTGATGCCAAGGAACAACTCAGCGCCGCCTACACCGATGCCATGAAACAGCTCATTGCCAACCTGCGCAGAGACCTGAAACAACCTGAAATGAATTTTGTCATTGGCAGGTTATCCGACTGCAGCACTGACAAGTCATGGGAAAGTGTTCGCACCTCACAGGTGAACGTCGCCAATTCAGACCCTCGCGGATCCTGGGTTGACTGTGACGACCTCAATGACAAGGACAAAAATGGCGTGAAGCGCAATGGCCTCCACTACACCCAGGAAGGTTACGAGCTACTGGGACGGCGCTATGCACGGCAGGCGAAAGCACTCATTACAGGGAAAGCCCCGGCGAAAAACGGACGTCCCGAATAGAATCCGGGCAATCTCCCCTTCCCGGGGACTTTAGTCAGCAAACTCATTTCAGCCATCCTGATAAGGGAATTGGCATTTCCTGCGTGCACCAAAAAAACTCCATGGACTGGACACCCCTGACCAATCCTGAGAACATTCCCTCTCCGGGACTGCTCATTGATCCGGGAAAAGTCGCCCGCAACATCGACAGGATGATCTCCACCGTCGGCAGTGACGAAATCCACCGACTGCGGCCCCACGTAAAAAGCCACAAGATGAGTGAAGTCACCAAGCTGCAGATCGACAGGGGGATTCATCAGTTCAAAGCCGCCACCATCGCGGAATTGGAGATGGCTGCAGAAGCCGGGGCCGGGGATGTACTGTTGGCCTATCAGCCGGTCGGCCCCAATATTCAGCGCCTCGCCGGGTTAATGGAACGCTTCCCGGGAACATCATTTTCCGCAATCACCGACAATATGGATTGCGCAAGGCACATTGCTGACCAACTGGGTAATAACAGGAATCCTTTTCGACTCTTCATCGACATTGATTGCGGCATGCACCGCACGGGCATTGCCCTGGGTGAAGAGATGCGTTCCCTCCGGCGCTGGATAGAAACCCAACGCGGCGTGAGCTTCGCCGGTCTTCATGCCTACGATGGTCATCTTCACCAACCTGCCCTTGAAATCCGCAAGGAGGAAGTTGCCTCCATCAAGTCTGCACTTGGGGATTATGCTGCCGCCGACCCCGTGCCCGATATCATCGTCAGCGGTTCGCCAACCTTCAACCTTTGGGCAGACACAACAGACTGGCAGTGCAGTCCCGGAACAACCCTCCTCTGGGACATTGGTTACGCGCAATCTTTTCCTGACCTCGAGTTTGAGATCGCCGCCTGTCTACTTACCCGCGTCATCAGTAAACCCGGTGACATGAACATCTGCCTTGATCTCGGCCACAAGGCGGTTGCCGCTGAGAATCCAATCGACCTGCGGGTCTCTCTCCAGGGAATTGTCGATGCCACAGCATTAACCCAGAGTGAGGAGCATCTCGTTTTAAAGAGCGCAATGGCTGACCAGTTCTCACCCGGCGATGCCATGCTGGGATTTCCCCGGCACATCTGCCCGACAGTCGCCCTGCATGCAAGCGCCACCCTCGTGTGCAATGGCAAGGCAACAGGTGAAAGCTGGCAGGTCAAGGCACGGGACCGTCTTTAGCCTTTAGTCCTCACCGCCGTGGGTTTCAATCACCCAGAAACAGCCAGAAACAGCCAGATTCCGTGTTATTCCGAAGTCACCTTGCGCGCCTGACGCTTTCTCTCCGTGGCACTGAGAATACGCTTGCGCAGGCGGATATTTTTCGGTGTCGCCTCCACAAGCTCGTCAGCGCTGATATATTCAATGGCGCGCTCAAGTGAGAACTTCAGCGGTGGAGACAACTGGATACCCTTGCCGTCTCCGGTTGAACGGTGATTGGTCAAGTGCTTCTCCTTGGTCGGGTTCACCGGAAGATCGTCATTACGGGGATTTTCGCCGACAATCTGGCCCTCGTAGACATTATCCCCGGCGGCAATGAAGAGTTTCCCCCGTGACTCGAGGGCATCGAGTGAATAAGCCATGGCCAAGCCGTCCTCCATCGACACCAGGGTACCGGTCGTCCTGCCTGCTATCTCGCCGGTGCGTGGCGCATACTCCTTGAACAGGTGCGACATGATCCCATGCCCGCTGGTCAAGTTGAGCAACTCGAATTCAAACCCTATCAGGCCACGGGTGGGGATCGTCGCCTCGATCACGCTGCCGCCCGCAGAGGGCATCATGTTGACAATTTCCGCACGGCGCGCCGCAAGGCCCTTCATTACCCCGCTTACGTATTCCTCAGGCACCTCCACATAAAGGGTCTCAAAGGGCTCGACCAAGACGTCATTCTCATCGCGCCTTGTAATGACGCGGGGACGCGACACACAAACCTCGTAATCCTCGCGCCGCATCTCCTCCACGAGCACTGCAATCTGCATGGCGCCCCGGGCCGCGACATTGAAGACACCGGCACGGTCACTGTCACTGACACCAATGGAGATATTTATCTTTGCCTCGCGCATCAGGCGGTCACGCACCTGTCGTGAGGTCACATGCTTGCCTTCACGGCCACTGAAGGGCGAATCATTGACGGAAAACTGCATCTGCACCGTTGGAGGATCAATGTCAACAAAAGGTAGGGATTCCGCCTGCTCATTAGCACTCAGGGTCTCTCCAATGTCAACATCCTCAAATCCCGCGATGCCTATAATGTTCCCGGCTTCACCCACCGTGGAATCCTCAGAACGTCCAACCCCTGTATACTGGAACACCTTGGTAACCTTGACTGCCGTCCGCTCTCCGTCCCTGGAAATTCGCCAGACCCTGTCCCCCTTGGCAACCACTCCGGAAAGAACTTTGCCTATCGCCACACGGCCAACATAGTCATCCCAGTCAATGTTACTTGCCAGCATCCGGAAAGGAGCCTCGCCATCAACCCATGGCGGCGCTATCTTGTCCACTATGGCCTCAAGCAGGGGAGTCACCCCCTCCTGCACATCTGCAAGCTTGCGGACAAAGTAGCCCTCCTTTGCGCTCCCATAAAGAAAGGGCGACTCGAACTGCTCCTCATTGGCATCAAGGTCAAGAAAGAGTTCCAATACCTTGTCATGGACGGCAGCAGGATCGGCAAACTCACGGTCCACCTTGTTGACGACTACGATTGGGGACAATCCCTGCGCCAGTGCCTTGCGCAGCACAAACCGTGTCTGTGCCTGCGGTCCCTCTGCGGCATCA
>Ga0315316_10003460_pt1 | contig 11437 bp, 20 predicted proteins | sample M160m3416metaG_FD_203702 | JGI IMG/M metagenome (GOLD analysis project Ga0315316, IMG submission 203702) | Ammonia-oxidizing marine archaeal communities from Monterey Bay, California, United States - M1 60m 3416 | ecosystem: Environmental > Aquatic > Marine > Intertidal zone | place: USA... | reverse complement strand
GAGATGATGGCTAAAGATGATAACTTTAAAGCTATACTAAACGATACCGGTAAAAGATTAGGTCATACTATTCTATATGATAGATTAATTAACGAAGTGGCTACAAATGATATTGCAATGATCTATCATGCTGATATGTATTTATGCCCAGGAGCATTAGATGCTATTGAAAGAGAAATAGAAGAAAAGACTATTGTATCGTTGACTAGAATAGAACCTCCTTTACATCCAGATGGACCTGAGAAGATATTATGGAATGGAGGAGTAGAACCAGAGGAGTTTTTAGAGGAAGAGTTCCTAAAGCAGTTACCTTCTATGAAAGATGTTAATAAGATTACTAATGGTATATTTGCTCCATGGGCATTTTATAGAAAAGATTTTCAAGAGATAGGTGGCCATGATCCATTATATGCTCCTCAATCAAAAGAAGACTCAGATATATTTAATAGATTTCAATTGAACGGAGTTAAGTTTAAGCAAGTATGGGATGGATTTGTTTACCATATGACATCTAGAGGTAGTAGAAGAAATACTTTAGATAAAGCTAAAAATATATACGAAGATAGTCCAGAATGGTTAGCACAGAATCAAAGATCAACTCGTAACTTTATTCGTAAGTGGGGTCATTTTGTAGCTCATGATCAGTTACTTGTTCCTATTGTACCTCCAAAGTATAATATTGGTTACGTGCTTAATAATGCTACAGAGATTATTGTTAATGCAATTGAACCTTGGTGTGATAATATTTATACTGATTGTGACTTTAGTAAATATCTTACTAACGAACAACCTAATACCTCTATAGATTTATCTAAAAGAGTTCTTCCTATTGATGCAGATAAAAATAATGATATCTTAGTTACTATAGATTGTAACAATTTTAAGGATGAAGACTTTATTTATATACAGAAGCTTAGTAGGATTATACAAGACAGTGGTCAAATAGGTACATTTAGTATTGGTAACCTACTTATCCAGATAGATAATATGAATGAATATACTGATAAATTAATTAAACTATGAAAAGATATATTGTAGAGTTTACTCATTTAAACGGTGATAAAGAAGAAGTTGAATTAGTTACTGATAGAATACAATGGTCAATAGATCAATGGAGTAGACACAGAGCTGTAGCCTCTCATAAAATAATCAAAGAAGAAAATTCCAATAGCGATTCACAAATGCTGTTTGGGTAACTATTTATAAGATATGAACAAGCTAGAATCAATAGTAAAAGAAGTACTTAATGAAGCTGCAAAGATTAACTTTGCCGGACATTCATTTATTTTAAAAGTCGATACAAATGAAGATCCTCAAAAGAAAGGAGTAAAAGTTCAATTCCTTCCTACTGAGTTTGGAAGCATAACTTCTACTGAACAAAATGATATTGCAATAGAGTTAGAAACTAGATTAGAAGCTGGATTAGCTCAGTACGATATGAAGGTAGAAAGAGATAGAAACCTTAAAGATAAAACAGTTATCGGGTTCTTTATTTATATTGAGTATTTTGATAGAATTGTTCGTAAAGCTTTGTCAGGTCAGAATCCATCAAATGATGGTGATTCAAACGACGAACTTTAGAATATGACACAGCCTATTAAGAGATTGAGGAGTACTCTTCACTCAATTCATCCACTCTCATACCGTATTAAAAAAATAACCATAGATAAGCCAACAATGGAAAAAATGTTATTTAAAAAAATTATACTTCAGTTAAGAAAAATTGATGAAAGAAGAGATTTCATGCAAGAAGAAATAGGTATGGATATGACTACTTATGAGGATCAGTTTTTCTCTGTAATAGAAAATTTAATGAAAATGCATTTCAGTAAGGAGCAATTGGCTTTAATACAAACTTACTTATATCAATTAGTTCCGGATAAGGAATGGGATGGTACTATTACTTTAGAAAAAGGTAGAAAAGAACAAGTAGTACCTTTTAAAACTGCAGATGATGTATGGAAAGTTATTCAAAACTTTCATGGAAAATAGTTGGTTTTCTGAGTAAAAGTACCTATCTTTATATCTAATATTAAAAACGGTTATACTATGCAATTACAAATGACAAAATGTCCTGCCTGTAGTGAGGACAAATTACCAGTAAAAAGAAAAGAATTAGGTTACCACGTTTGTGTTGACTGTTCTACTGCTAAACCTGTAGTAGGTATTACGACTGTAGAAGGTTCTGGTGATCATACTTATAATGATATAATAATTATGGATCAAGATAGAGCTTTAAGTATACAAGCTGCAGCAGATGAAATAGCAGGCAAAAAATCTCATCTAGAAGTATTAGACTTCGACAAAGATGAGAATGAAGTAACTCAGTCAGTTAAAGAAGCAGTTCATAATGTAGTTAATGATGAAGAGACTGAATACGATATGTTTAATCCAGATCAAGTTAAAGAAGGTATCAAAGGAATAGATTACTAATGCCATCTAAGCTACTAACAAAAGAAGATATTCAAAGAGCTATGAAAGTAACTCGATCTAATCGAGCTGCTGCTAGATATCTTCACGTAACATATAATACTTATAAAAAGTATGCTTCATTATATAAGAATGAGGACGGTATTACTTTGTTAGAAGCTCATAAAAATCAGGAAGGTAAAGGTATTCCTAAATATGCTAATCGTAAAATTAGTGAAGTACCTTTAGAAGATATAGTGGAAGGTAGAGTTCCTACTGAGTATTTAGATGTTAAAGAAGTTAAAAGAAGACTAATATTTGAAGCTTACTTGGAAGAGAAGTGTTCTCATTGTGGATTTAGTGAAAGAAGAGTTCATGATACTAAAGTTCCAGTTATATTAAACCATAAAGATGGTAATAAAAAGAACTATCATCTTGATAATTTAGAATTTCTTTGCTATAATTGTTCATTTTTATATGCTACATCAGCAATATCAGAAGAACAAGTAGAAGCTCAAGAAGACTTTGTTGAGCGTAGGGATACTCATGATTGGCAGATGGATGAACATCATATTGAACATCTGAAAAATTTAAATCTGTTTAATGATGAAGAAGAATCTCCTGGAGACGAGTATATCTCCCGTCAGTAACTAATATTTATTAGCATGGCCAAAAAGGAAAAAAATAAATTTTCGACTTGGAAAAAAAAGAAACCTCTTGAAAGAAGAGTAGCAGACGACTTAGTCAAGAAGTCTGAACTTAACGATAAGTTAAGGGACAAGAAGATCGACACAAACTTTCTCGATCTATTTTAATTTAAATTTTTTATATGAGAAACTTAACATTAACTATCGCTGTGTCTATGCTATCCACTGTTGTGATGGCATTTACAATGGCAGCTAGAATGAAAGTAGAACCAGTAAAAGCAATTGAAGAACCTTCGAGGCCCTTGGCCTTAGAAGTTATAACCCCCAAACCAGAAGCTACTAAAATAGATTTAGTAGTATTAGATCACAATAAGTTTTTAGAAGATATAGGATTTAGAGAGTCTTCCGGAAATTACCATGCAGTTAACCAGTTTGGTTATTTAGGTAAGTATCAATTCGGAAGAAAGACTTTAAATGCTTTAGGTTACGATGAAGTAACTAATAGAGAATTTTTAGAGAATCATTCCTTACAAGAAGAGGCTATGTATGCTTTATTAATTCACAATAAAAAAATCCTGAGAAGGCAGATAGAAAAGTATCATGGAGAAACTCTTCATGGTATTCAAATAACTGAATCAGGTTTATTAGCTGCTGCTCATTTAGCAGGACCAGGTAATGTCAAAAAGTTCCTTAGAAAAGGATATGAATTTAAAGACGGAAACGGTACTAAAATGACAGAATATATGGTAAAATTTTCAGGGTATAAGTTGGTACTCTGAGATAAAGTAACTATATTAAGTAATAATATTAAATAAAGGTTATGAGTGAAAAGACAGGTCATTTAGTTAGATTAGAATACGATTTCGATACAGCAGGTGTATTAGAAATTTGGATGCCTAAACTTGAAGGATGGTATAGAGTTACTTCCAGACAGTTTAGATCATATGACGGTAAACGTAGGATTACTAAACCTATTAAACCTCAAGGTAAAGGAGAGATATATAACGTTCCTATGAGGACTGATGAATATAATGGTCCTGTTTATATGTCTGGTACTAATAACTATGTACCTTATAAAGGTACTCATACCTTTGTAGAGAGTGAAGCATCTGAATACTTTCAGAAGCAGTATAAAAAATACCAATCAGGTAGTTATATAAGAAAATAATATGATAAGATTACATTTTAATTCCGCAGAAGAATTTGCTAATCTTTTTAAACGTAAAGATAAAGAAGTAACTGATGCTATAGTTAAATCAGTATCAGAAGCTATTCAACAAAGAAAAAAAACAGCAGACTTATTTGAGGTTAGTTTTGAAGAAGCTGAAGTAGCTTATTCTATATCGCTTCCTAGAGTGGAATGGCCTGTAGCTTTGCAGAGTTGTTTAGATCATTACCATGCTTTAAATTTAACTGATGAGCAAATAGATACTTGGAAACTTTTAGAGATAATAAAGTCGTAGTATGAGTGCTAAACTTAAAAGAAAAGGTTTTTATTCTGATCCAGTATTAAAACCTGTTAGACTTAACCCAGAATCTTTTTCTCATTGTCCAGACTTTGGACTTTACAAAGGCAATACAGGTTGGTATAGAAATGATATAAAGTTTACAAACGAGACTTTAGATAATTTACATGAAGGAGGGTACGTTGAACAGGGTGTAGAATATAATCCTGATAAACCTAATGATATTAAATGGCCTACATATGAGTTAAATAAATTTAGATTTAGATCTGATGATTGGACAACAGGAGAAGAAGGTATAATATTTTTAGGTTGTAGTGATATATTTGGTGTAGGTAATTATTATGAAAAGACTGCTTCCTATATTGTGTCTAATCAATTAGGAGTTAGGAATTATAATTTAGGAGTACCAGGAGGAGGTTTAGATCAAGCTTACAAATATTTAAAATATCATATAAGTGATATAAAAGGTAAGTATGTTATACTAGCTATTCCGGAAGTGTTTAGAAGAGAACTATTCGCTGATTGGAAACCTTTGATGATTCAAGCACCTTCATTTAGTAATAGTATTCTTGAACATCAACTATCAAATCTTATACAAATAGATAAAGTAAAGGAATTATATTTTAAGCTACTAGCTAACTCACATTATGTTACCTGTCAGACTAGTAAAAATTTAGATGCAATCAAATATCTTTGTCATGAAAATAATAAAATATTATTAAGTTTTAAAAATCCTGTTTATTGTAGAATTGGTTATGAAAGAAATCTATACTTACAGGAGATGAAATTAAATAAAAACTTAACAGGTATCATAGCAGCAGATCAAAAACATTATGGTTGGCCATATCAAAAATTCTTAGCTAATACAATGTTAAGATTAATTGCAAAATAATTATGGGAATAGTTGTGAGTTACAATTTTTTTGCCTATATTTAAGTATATTAATTTTTAAAAGGTTATAATTATGAGTGATATTATGATGAGCTTCAAAGGTGATGAGCAATACATTACTAAAGATCAAATTAGAGAAATAGCTCCCCTCGTATTCGCAGATGCTCCTACTAATCCAGATTTAAGTAAGAAGTATCTATTCGTTAATACTGAAACTATTATTGACGATTTAAATAAGTTAGGTTGGTTACCAGTTCAAGCTGCTCAAAGAAAGAGTAGAGGTGGTAATACTATCTTTTCAAAGCATATGATTGCTTTTCAGAATCCAGACATCAAGATTGCTTCTGATGATGGTGATGAGGCTTTTCCTAGAATTTTATTAACTAATAGTCATGATGGTATGCAATCGTTTAAGTTTAGCGTTGGTATATTTAGAATGGTTTGTAGTAATGGTTTAGTAGTTGCTGATGAGCAATTTAGTGACTTTAAAATTAAGCATAAAGGTTATACTTTTGGTGAGTTAAGAAAAGTAGTTAAGACTGCTGTAGCTGATCTTCCTAGTAAAGTTCAGATTATGAACGATATGAAGAATAGAATTCTTACTCAAGAAGAAAAGAATAAGTTAGCTTTAGATGCTATGTTAATTAGAGCTAATATTACTCCTGGTAGTGAAAAAGCTGCTAAGTTTAACTACGATGAAGAAACTATCGAGGATATTCTTGAGCCTAAAAGAAAGGAAGATAAAGGAAATGATCTTTGGAGAGTCTTTAATGTAGTTCAAGAGAAGATTACTCAAGGAGAATTTTCTGCTGCATTGAAAGGTGCTAAAGTTAGAAAGGTTAGAAAGATTAAATCTTTCGAAAAGGATATTAAAGTTAATCAAGAGTTGTTTAAATTAGCAACATCAGTTATATAATGATAGAATTTTTAAGACATCTATCTGGACTCTGCTTTGACCATTGGCACCCTAATGTGTGGCATTTGGCAGCAGGGTCTCCAATAGTAATAGCTTCCGTAAATTACATTAGATGTAAATGTGGAGGATGGTTTAATCATAAAAAAAGTTGTAATGAAAGAGAAAATTAAGAGTATTTTATTAAATTGGAATGCAGTAATCATAGCATTTATTCTTATGATGTATTCAGTTATATTAGGTCTTTCCGGAAACGTTGCTGAAGCACAATATTCAGCTCATTGGCCTGGTACTATTTTACTATTTAGTTTAGCTATTAATCAAATAATAAGAAGACGATAATGTTAGGTTGGGGATTCTTTTTAATGGGTGCAGTCTTTTTTGGACTGTACGTATGGTTTACGCTCTGGATGATTTTTGATCAGAATAGAAGACAGAGGGAAGAAGGTAATGGTACTCAAGGGTACTATGAACGTCATCAACCAGATGATATTGATATGGACGGTATGGGTGATCAGGGTAGATTTGTTTATACTCCTAAACCTAAAGCCAAGAAGAAAATCAAAGGGGGTCAAAGTAGACCTAAAAGCTACTTTTGGCACGAAAAACAAAAGAAGTAATATGTGTATGAGCGGAGCAATGTATATTGACGAAGACATATACGACGAAGAAGAAGAGTTTTACAATAAGAACTCAGAAGAATGGGATTACTATTCCGGATTACCCAATCCAAAATTTTACGAATCTAATGACAAAAAGAGAATGTAATAAGTGCGGTAAATTAAAATCGGAAAGATATTACAAAACAGCTAAGAAGCTCACCTGCAAACAGTGTGAGTTTCGCTGGTATAGATCATTTTTAAGATATTTATCATATAGAAGAAAGCTTTCCGCTTATGAAAAGTTTGCTTCAAGAGTAGGTTATATGGGTGCAGGTTTTTTGATTGCAGCTCAATGGACGATAGAACCTGTTCTTTACATACTGGGATTTCTATGTGTAATTATACAAACTTCATCACGAAAACAATGGAACTTAGTAGCTTTGAATGTTAACGGAGTAATAGCTTGGCTAAAACATTTAATTAGTTAAACGTGATATTTATTATTAAATCTAGATAAACAATACTAAAAAATTATGAAAGGTACCTTATTTTCAGCAGACTTTGCAACGGATGGTAGCGATAACCTAAGACTTTTAGAGATTAATACTGATACCGGTATAGCGTCTTCTTCATTTGGGTTATTTGACTTTAGTCCTCTCTACAACGTTCTAAACTCTGGGTCAATAGACAAAATTCATGTAGTCTATAAAGATCACCAAACAGACTTTATTAATTTCTTCTCACAGAGTTTGGTAACACAATATACAGGATCTATATCATCATTCGATAGAACAATAGAAGAAGGTAACACAATATATCCATCTACTATTACTGATGCTGCAGATAAATTTATTTTAAGACTGGCTTATGATGAGGCAGCTATATTAGATAGTACTTATGCTAAAAATAATCTTAATATATTAGACTTATTTTACGATAGCGGAGATTCTGGTTCAATAGCAACATACTACTATTCTGGTTCAGACGGAGTAGTAGATACATTAGAAAGAAACTTTAATAGTTCAGTTATGCCTGACATAGTAGTCAAGGATACTACAACATCATACTATGTACCTTTAAAGTTTTATAAGATTGGTCATTCAACATCTGGTTCAGATGATAGATATACTAACTTTATTAATGAAATAAAAAGTAGTGATACATTAATCCAAAATTATTATGAGGATTTAGAAGGAGATTATCAAACATCGGTAAGAGCTTTTAATATTGTATATGGTACTAATCTAGATTTAGCAACAATAGCCTATACTGAAGTAGGTGCAGTATTAGAAAAACCAGCCTCAATAGAGGCATCTGATAGCGACTTAGCATACCATCTTGGTAATCATCACTACTTTGAATATGCTACTAACACTCCAGTATTTGGAGTTGGGACTGATTATGGAGGAATATTTGAAGAAGAAGAAATTGTAAGCGCTAGTGGTGATATAGTTTCTATAGTAAGTGCATCAGTAGGAGGAATATTTAAATCTTATTTTATTTCTGGTTCTCCAGATACTGATTTAGCAATAGAATATTTAGGATGGAAACATGATGGAAGTGATATACCTAGTGGTTCATACATTACTAGTTCTACTATGATTAATAATGTTAGGCAGCCATTACCATACGGAATAATATTTAACCTTACTCCATCAGGAAGTGGACCTATCAGAATTTCAGGAGCATCAGCTATACTAGTTTACAACGAAATAGGAGATCATTTACAATACGAAACATTAACAAATGTATCACCTCAATACCATAAGTTAATAAATGCTACAGGTAGTTTAGTAGACATAACAAGTAACCAAGCAGAAGTATTAAGTGGTTCTTATTTTACTCATGTTATTGATATGGAAGAAACAGATACATTCTTCCTAGCAGATGAAAATACTCACTTAAAGATAGTATCTCATAACTGTTTTACTGCTGATACGTTAATAACAATGGCAGATGGTTCTGAAAAAAGAATAGATGAAATAAAAGTAGGAGATAATCTACTATCTTTAAACCAAACTGATGAAGCAAACATATTAGAGCAATCTACAGTTGGTGGTATTAATGTAAGTGTAGTAAGTGAAGTATTGGTAATTTATTATGGGGAAGATAAAATGATAAAAACTACTCCTCTACATAGTATATATGTATTTGGTAAAGGATATATAGCAGCTAATGAAATTGTAGTTGGAGATACTTTAGTTGATAAAGATGAAAATAGAATGGAAGTAACTTCTATTACTACATGGAAAGGTGATGAGCATGTATTTAGATTAGATCATGTAGCAGAAAATTATAACTATTATGCAAATGGTGCATTAGTTCACAACTGGAAATGTTTCTCATATGACTCTTTAGTAGAGATGTTTGACGGAACTTCTAAACCTATAGGAGAAGTAAAAGTTGGAGATGAAGTAAAATCATTTAAAGATGGTAAGTATGTAAAAGGTTTAGTAACTGAAGCATTAGTTCACCCAACAGAGGCTGTTGTAGACGTTTATAAGTCTAAAAATATGATAGCAGAACCTAATCACCCAGTAATGATAGATGGTGAATGGTCTACTTTTGATAAATTAGGAGAAGTAGAGCAAATGTATATTACCAACTGGTATAATTTAGAAATAGATGGTCATGACGTAGAAGGAAGTGAGCACAATTTTATAGTGGATGGACATATAGTATCAGGATTAGGTGATAACGATGTACTAAACACAGTGTACAACAGACAAAATTTACAAACAGCTTAAAATAATATTATGCCAAACGTATATAAATCATTCAATTGGGTAACAGACGTACAAAACAGAACTATTACTGAACCGTCTTCAACTAAAAAAGATAAAGTAGATTCAACACTATCAAAATTTATTACCTTATTTAAAGCTAAACACAGCGGGTAAAAAGTAATTAAGTTATGTACAAACAAGAGGTTTTATTTTCAGAAGAAGACTGTACCTATATACGAAGCTTTTTCGATAACTCTACTGAAGTAGAAGGTCATGATACCTTAACTTTAGTTGATACTATAGGTCAAGCAAAGTATAATAGAGAGATAGGAGAAGAGGAAGCTAATGCAGACGGTACTCTTATAGTCAGGTGGCGTAAAGATAGCAATGCTACTTGGATGGAAACAGAAGATCAAGTACTCAAAGATTTTATTGTAGAAAAACTAACTCCATGGGGAGTAACTTCCTGTCCCACAATAAAGATAATGAAATATAATGTAGGCCATAAATTAGTAAGGCATGTAGACTTTTCTAAATATGGTAGTCAAATAATTTATAGATCATTTTCAGCTCAATTATCAGGACCTAATGATTATGAAGGAGGAGTGTTAAAACTAACTGGAAGAGAAGATGGAGAAAAAGATTTAGGTAACGCTATAATGTTTGCTCCAACTTATGAGCATGAAATTACAGAAGTAACTAAAGGAAGTAGATACGCATTAATTATATTTTTTGAAGAAAAGCACTTTGGAACACCTAAAACTCTCTTTTAAAATAGTAGATTTTCCAGATAGAGGAAAAGGACTAATAGTAGAAGATACTATACTCCCTGGTACTATTGTAGGTACATATCTTAGCAAGGATTTAAAACCAATTGTGGAAGGAAGAGTATGTTATGATAATTGGATAGAATCTATTCCATTAGGTAGATATATTAATCATAATCGCATACCTAATTGCAATGTAACTCTTGATGGTAATACTATATCTTTAGTTAGTAATAATGTTATAGATTATAACGAAGAAATAACAGTTAATTATATTGAAGTAGCAGAGCTAATAAAAGTTCCTAAAGATCAATATGATAAGTATGGTATAAAAGATTTTGATTATACTCCAGTTAAAAACGTTAGTATAAAGCCTACACTGTTTTAGTTGGTATCCTGAATTATTTTACCTATATTTATATTTAAATAAATGTTATATGGATAAATTAATATATTGTCAAAAATCAAGAATCCCAACAGCTAATCTAGAGGATATTTTAGACGGGGAGCAAATCAAAGTAGAAGGTATTATCTACGAAAGAATCTTCAAACGTCCTAATAATAGACGTCCACTTAGATCTTTAATCAGCGAAAAATTAAACCAACAAATAGTTATCTACGGATAAATGAATACATTAGATCGAGATTATCTATCTTTAGCTAGAGCTATTTTACTTAATGGTAATAAAAAGGATGATAGAACTGGTACTGGTACTAAGTCTTTATTCGGTAATTTTATTACGTTTCCAATGGTTCAAGGTTACCCTTTACTTACCACAAAAAAAGTAGCTTTTAAAACTATGGTTACAGAACTTAAATGGTTTTTAAAAGGAGATACTAATGTAAAATACTTACAAGATAATAATTGTAAAATATGGGATGCTGACTACGAAAGATCTGGTAATACAGATGGAAATTTAGGACCAATATATGGTTATCAATGGAGAAATAAATCTAGATATGGAGTACAGAAAGATCAAATCAAACTTCTTATGGAAGGTCTTAGGAGTAACCCT
>Ga0315316_10003458_pt1 | contig 11438 bp, 6 predicted proteins | sample M160m3416metaG_FD_203702 | JGI IMG/M metagenome (GOLD analysis project Ga0315316, IMG submission 203702) | Ammonia-oxidizing marine archaeal communities from Monterey Bay, California, United States - M1 60m 3416 | ecosystem: Environmental > Aquatic > Marine > Intertidal zone | place: USA... | reverse complement strand
AATTCAAGAGATTCTATAAAACCTGATGAATTTGTTAATCTGTCAAGTTTCTCATCATGAAAAACAACTAATTCACCTGTTTTACATATAAAAACATCAATCTCAACACCATCAACTCCTAATTCCAATGCTCTCTCAATTGAAGGAATTGTATTTTCAGCAATATGACCCATGGCTCCTCTATGACCTATAACCATAACATTATTGTCTTTATTACAACTTAATACTGTAATCAAAGTTAGAAATGATATTAGAAATCTAAACATAATGAAAGATAAGATTTTATGAATAAAAATGAGAAATTACTATATTAGTTACACCCAAAGGCATTATTATGACTAAACTTTTTAAAAGAAATTATATTTTTTTTCTTATTCCAATCTTTATTATTGGGTGTAATAGAAAAGAAAATGTTGATTTTAGTAGTCAAATAAAACCAATCATAAATCAAAATTGTATTTCCTGTCATGGAGGTGTTAAACAAAATGCTGGATTAAGTTTTCTGTTTAGAGAAGAAGCATTAGGGAATACTAATGAAGGTTCCCCAGCAATTATTCCTGGGAATGCAAAAGAAAGCAGGCTTATCAAAAGACTTATTGAAAGTGATCCTGAACTTAGAATGCCATATGAAAAACCTGCTTTAAGTAAACAAGAAATCAATTTATTAGTTAAATGGATTGATGAAGGCGCAAAGTGGGGAACTCACTGGGCTTATATACCTCCTAAAAAATCAGAAATCCCAAGGGTTAGTAAATCTTTTGATAAAAAAGGATTCTTACAAAATCCTATAGATAATTTTATTGCTGCAAAAATGGAAAATCAACAATTAGAACCAAATGAAAAAGCAGATAATATAACATTAGCAAGAAGAGTTGCAATTGACGTAACTGGCTTACCACCAAATATTAGTCTTTTTGAAAATTTTATTAATGGTGAGATAACATATGAAAATTATGTAGATGCTCTTTTAGACTCAAAAAGTTATGGAGAAAAATGGGCAAGTTGGTGGTTGGATTTAGCTAGATATGCAGATTCTAGAGGATATGAAGGAGATGGAGATAGAATTATTTGGAAATACCGTGACTGGGTAATAAATGCTTTAAATGAAGATATGCCTTTTGATCAATTCACAATTGAACAACTAGCTGGAGATTTACTTGAAAACCCTACCCCTGATAATTATATAGCTACTGCTTTTCATAGAAATACAATGAATAATGACGAAGGAGGTACTGATAATGAAGAATTTAGGACAGCTGCAGTAATTGATAGAGTTAACACTACCTTTGATGTATTTCAGAGTACTACAATTAGTTGTGTACAATGTCATTCTCACCCTTACGATCCTATAACACACGAGGATTATTATAAGGTATTAGCTTTTTTTAATAATACTCAAGATACTGATCAGCCTACTTATGAGAGTCCAATTTATCTTTCTTATAATGAAAAGGATGAGTCAAAAATTAATAATGTTCTGAATTGGATTAGCAATAATGGAGATAAAAAAACTCTTGAAAGATTTAAGAACCTTCTTTATAAATATGAACCTCAATATCACGCAAATTTTGCAGAAGATTTTAAGAATGCATCTTTAGTTAATAAAAACAATTCTTTAATTCTTAGAAATAATGGTTCAGCAATTCTAAAAAATGTTTACACACAAGAAAGTAATAGAATTATTATAAACTATTCAAGCGATTATCCTGGTACAATTGTCAGAATTAGAAAGGGGTCTGCTAATGGAAAGATATTAAGTGAGTTTACCATACCTGAAATGAACAGGGAAAAAAACTGGTGGGGATTACTCAACATACCTATTAAAAAAACTGCTGGCAAGATAGATTTATTCATTGAGGCATATGATCCAATTGCAGACACCAGGAATTTAACACCTTCCTCTTCAGGCGTAATAGGACTAGATAAATTAAACCCTATTGTATTTTTCAATTGGTTTTCTTTTGCGCCTAATATTCCTGGAAAAGGGAAACCAGGGTACTCAAAAATTAATCAATATTTTAATGAAATATTAAATGCTAATGATATAGTTAGAACACCTATTATGCTTGAGAATAAAGATTATCACAAGCGTTCAACATATGTTTTTGACAGAGGGAACTGGCTTCAACCTTCAAAAGAAGTGAAAGCAGGTGTACCAAAGAGTCTTAATACTTGGAAACCTGAATGGGGGATGAATAGACTTGGGTTTGCTCAATGGATAGTAGATAGAGATAATTCTCTTACCTCCAGAACTATAGTCAATAGAATTTGGAATCAAATTTTTGGAAGAGGAATTGTTTCAACTATTGAAGATATGGGAACTCAATCTGAACCACCAAGTCACCCTGCACTTCTTGATTGGATGTCTGTTCATTTAACTGAAGAACAAAATTGGAGCTTAAAGAATTTGATTAGATCAATTGTTTTGTCTGGAACATATCAGCAAAATTCAATTGTTGATGAAAAAAATTATGAAAGAGATCCTTTAAATATATTCTATGCTAGAGGTCCAAAATTAAGGTTAAAAGCAGAAGAAGTAAGAGATCAAGCACTAGCAGTTTCAGGGCTTTTAATAAAAAAAATGGGTGGTCCTGCTGTTAAGCCTCCTCAACCAGAAGGTTTTGGGAAACATAGATATGGTAGCGAATGGATTAATAGTGAAGGTGAAGATCGATATAGAAGAGGGGTTTATACATATTTAAAAAGGACAATGACTTACCCTTCTTTTTTAATTTTTGATGCTGGAACCAGAGAGGTTTGTTTGGTTAATAGAATTCAGACAAACACACCCTTACAAGCATTAATTACAATGAATGATCCTGTATATGTTGAAGCAGCTTATTATTTAGCTAAAAGTTACTTAGATGAGGAAAATACTGAGAATGCAATAAAGCATATTTATAAAAAAGCAACATACAAACAAATAAATGAAGTGACACTTAAAACCCTGGTTAATCTTTATAATAATGCAATTAAAACATATGAGAATAATCCAGATTCTTTAAAAGAATTTTTAGATATTGGAGATACAAACAAACATCATGCTGCTTTAACTATAGTTACAAATGCAATAATGAATTTAGATGAATTTTTAACACATGCCTAATAATGGATCAAAAAAGAAAATTATTTAATGAGTTTTTATTAAAAAATGCATCTGTTAATAGCAGAAGACATTTCTTAAAAAATTGCACGCTAGGAATGGGCGGAATGGCTTTAAGCAACTTTTTGTCAAGCTGTAACATTAGTAACAATAACTTGTTTAATAATAGTAGATCATTGAATCCGCTTGCTCCAATTGCTCCTCCAAATTTAGGAAAAGTGAAAAGTGTAATTTATCTTCATATGGTTGGAGCCCCATCTCAATTAGAGTTATTTGACTATAAGCCTGAGCTACATAAGCTACATAATAAGCCTTGCCCAGAATCTCTTTTAAAAGGAAGGAAATTTGCCTTTATAGAAGGTGTTCCAAAAATGTTAGGACCACAAGCTACATTTAAAAAAGCTGGAGAATCAGGCAATTGGGTTTCAAATCACCTTCCATACTTTAACACAATAATTGATGAGGTTAGTTTTTTAAAAGCTGTTCATACTGATCAATTTAATCATGGACCAGCTCAGCTATTTATGCATACCGGAAGTCCTCGTCTAGGAAGACCAAGTATTGGTTCATGGGCAACATATGGACTAGGATCTGAGAATCAAGATCTCCCTGGCTTTATGGTATTAACTTCTGGTGGAGGAACTCCTGATGGAGGTAAAAGTGTATGGGGAAGCGGCTTCTTACCATCTGTTTATCAGGGAGTTCAATGTCGATCTGAAGGAGATCCTGTTTTATACCTTAAAGATCCTAAAGGGATTTCTAGAGATTTAAAAAGGGATTTAATTACTTCAATAAATGAAATAAATTCAAATGAATACAAGAATTATAAAGATCCTGAAATTCTTACCAGGATCAGTCAATATGAAATGGCTTATAGAATGCAAATTGCAGTTCCAGAAGTAATGAATATTAATGATGAACCTGAAAATATAAAAGAAATGTATGGGGTTACTCCAGGTAAAGAATCATTTGCTAATAATTGCTTATTAGCTAGAAAAATGGTTTCAAAAGGTGTTCGTTTTGTTCAACTTTATGATTGGGGATGGGATAGTCACGGTGATAATGAAGAAAACGCTCTTGAAGCTGGATTTAAAATAAAATGTAAAGAAATTGATCGTCCAATAGCTGCTTTAATATTAGATCTAAAACAACGTGGGTTACTAGATGAAACATTAGTTGTTTGGGGAGGAGAATTTGGCAGAACACCTATGCAAGAAAATAGAAGTGGTGTACAAAATGCTTTTTCAGGAAGAGATCACCATGGAGATGTATTTACAATGTGGATGGCTGGCGGAGGAATAAAAAAAGGAGCAGTTCATGGAGAAACTGATGAATTTGGATACACACCAGTTAGCGGAAGAGTTTCAGTTCATGATATTCATGCTACTATACTTCACTTACTTGGATTTGATCATGAGAAATTTACTTATGATTTCCAGGGAAGACCATTTAGACTAACTGATGTTGAAGGTGAAATTATTCGAGAAATTTTATCATAATTTTTTATATATGAAAAATTTATTATTATCATTTACTCTTTCTTTATTGTTTATTAATTTGGGAAATGCACAAAATGAAATTTTATTTTTTCAAACAGATTGGGGTTTTAATGGAAATGTAGAAGATTTGATTGAAAAGGCAAAGGACTCAGGATATGACGGAATTGAAATTTGGCTACCAGCTGAATCTGATAAACAGAATTTGATTTCAAAAGCATTAAAGAAATTTGATATGAAAGTTATTTTTTTATGTGGAACTAATGGAAGCTTACCATTTGAAGAAAGTCTTGAAGAATATAAGAATTATCTAAAAAAAGCTATAGACCAGAAGCCGTTTGCAATTAATTCACATACCGGAAGTGATTTTTTAAATTATGACCAAAATATGGCATATATTAATGTCGCAAATTATCTCAGTAAAAAGGCTGGTATTCCAATATATCATGAAACTCATAGAGGAAGATTTAGTTATTCTCTTCCTGAAACTACCAAATATATTAAAGGCAATAATGATCTTAAGCTTACTCTTGATATAAGTCATTGGATGGTTGTACATGAATCACTATTAAAGAATCAAGATGAATTAATCAATAGTGTTATAAATAGAAGTAATCATATACATGCCAGAGTTGGCTTTGAAGAAGGTCCTCAGATAAATGATCCACAAGCACCTGAATGGAAATCTACAGTTGATCGTCATCTGGAAATTTGGGAATCTATAATTAGAAAAAGATGGGACGAAGGGAAAGTAATTAGTATTACAACTGAATTTGGACCTCCAAATTATATGCCAACAGAACCTTTTACATTAAAACCATTAAGTAATCAATGGGAAGCAAATACTTTTATTATGAAGTCTTTAAAAGATCGACTTAAAAAAATAAATCGTAATTAAATGTGGGATATTTTTTTAACTCTTATTGGTCGATTTCATCCTATAGTAATTCATTTGCCTATTGGGTTTATAATAATTGGATTATTAATTGAATTAAATAGAAAAAAATTCAAAGAATCAAAAAATATTTTAAAATTTATCTTTTTCTGGGGGACTATAAGCTGTCTTATATCTATTATTAGCGGATATTTTCAATATTTAAAAGAGGGACTTCTATGGCAATCAGTTGATGGACATTTTTATGCAGGTATAATAACTCTATTATTAACTTTTGGATTCTATAAATACTTAAAAGATCAAAGCTTACTTAATTCTTTACCAAGAAAGTTTTATACTATTGGTTTAGCTATAATAATTACAATTACAGGTCACCTGGGGGGAGAAATAACACACGGAGAGGAATATCTAACAGAACCATTTCAAGCTCTAATTAATGCTGAACCGTCAGAAGAAAATTCTTCATTTACAATAGTAAATATTTCAGAACAACCAATGTTTAATTCATTAATTCAGCCTATACTAAACAATAAATGTATAGGTTGTCATGGTTCAGAAAAATCTAGAGGAGGTCTTCAGCTTCATACTTTTGAAGCAATTCAAAAAGGTGGAGAAGATGGTCCTATACTAAATATTGAGTCCCCAGAGCTTAGTGAACTGTTTATTCGAGTTCATCTTCCTGAAAAGGAAAAAGGTCACATGCCTCCTGAGGGTAAAAAACAACTAACAAAATATGAAATTGAAATCCTAGCTAAATGGATTTCTTTAGGAACACCTTCAAGTTCTCTAATTAAAGATCTAGACATAAGTGATAAGCTGCTTTCAAATTTTATTCAGAAAAAAGAAAGTTTTTTTCCTGAAATAGATGCTAATTCCCCAAATAATAACTCTATTTCGTTTCTTAAAGAAAAAGGAATACATATTGCCCCTATAAGTGAATCTTCAAATTTATTGTCTCTAAGCTCATATAACTACCATGAATTCATAGAGGAAGATATCTCTGAATTAAAAAAATTAAGAAATAATATTGTTGATTTAGATCTTAGTAATAGCTCATTTAATGATGAAATCTTTGAAATACTAAGCACTTTTAGCAATTTAACCAGATTAAAATTAAATGAAACTTCTATTTCTGGTAAAGGAATAGAAAGATTATCTGCTCTTGAAAACTTGAAAAGCATATCATTAGTTAACACTTCCATAGATTCTTCTGTTATTATTCCCTTATTAGATTTTCCTTCTTTAGATAAAGTGTATTTATTTCAAAGTGACAGGAATTTCAGTGAAGAAATTCAAATTCCTGATGAAAAATCAAAAATTTTCGAATTTGGGAACTATAGTTTAAATAATTTATAATTATGAAATTATATTCTGTTTTTCTTGGAGGTAGAGCAATAAAGTGTAACACAGAACTTCATGATGTTGTTTTTACATGTGGAAATAGTATTGAAGAAACATATTTCGACTTATTAGATAAATGGTTTGGAATTCCTGATAAGCTTCATATTGATTCATGGGTAGAAATATCTAATGTAGATGGATATAAGGTCTCTCTATCTAAAGACAAAGTTGAAAATAATAGTAAACTATACTTTATAAATCTTGGCGGGTATGATCCAAACAAATTTGAAGAACTCCATGAAAGTAAATTTATGATTGGGCCAAATAAAGTAAGAATTAAAAAAAGAGCTAAAGAAAGTATGATGATTGGTTTAGACCAAGTTCACACAGATGATTTATATGATGTAGACGATTGTATAGAAATAAATAAAGTTTCTAATCTATATGTAAAACTTGAGAAGTCTAATGAAAATAAAGAACTAGTTTTCAATAATGGGTATCACCCTTTGCCTAAATCTATAATAGAAGAGTACAAAAAATTAAATAAAAAATAAAATGAAAAAATCAATATATAGCCTACTTATTATATTTTTTCTTAACAATTTTAATCTAAGTGCACAAGTACCTTTAGCTGAGCATCCAAGACCAGATTTTCATCGCCAGTTATGGCAAAACTTGAATGGAGAATGGGATTTTAAATTTGATTCTAATGATAAAGGAGTAACTGAAAAATGGTATAAAAAAACCATGACTTTTGATAAAAGAATTATTGTTCCATTTCCTTGGGGATCAAAATTATCAGGTGTCGATGACGAATCTAAAATTGCCTGGTACAAGAGAAGTATTAATGTATCTAAAGATTGGAAAAGTAAAAAGACATATATAGTAGTAGGTGCTTCAGATTGGGAAACAACAATTTGGTTAGATGGAAATTTCATTGGCTCCCATAAAGGAGGTTATATTCCATTTTCATTTGATCTATCACCTTATTTAAAATATGGTAGAGATCAAAACCTAGTAATTCGAGTTGATGATGACACTGGTCCTGAATCAAATAGAGAATTCACTCTTCAAGGAAAACAAGCCTATGGTAATGCAAGAGGGATATGGCAAACTGTTTATCTTGAAGCAAGAGGTGAAAAATATTTTGATGCAATTCATTTTACACCAGATATAGATAATGAGAAAGTTATAACGACTGTATATATTAATGAGAAAGCTAAGATAGATACACCCTTTTCTATAAAAATTAAAACAGATAATGGTTTTATAGAAAAGTCTAGTATAATTAAAAAGGGGACGCAAAATAAAAGTTTTGATCTAAGTATCCCTGAAATGAGATTATGGACACTTGAAGATCCTTATTTATATGATGTAACAGCATCATTAAGTCAAGATATTGTAAATACATACTTTGGAATGAGAAAAATATCTATTATGGATCTTCCTGGAACTGATATACCTTATGTAGCATTAAATAACAAACCTATATATCTTCAGCTAGCTCTTGATCAATCATACCATCCAGATGGCTTTTATACATTTCCTAGTGATCTATTTATTAAAGAAGAACTATTAAAAGCTAAATCGATTGGATTAAATGGAATAAGAATACACATCAAAGTTGAACATCCAAGAAAACTTTATTGGGCAGATAAAATTGGACTATTAGTCCAGCAAGATGTTCCGAACTCATTTGGACGTCCAGATATAAATATGAGAAATGAAACTGAATATACTTTAAGAGGAATGATAAAAAGAGATTATAATCATCCATCAATTTTTTCGTGGGTAAATTTTAATGAACAATGGGGATTAGTATCAATAGATGAAAATAATGAAGTAGAAACTAATATTGTTAGCAGATTTAATGAAAAAGAAAAAGTATTTCCTGAAACTGTAGATTGGGTAGCATCAATGTATGATCTATCAAAATCATTAGATCCAACTAGACTTATAGAAGACAACTCTGCTTCATACTGTTGTGGTCAAGGATTTCACTCAAAAACAGATATTGCCTCTTGGCATACATATGTCCCAGGTTATGAGTGGGAACATCATATAAATTTTCAGATTGATAGATTTCTAGATGATAATAGTAATCGTTTTTTTGCTAAAGGATATAAAAGAAATAATCAACCTTTTGTAAATATGGAAACAGGAGCTGTTTGGGGATATACCGCAGAAAAAAATGGTGGTAATTATGCTGCTGGGGATATTGATTTTTCATATGATTACCATAGAATGATTAATAGCTATAGGAAAATTCCTTTTAATGCGGGATGGCTTTATACTCAACTAACAGATGTTATAAATGAATGGAATGGTTATTGGAGATATGATAGAACAGCTAAAGAAAATGGACTAGGTGATATTGTTGATGGAATGACAATTAACGATTTTCATTCTGATATATATCTATCTACTGGTGTTAATATTACCGAAACACTAAATGGAGGAGAAAAATATAATGTTCCCTTATTTCTTTCTTCAATGACGGACAGAGAAATAGGAGATAATATTATTCTTGAGTTTGATTTGTCTCATATGAATTCTATTGGTGAAACAGAAAAAATTGACTCAGGAAAAATAAATGTTAATTATCATCCTTGGATTAATCAAGAAATTGAAACTTTACAAATTGAAGTTCCAAATATTAGTGGATTATCTAAATTGTCATTAATACTTAAATCATTGAAGGGAGAGATATTGCATAGAAATTTTATGCATTTTGAAGTTCAATCAAACAAAAAGATTAAAAATGTTAATGTTATAAGTATTAGTCCTGAAGATATTTCAAAATCATCCTGGACATCTAAAGAGTGGTTAGTTTTTGATAATAAAAAAATTAATGGAACTGGTAAAGGATTTTTTGAATATGACTTTGATTTATCTAACGAAATAATTACTAAAAACATTAAAGAAGTTTATTTAATATTTGAAGCTTCAGCTAAACAACTTTTTGTAAAAGACATGGATATAAAGTCAGGTAATCAATTATTTGGAAAAGCATGGGGATGGGAAGAAGAACCTAGTGAAAGTCCAAATTCTTATCCAATGACTGATGATACTCTATTCCCATCTAATATTAAGGTTTTAATCAATGGAAATGAAAAAGGCCTATATAATCTAATAGACGATCCTGCTGATCATAGAGGTATTCTCTCTTGGCATAATCAAATAACACCTAAAGGTCCAATACAAGATGATGTTCTTTGGGAATTTGGAAGTGCTAGTTTAAATGAGGCTGGTTCTTATGGATATTTAGTTAAAATTCCTATTTCTATAAAAGAATTAAACGAGTCTATTAAAAATGGGAATCTCAAATTGAAAATTGAAACTATAGGAGAAGGAGGATTAGCAATTTATGGAAAGTCTTTTGGAAGATATCCTTTTAATCCTAGTATAGTAATAATAAAATAATGTTTAAGAATTTTTATATTATTCTCTTAACCTTTTACCTTTTATTTGGATGTGGAGAGCGCATAATTATAACTGATTCAATTGAAACAAACTCCATAAATAGTCATTATGTTAGCAATAGGGCTCCATTACAACCTTCAAAACTAATAAAGCTTCCTGTTGGATCTATTAAACCCGAGGGCTGGCTTTTAGAGTATTTTAATAGACAAAAAAATGGTTTATCAGGTAATTTAGGAAATATTAGCGCTTGGCTTGACAAAGAAAATAATGCTTGGTTATCAGAAACTGGTGAAGGTAATTGGGGATGGGAAGAAGTACCATACTGGCTAAAAGGATTTGCTAATATTGGATATATTCTTGATGATAAAGAGATTATTGATGAAGCTAATATCTGGATTGAAGCAGTAATTAACAACCAAAGAGAGAATGGATATTTTGGACCAAATTTTGCATGGGAAAGTTATTTTGGAGAAGACTATAGGACTAAAGAGAGAGAGGATACTGCAAGAAAGTCATTAGATTTTTGGCCTAATATGATAATGCTTTATTGTCTACAATCATATTATGAATATTCAAGTGATGAAAGAGTTATTGAACTAATGACAAGATATTTTAAATTTCAATTATCAATTAATGAGAAAGATTTATTATCAGAAGATAAATATTGGCATAGAATGAGAGGAGGAGATAACCTTCATAGTATTTTATGGCTATATAATAGAACTGGTGATGAGTGGTTATTAACATTAGCTGAAAAAATCTATAGAAGAACTGCTCCTTGGGATAGTAGGGGAAATAGTTTAGATGACATTGAAGGAGTTAAAGAGAAAAAACCTGGTATTAATTGGCCTGACTGGTATGGAGATATTATCAATTGGCATAATGTTAATATTGCTCAAGGATTTAGAACACCTGCCCAATATTATTTGTTAAGTGGTAACCCAAAACATTTAAATGCTACATATGATAATTTTAATATCGTAAGAGAATATTTTGGTCAAGTTCCAGGAGGAATGTTTGGATCTGATGAAAATTCTAGACCAGGTTATGACGATCCTAGACAAGGTATTGAGCTTTGCGGAATAGTTGAACAGATGAATTCAGATGAGCATCTTCTTAGAATCACAGGAGATATATTTTGGGCAGACCACGTTGAAAACATTGCATTTAATTCATATCC
>Ga0315316_10003450_pt1 | contig 11451 bp, 13 predicted proteins | sample M160m3416metaG_FD_203702 | JGI IMG/M metagenome (GOLD analysis project Ga0315316, IMG submission 203702) | Ammonia-oxidizing marine archaeal communities from Monterey Bay, California, United States - M1 60m 3416 | ecosystem: Environmental > Aquatic > Marine > Intertidal zone | place: USA... | reverse complement strand
ACGAAGTGGCACCGAACTCACCGAGAGAAATAGCGAAGGCAAACCCTGCCGCGACCGTTATACCTCGAGCAACAAGAGGTAAGTCGATTTGTCTGCGTATCTGCAGCGGAGATGACCCCAGTAGTGATGCTGCTTCTCGAATAGCGGGATCGATTTGGCGCAACATAGGAACAATTGACCGCACAACAAATGGGACCGCGACTATGGCGTGGGCGATGGGAACGATCCACCAGCTCGTACGCCAGTCAACCGGTGATCTGTTGAGCGAGATCAAAATTCCGAAGCCGACAGTCACCGCTGACACACCTAAGGGCAGCGTCGCTGCTAAATCAAAGAATCGGCCCATCGTGTCGCGTCTAGCGACGATCGTTATGGCACATACAACACCTAAACAGAGTGCTATTGCCGTCGCTATTAACGCGTAAATCATCGAGTTGCCGAGGGCTGCGGCAGCTGTCGTTGGTAACTGTGGGATCTTTTCGAAAAGAGCCGCGTAGTTCTTCAACCCGTAGCTGTCGGCGACCTTGAGTGATCTCTCGATCATGACTGCAACAGGGCTACCAAGAAATATCAGGCTGAAAACTGCGATGGTTGTTGTGGTCGTGGTCCCCATGGGGGCGATAGTGCTTCGCATCATCTGGGTACTGACGCTTGTTCGACGCTCCAAATGCGATGTCACCGCGACGAGGCACAGCACTGCCGCGATTTGTATCACGGACAGCGACGCGCTGGTTGCTAGGTCGCCTCGCATCACAGCATGACGAAAAATTTCGGTTTCTATGGTCGCTTGTTGAAGTCCTCCTAAGACAAGGACCACTCCAAAAGAGGTGAAAGAGAACAGAAAAGTGATGGATGCAGCTGCGAGAACTGCTGGCTTGAGTCGTGGCCATGTCACCCGCCAAAACACCCGAGAGTTGGAACTACCTAGGGTTCGGGCCTGTTCTTCAAGTTGGTGATCTAAACCAGCCCAATAGGCCCCGACGGTTCGCGCAACTACGGCAAAGTTGAAAAACGCGTGAGCAACAATGATCGCTCCAGCGGTGTGGTTGAGGTTCGGGAACCCAACCGACTCGTTCAGTCGTTCGAACAGTTCTTTGAACGCTCCACCTACAACAATGGTGGGGAGCACAAACGGCACCGTCACCAACGCTTTGAGCCAAACACCCGCATTTCCTGATGTTCGTGCCATCAACGCGGCGCACGGCATCGCTATTGCGACAGTGACCACTGTTGATGCTGCGGCTTGCCAGGTGGTGAACCAGATGGCGTCTCTTGTCCGAGACGAGTTGAAGATATCGAGGAAACCGGTCCAGCCTTGACTCAACGAACTGGCAACAATGTTGGCGACCGGGTAAAAGAAAAAGAGTCCAAGAAACGCTAGAGGGACTGCACCGCAGACGACAGCAAGTGTTGACCAAACAAGCCCGGAATGAGTGAACCTCTTCACATCCTCACCCAAGAACGATCTCGACCCAACGTTCGGTCCACTCTTGACGGTTAGCTTCTATTTCTGCGGGCGGCAGAGACAGGGGTGAGTCGGTGATCTGTGAATGTTGAACAAATTCTGGTGGTAGTTCGGCTGTGTTCGATGTTGGGTACATGAACATGTTCATTGGGATGTCGTTTTGGAATGTGTCGCTCAACAAGAAATCGATAAGCAAGCGAGCTTCGGCCTGGTGTGCGGTTCCTGCGAGTACGCCTGCAAACTCGACTTGTCGGAAGCAGGAATCCAGAAGAACTCCTGTTGGTGGTTCGTCGACTGGTGGGTCCGCGTAGATCAACTCTGCGACTGGGCTTGATGCGTATGAAACGACTAGTGGTCGGCTACCACCACCGGCGATGAAGTCTCCGTAGTACGCCGCTTCCCACCCGTTGGTCACTGTTACGTCATTGGCACGTAACTGTTCCCAAAAGTTTTCCCAGTCCGGTGTTCCGGCAATAGTGGCTAACAGGAACGCCATGCCGGGTGAAGAAGTCTCAGGATTTTGAACAACCAGACTTGACTTGTATTCGTTTGAAACGAGGTCCATCAGCGATGTGGGTGCCGCTCCGTTGAGCGCATCTTTCCAGTAGTTGACACAAACGTCTCCGTAGTCGATTGGGGTCAGCCTGTGTGTTGCATCAAGTTCAAACCGGTCAGGAACATCGGCGAGCGCTGGTGTTTCGTAGGGTTCTACTGCTGAACTGTCTAGGAGTCGTTGCATGAAGGTGTTGTCGACGCCATACACAACATCACCGACCGGATTTTTGGCGCTTAATATTGTTTGAGCTACTAAAGATCCAACGTCGCCTGATGTGAGCACTTCAACGGTTATGCCTGTTTGAGCGTGAAATGATTCGAATACGCCATCTGAGATCGCGAACGAGTCGTGGGTTACGAGCGTCAATGTGACCTTGTCGGCTTCTTTCTGAGTGACGTTGTTGGCGCCGCAGGCTGCGATGATCAGCATCGCTGCACAAATGGATCCCAGTAGGACATTTGTTCTTGACATAGCTTCCTCCGCTGGAATTACCCAGATCAGGTGATGTCGGGTCGCCAGCGTGGGTAGCTGACCTCTCAGCCCGGTCTGTCCGAGCTCCCCGGTGTATTTATTTCACTTTAGCGCCCCCGGCAGGACTCGAACCTGCAACCGTCGGGATAGAAGCCCGCTGCGCTATCCATTTACGCCACGGGGGCTTGTTGTTAAGGGTGCCATCCGCGACGCCAATTTCCGAATCAAGAATGGACCTATAACGATTTTATTCGTTAGGTCTTCGCCCTGGCCATCGAACCATTCCTGATTCAACTCGGGGGTCGGACTCGTCATAGTCGCTATCGCCGGGCCAAGCGACTCTGCCTGGGCCCTCAATTCCGTACCTGATCCGCACCATCTCATCTTGTTGTTGAGTATTCCCAGCTGCTGCCACGATCGCTTCTGCAGAACTTTCATAGCGAGAGAGACGGTCCAACATCGACACTGTTGGTGTCATCATCAACATTTCGTCAGTTTCGTTGAGCGCGAGGGCTTCGGCTGGCCGAACCCATTCGTGATGCACCACTTCGTCGTCATCGTGGAGTGGTTGTTGGCCTTGCGGCATTGCTGTCACAAAAAATCTGGTGTCGTAGCGACGAGGAGATCCCAACGGTGTCACCCATCTGCTGACGTAATGAACTCCCGAACCGTCAAGCACGAGCCCCTCGCTTCTCACTACGTCTACGAAGTCTGTGTCTCCTGCGTTGACTCCTGCTCGATACGTATTGAAGCGTTTCTCAACATCGGGCAAAGACAGGTCGACGAGGTGTCCGTCGCCGGGTCGACGCGCTAGAAGGATCCCTGCCTCTTCGAAAGTTTCTCGTAGCGCGGCAACCCAGTAGGCGATGCCTCCCTGATCGAGTTCCAGCGATTCGCTTGCTTCAACGTCTGTTAAACCTTCGACGACAGCGTCAGCTTCGGGTGTCGCGTCTTCTGGGTCTACTGCTCCTCCGGGGAAAACCCACATGTCCCCGACGAAGATTGATCTCGCATTTCGTTTGAGCATCAGAACTTGCAGATCTGGTCGGTCCGCGAGAATGAGGACTGTTGCTGCTGGTCGAACAGGGATTGACTCTGGGTCGTAGTCACCTCCCGAGCCTGGTGATGGGTGTCCCGTCGAAGCGGTCTGGCTCGGATCAGTCATTAGTAGTCAATGCCGGCGCACACCAAACATTCTTCGCTGTCATGGCTGTGTTCGGCAGCGGCGTGATCTTCTTCGCTCTGATATTGAGGTGTGTCGTACCTGGCGACACGATCGTCGTCATATTCGCCTGACTGCTCAGAAGATTCGTCCGATTGAACCGGAGCGAAGACTTTGTCTTTCCAGTCATCATTATCCGCCCAGCGATACGGCAGATGTGCCATCGACCCTGGCTCCGACAGCGATTCAAATGCTGCGAGCGTGTCACGCATTATCGACTCATTGAGTTGAACGTCGTTGGGGCGACCTGCTGTATGGCCTAAGGGGTAGTCGAGATATGCCGATCGTGCTGGCCATGCGGACCGAGTTATGTCTCGGGCACTGGACATTGAAAGCGTCGGAATTCCTGCTTCTTCTATGGCTCGTGCGATCAGACCCACGGTCTGATGACAGACAGGTCAGACGGGCACCAACAAAACTACGTCGACGTCGTCAGCAAGAACGCGTTCAACCAGCGCAGGGATTAACTCTTCGGTGACTCGGCGAGTGCTGTAGATACCTCCCATGAGGGTGTAGGCGTTTGGTGCTAGTGAGTCGATGACCCCTTCATCGACCATGGTTCGTAGCTGCTCAACGGGAAATACGACGTTGATGTCTTTGCGGGCGTCGGTGAGGTCGTATGCGAAGTGGGTTGCTCTGAGGTCTTCGGTGTCGACGTCGGTTGGTATCGCTCTATAGGTGGTGTCGTCTTTGAAATGGAAGGCTGTTTGACCAGATGAGTAAATTCCGCCGGTGCAGATCAGACCAACTTTTGATTCTGACAAAGGTTTGGACAGTGGAGTCCATGCGGGTGCTTCTTCGCTTTCCAGCCATCTGTATTCGCCATACCCCAAACCCGAGTATTGAGCTGTAATCCGGGGAATGTAATCAACTGGTGGTTGAAGACGTTGATGCGTGGTTGGCATTTTGTTTTCGTCCTAGTTCAATTCGGATTTCCGCATCCAGGTTGACGCGGGTGAGTATTGCACTTCGCTTCTAGCGTAATGGTGTGGCAAGATCTGTGCTCTTGGTGATCGTAGCTCAGTTGGTTAGAGCGCCTGTCTGTGGCACAGGAGGTCGGGGGTTCAATTCCCCTCGGTCACCCCAACTATCTCTTTAAATTTGGCCCTTTGGTCGGTGTCGCAACACTCGCCACCGAGTCGCTCTAACAGCTGCACTTTGGTGTAGATTTCAACTTTTTTGTCGGTGACAATTCAAACGGATGCCAATTCTTCATCTGGGGAGCTCAAATACCCTTCTGTCTTTAGATACTTGGGGCGGTACCATGAGCGGTTCTAGCGCCTCTAGCTCAATTGGCAGAGCATCGGACTCTTAATCCGCAGGTTCTGGGTTCAAGTCCCAGGGGGCGTACCATCAAAACCGGAATGAATAGTCAACCTCCGTTAGCGGGGGGCTTCCTCCTGAGTCTCTCGACCTTCTTTCGCTCGCCCGCGCTGAACCAGCGCCAGAAGCGCTTGACGTAACCAGCCGGCTTCTTGCTCGCGGCTGCTTCCTCATTCGAGGAATCCTCACTGTCAGACATAGTCCGCTCCCTTGTCTAGGTCTCTAACGCCGCGTTCCCCTCGCAGAACCAATAGTGAGTTCGTCGTATTCGGTACCCAACAAGCACAACACTGTACGGTCGTCACCTGCGTTCCAAGAGTCTTGCGTCGGGTACACCGTCGAGATGTACCACTCCGAGTATTCGTACTCAATTCCGACGAATGAGGCGAAACGTGTCCAGCATCCTTCCTCGCTTCGGTTGGCCACCGTTGACAGGCCCGGCCAAGACGATCCGGTTAACTCGAACTTGGAATAAGCCTCGTATCTGTGGGGCTTGCTGCAACTCACTACGTCGACATCCTCAACTTCAGTGTGTTCGTAGCCGGCTGTCACACCGTTGAAGCAGTCTCCAACGCTGAGCGAAAAGACGTTCCCTTTTGACGAAATTGACGAACACCCCGAGGCAACCAATAGAAGCGTCAGAGCAACGGCCAGCTTTCTCACCGCCTCAGTATTGCAGTTTCTGCCCTGAGGGGAGTAGGGGGCGATACCGGAGCCCAAGGTTTCTCTCAGTGACGATGGTGGATTCGTTCCACTCATCCCTCAAGTTTTGAGTTGCTGTCGCCTGCGCTAGGGGGCGTATGACAAAAAGTAAACACCTTGTTCGAGATTGTGATCTATGAAATTCTCGGCTGGGTTTATAGACACGGTTACCTTCGCTAGGGGGTTGCCACAAAACAGATATTCTGCTCGACCCGTTGGCAAAACACCTCGCATCTGATGCAGAAAAGACCTGCGGTAAGAACTCTGCCTAAGCGTTTTCGACGCTTGAATGGGTCCCTGGCAAACAAACCCCTCGTTTAGTACGATCTCCCCATCCGTCTACCTAGGAGCCAACGACGATGCGAGCCTGCCCTAGTTGTTCTGTGATCTCGGAAAGCGAAAAGAGTTTCTGTCCCGAATGCGGCACCAGTTACGACCGCTCGTCGCCTACCACTGCCGCGAGTCCAGCAACAGCAAAGACTACGGGCAGCCCAGTGCAGATACTTGCTACGGCCGGCTTAGCAGCCTACGTGCTCTCGTGGCTTGTGCTGCCCCTCTTCGATGATTACTGGGGCTGGGGAGAGGCACTCAAAAACCTCTTGGGAATCGAACCGCTCGCGATGCTCGGGTCCGGACCCTGGGCGGTTGCCGGGATATTTGGAGCGCTTTCGGGCTACACCTTGCTTGCGATCGTAATACTGAGTTCGAAGAAATCTTCTTGAAAGGAAACTGCAATGGTTCAGCGAGTTTGTCCGAGTTGTTCAATAGTCTCAGAAACTGACAAGGACTTTTGTCCGGAGTGCGGCACCGGCTACCACAGCTCCTCTCCGGGTGCAGCGACTGGCACTTCAGATAAAAGCTTCACCACAGCGGTGCTTTTGAGCTTCTTCCTTGGTGGTCTCGGAGTAGACCGCTTCTACCTGGGCTACACAGGGCTTGGGATATTGAAGTTGCTCACGCTAGGCGGAATTGGCATCTGGGCTCTCATCGACTTCGTTTTGATCGTCATGCGAAAGGTACCGGACTCAGAGGGTCGCGCCCTCGCATAAAGAATTTCTCTACTTTTTCGACGAGAAGAGTCCAAACTTCTATATTGCCTAGCGGTGGTAATACTTGAAAGGATGGCGTAATGGCTCAGAGAGTCTGCTCTAGCTGCTCTGCCCTGTCAGAAACTGACAAGGAGTTTTGTCCGGAGTGCGGTACCAGTTACGAGCACTCTTCATCACAACAAACGGCGGGAACAAGCGGTCTTGCAATTGCCTCGCTGGTTCTCGGGATCATGTGGCTATTTTGGCTGGGATCGATTCTCGCAGTCATCTTCGGACACATCGCTCTTTCTCAAACCAAAAAGGACTCTTCGATTTCTGGACGCGGAATGGCTATAGCAGGAGTGACGCTGGGCTGGATCGGAGTGGCAGTGCTCTTAATCGGTGTCGCCAGCTCCTAATCAAGGCGAGCATTACGGCTGACCGAGACGACGTTTGTCTTTCCTAATAAGTTGGTCACTGTCTTGCACTTCGCGTTGGGTCGATCTCCTCTACAATTAGTGTGTTCGCACAACAAGGAGCTACTCATGGCCACCTACTCTTGCCCTTCTTGCGGTATGTCAGTAAATGCAACCTGCGGTGAATGCAATGAACCGTTAGTGAACGACAGCATCGCCAAAGATGACGGTTCTACGGTCCAAATTTCTAGGTGCCCGAATGATCACGGGAAAATTAAGTCTCCCATGTGTTGTGGCGCTGACATGACCTGCGCCGTGGCATAAGAGGTACTTCTCTTCTTTTTCATCGGCTTCAGCCATATACGGGTGATCTAATGGCCAAATGCCTTTGGGTAGCGCTGGTAGTAGCGATCACAAGTTGCGGAGCGACCGAAATAGACAATGGTGCGAACCTCGGTCGTCATCCCTCTTTTGCCACGACTACCAGCACTGACCCTGACTCCCCCACTTCAACGACTCTGGTCGCCGCAGCAACATCGACTTCTGTCGCTATTGAGGTTCTGACGGGCCCAGCACCTCTTTCTCCCGATGCGCAACTCGAACAGGTGTCCTTCCCAGAGGGAGTAATAGCGTCGGCTTCTGGGGTGCATGGCCAGATTCGTGCTACAGCTTTTGGGCCCCAAGGTGACTTCGGTTGGGGCCTCAGCTATTACACAGCGCTTTGGGGTTCTTTCCCCGCCATCCCACCGCATGGTTTGTTGACCGCTAGTGGAACATGGCTAATTCCCGATAATTGGAGATATCCGGAAACTCTTTGCCCTGAGGCAACCACTGCACGGGACTCTCTGACCGAGCGGGGTCCCTCATACCGCGACGTTTTCCAAACAATTGAAGGTGGTGTCGGACATTGGGAACATTCTCGGTTCCCCTCGAGTCAACCAAAGTTCCGTCTTATAGGAAACCTTGATTGTTACACCACCGACACATCCAATCCCGGATGGGCTTGGAGTAACGAGGAGGAGATAGTTCCGGGGTTAATCCAGTTGTCTAACCGAATAGTCGTTCCTCCTGACGGGATTACCTTCAAACCAAACGACGGAGCATTGCTGGGGACTGCCTGGTTGGCGCTTCCTTTGTCAGAGCCGTATCAGCGCGACGGGTTAGTAGTCGGCGATAAAAGTTGGACGTTGTTCTTAGAGTCCGCAAACTTTCGCGGTCCTGTCGCCTATTGGACTCCTGAGGCCTGGAGTCGGATTACCGTCGATCATCCCCCTTCTCAATTTCGAGGACTTGACCACCGACCCATCGACACCGAGTACAGGGTGTTCGCAGGACATCTAGATTTGCCCAGCTTGCACACAAGCGAAGGAGGCGATAACTGGTTTCGTATTCCTCATCTCGAATTCCCCGTCGATGAGCAGGGTCGCACAATTTTTCACCAAGATGTGACGTTCTATGGTCCCAACGCGATCTATAACCAGATGAAGGAAGTCGTGAGTGGGGATCCGTTACCACTGCAGCTTGACGATGCAGCCTTGATGCACGCACCTCTCCAAACTCACCGTTGGGAACTCCAGTCCGGTGGCCGCGAGATAACCGGTCTGGAAAATTTTGTGATGCTCGACGATTGGGATACCGACCAAAAGGAAGGGTGGGCTTGGGGATTGCAGTGGTCGGATCCTTCGGGTGTTTTTCCTACCCATTACAGAGAGTTCAACGACGAGTGGGAAGCCACGGATGGAACCGGGTCACCTTCTCAACTGGACTCGACAGGGGCCAGGTTCCCGTCTGCGGCGAGAAAGACTGGTTACGCTCCCTCACTCGAAGACGGCCCCGCGCCTCAGGTACGCGAAGTTCAGTTAAATGACGGTTCAGTTCTTCGCTACACCTGGTACCGGTTCGTTGATCAGCCGGCACTGGCCGCACTTGGTTTAACTACGAAACAGAAAACAGATTTGCAGACGGTAGTCGAACAAATACACACCCAATGGGGTCAGCAGACCGAGTTCATCAAACCTCCCAGCCAAGGTGATCTCGTGGAGCTCCAACAGGAGGTCCTTGTTGAACCACCTACGGGTGCTGAGGTCGGCTGGGTTCCAGTTGTTATAAGCCAAACCGCAGCGGAGTAGTTCGCAGACAACGTCTCTCGGATTGACCAGAACTCCAGACAGTGTGACCATCGTGGAGTGATCCCAGCCGTTGAACTTGATGACACAGACCCTCTAGCCGATTTTCGCGACCTTTTTGTTCATAGCCCCACCGACGCCAATCTCATCTATCTAGACGGCAACTCTTTAGGCAGACAACCAATCGCAGTGCGTCAGGTACTCGAAGAAGTCGTTGACCATCAGTGGGCTGAACGACTCATCCGTGGTTGGAATGAAGGCTGGCTCGATATTTCATCTTCTATCGGCGATTTGGTTGGCGAGTTAATTGGTGCTCGGCCCGGCGAAGTGATTTTGGCTGAGAACACCTCAGCTTGTGTCTATAAGGCTGCAGTGGCGGCTCTACGCGCTCAGTCAGGAAAAGACACGGTTATTACCGACAGCGAAAACTTTCCCTCTGATATTCAAATCCTCCGTTCTGCCTGTGTCACCGCGGGTTCTGATCACAGTGTCACGCTGGTAGACACCACCTCTGCTTCTGACCCCACTAGCGCTGTACTTGACGCCATAGATGCCTCAACGGCTCTCGTGTCACTTAGTCATGTTTCTTACAAAGCTGGTTGGCGTTGGGATCTAGAGGAGATCAACGAGGCTGCTGCACAGGTAGGCGCACTTGTACTTTGGGATTTCTCCCACTCGGTTGGCGCAGTTCCCATCAATGTTGAGGCTGATGGCGTTGCTCTCGCTGTTGGATGCACTTACAAATATCTGAATGGTGGACCTGGCGCTCCTGCTTTCATCTACGTTCGCTCCGGGCAGGACCACCTGGCTAACCCAGTTCGAGGGTGGTTCGGAACTGCTGAACCTTTCAGTTTTGACGAGTCAAGCCCACCTGCAGTCGGCATTGAGCGGTTTCTGACCGGCACACCTCATGTGGTTTCTGCTGCACTAATCAGGCCTGGAGTGGAAATTCTGCTTGAAGCCGGAATGGACAGGGTTTACGAAAAGTCGGTTGGACTCTCAGAGCGTTTTATTCAACTCTGCGATGAACGTCTATCAACATTGGGTTTTGAAGTTCGATCTCCGAGAGATCCAGAAAAGCGCGGATCACACGTGGCTCTGTTTCACCCACATGCGCAGGCTGTTGGTTTGGCTCTTATTAACGAAAAGTCGGTTATTCCTGATTTCCGTCCCCCGGATCTTCTGAGGTTCGGTTTCGCGCCGCTCTACACAAGTTTCACCGATATTGACTCAACGGTAGACCGTATTGTTGATGTGGTTGACGACGGCGGAGTGGACAGGTGGAGGAACGAAAATCCTCTAGTGCCGTGACAGAAGATGCCACGAGGGGCGGGTCATTGGCTGCAGAGATACGACAAGCTGAGTCGCTAGATGTGCGCGAGTTGAGTCTTGTTCTGGCGCGGGCCTTTGAAGAAGACCCTTTTATGTCGTGGATGTTTCCCGAACCGAAGTTTCGACTGAAACTAATTCAGGCGTGGATGCGAGTTGAAGTTGAGAGCGCTGTTCGGATGGGTACAAGTTGGGCTTTGGCGGCCGCCGGCGAAATTGTTGCGGCCTCTATTTGGGCACCACCGGGTCGTGATCTCCATGAGGGAGGGACTTTCAGCCAACTTTGGTATCTGGTGTTGGGAGCGAACCCTGACCGCGCCTCGGAGTTAGCCGAAGGCTTGTCGATGCTTGGCGATACCCACCCCACAGAGTCACACTTTTATCTGAACACCGTGGGAGTCGCACCAAACCTCACTGGGCAAGGCCATGGTGGAACAATTATCCGCCACACACTGGAGCTCGCCGATAGTGGCGGACATCCTTGCTATTTGGAGAGCTCAAGTCCGCGAAACGTTCCCCTTTATGAGCGTCTGGGATTTGAGGTGGTCAACGAGATAGCTCTGCCTAATGGCCCGACGATGTGGGGTATGTGGCGTCCAGAGCGTTACATCAAGTAACGATTGAAGAGATTTGTTTAAGGGACAGAGGTTCCGAAAATCAAGGTGGAACAGGCAGACCAGTAGCCACCCCATCCGTGACACAAAGCGATGTCAACGTCTGCGACTTGGTTCGCTGCTTCACCCCGCACTTGTCGGATTGACTCGAGCATGCACAGCATTCCGTACGCGCCGGTGTGGGCGTAACTGAGCCCTC
>Ga0315316_10003449_pt1 | contig 11453 bp, 8 predicted proteins | sample M160m3416metaG_FD_203702 | JGI IMG/M metagenome (GOLD analysis project Ga0315316, IMG submission 203702) | Ammonia-oxidizing marine archaeal communities from Monterey Bay, California, United States - M1 60m 3416 | ecosystem: Environmental > Aquatic > Marine > Intertidal zone | place: USA... | reverse complement strand
CCTATGATAGAAGAGACGTCAACCACAAAGGATCCCCCCAAATGACATTTGCACACCTCACACTTGCGACTACCGATGTAGAGACGAGCAGTCTATTCTTTCAAAACACGTTAGGCTGGACGCCCATTTCGCAGCCTAACAATATTAATCGCAATGCAGACTGGCTCAATATTACCGAGAATCAACAACTACACTTATTGTTGGTAGATGGATTTAAACCATCTCCATTTGAAGCGGAATTTGGCAGACACTTTGCTATATTCCACTCCGGTAGCAAATTCCCTGAGCTAAAACAAAGACTCCTCGACCACGGCGCTACACTCATCGCTCCACTGCGAACCACGCCGTTTGAACGATTCTTTTTTCAAGACCCCAACGGGTATGTCTTTGAAGTTATCGATCAAGATGGTTATGAGCAAGAGTAAAGGCGATTGCCGCAGTTATTGCTGCGCACTTTCCACGACCCACACATTTCTAAATCGCACTGGACAGCCATGGTCCTGTAAATATACCGGTCCCGCTTCCGGACCAGCCGCCAGCGGTGCGGCTGTGGTATTCCGATTACCCGGCAATTCAAGTTTATCATGGATTTTCACCCCATTGTGATAAACTGTCATCCATGGGTTGGTCATTAATTTACCCGCATTATCGTATCGAGCGGCGGTGTAATAAATATCATAAGTTTGCCAAACCAGAGGTGGAAAACACATATTAATTGGAGTATCGGAAACAGAGTATACTCCACCACATTCGTTCATTTTGCCAACAAGTCCAAATGAATCGAGCATCTGAACTTCATATCGACCTTGAACATAAATACCTGCATTACCTCGCGCTTGACCTCGATCTAACGGCTGATACGGCAAACGAAATTCGACATGTACATAATGATCTTGAAAACGTGCCTTACTTGTCTGCCCCGTCATTAATAAACCATCCGGCGTTTTTTTCCCGTTTTCCCAGGCATCGACATCTTTACCGTCAAACAAAACCACAGCACCCGCTGGCGGTTTCTTCCCCAAAGTCGCACTCTTGCGATTTACTTTCGCGAGCACCGGGCCACCTTTGCCTGCCAAATCAAATAACTCTAACGTTCCGTTATTAAGAACGGCCGTGCCAAGCTCTTTATGCTCGAAACGCACTTGGCCATCTTTTAATTCACCCTCCCCTCGGGCAATCGTCGACTTATCATTTTTAAATCCATCGCCAGGCAAACCACCAGGATAAAAGGCAATACGAAATTTTCCATTTCCACTAGCAATGACTTGAGCACCCGCTTTGACAGTATTCCCATCGTCGTCTTTATAGTTACCCGAATATTCACCTTGTAACGCATAATCTGAATCAACTTTGGAAGGGTCCGAAATTTTTGGGCCTGCGGCAACCAGAATGGATAGCGAGGTAACTGTAAAAAGGAAGCACGCTAGTCCAAAGACCATTTTATGAAACAATTTAACCATGGGAATCCTACTCTAAAAAACCGTTTATTGATGGCTTGTGCAAACGAACAGGCCATCGTTGATTGTGAATATTATACTTTCCGCATACGATAGCGTATGACCCTTATTCTCATGTGTCGCACCTGCAAGTGCAAGCGACACTAAAATAATTTTAGCGGATCCACAATAAATGTTTGTTACGATCGAGTATTTCGGTGTGCCCCGACAAAAGACGGGTGTCAGTTCGGATTCACTTTCATTTGCAAGCTCTCCAACCTCGCTTTCGGATGTGCTAACAGAAATTGCCGGGCGGCACACTGCGTTTGGCGAACAATGTTTAGCGGGAAACGAATTATCTCGAGAAACAATTATTAATCTTAACGGTGACGAATTTGTAAGGGCACTGGATACCCAGGTTGTTAATGGCGACCATATTTTGATTCTTTCTACCGACGCGGGAGGGTGACATGAGTATCTTTGGATATCATGGTGTCTATACCACCGTCGATGCAACCACGGGCAGCAGCACCCAAACTCCAATAACGGAATCAACATTTCGTCAATTCCCCGGTGGCGCAGCACTTGGCACTCACCTACTACTGAAGCATGCCGCTTGGCAATACGGTCCTTTGAGTGCTGAAGCTTCCTTGGTTTTCGCGTTTAGTCCCTTAGTGGGAAGTCCGTTAACCACCAGCGCCAAATTTGCCGTTGTGAGTCGGAGTCCTTTAACCGGACGACTTAACGACTCCCTAGCGAGTAGCTCTTTTGCACTGGCTGGAAAAAGAAGTGGCAATGATGCCATTCTGATCACCGGCAAAGCGGCATCGCCTTGCATCTTAGTCATCGATGATCAACAAACCCGGAAACTTCCCGCCGATCATCTTTGGGGACTATCTGCGGAAGATGCCGAAACCCATTTAAGGAAACAATTTGGTGGAGAACACCATTTTGCGGTCATTGGTCCTGCGGGTGAACAACAAGTATCCTACGCGACCATTTCGCACAGTGGGCGTCACGCTGGGCGTGGCGGTAGCGGCGCCGTACTGGGAGCTAAAAACGTTAAGGCGGTCGTCGTCGCCGGCAATCAACGCACTCCATGGGCGGATACCGATGGATTAGTACAGCGTGCGAAGCAATTATCCAAGCTGTCATTCGGTCCAGCGACCGAGAAATACCGAGAACTCGGTACTGCTGCCAATCTGTTGGTCTTTAACCGTCTGCATTGCCTGCCCACGCGAAACTTTCAAAGAGGATCCTTCGCTAATAGCGACCAGTTCTCACCAGAAGCATTGGGCGCCGCTCGAGGTAAAACACGTTCGAGCTGTGCCTCCTGCACAATTGGATGTACTCATCTCTATTCCATCAACTCCCGCAAATCAAATCAAAACGTCCGCATAGAATATGAGAACATTTACGCACTCGGACCGTTATGTGACGTACAAGATCCGGACGCAGTACTGCAAGCATCCCAACGCTGTGACGAATTAGGAATCGATACGATCAGTACGGGTGGAACTATCGCCTTTGCTATGGAATGCGCAGAACGCGGCTTCCTCGATGAGCCATGGCTACGCTTCGGCGACGCTGCGGCACTACTTAAGGCCATTCATTTGATCGGTACCGGCGCTGGGATCGGCAAGCTACTTCGCCTAGGCAGTCGTGCGATGGCAGGTATTGTCGGTCACAAAAGCATAGAATTTGCGCCACAGGTTAAAGGTTTGGAGATACCCGGCTATGAACCTCGAGCGTTACAAACGATGTCGCTAGGATTTGCCGTGGGTACCCGCGGCGCCGATCATAATCGTAGCGGAGCCTACGAAATTGACTTCTCGGATGCGGCGGATCGCCGCAACGGCACCGCCGACGCCGCACGACTTGCGGTCGACACCGAGGACAAAGCCGCCATCATGGATTCGCTGATCCTCTGTAAATTTATCCGCGGAGTATTCGATAACTACTTCGCCGAAACCGCGGAACTGCTAAATCTTGTTACGGGCTGGGACCTCGACCAATCCGCAATGCAAAATATGGCCAGAGGAATCATAGACGCCAAAAAAGAATTCAACATCCGCTGTGGGTGGACACCCGACGAAGACACCCTGCCAAGACGAATGTTAACTTCCGCGTTGCAAGATGACCCTGACGCTAGACTCGATACACAAACACTGCAAACGATGATCGTCGCCTACAACTTAAAACGTGGCTGGACCGCCGAAGGGTATTTGGTTGAAATAGCGTCCAAATAAATCCACTATAAAACGTCACAAGCTGTTCAAAAAGTCGACCATCAACTCGATAGCCCTATCCCAATTCTCCGTTTGCGTACGCCCGGAACGTTTACGTGGTTTGAAACTATGATCCCCATCATGTAGCCAACGGACTTTAATTTTTCGTGGCAAACGATACCCGCGCACTTCTTCTCGTGTTCCAAAGGTATCCCGTTCGCCTTGCAGAATCATCGTAGGCACTTTGATATCTGACAAGTGTTCAATCCGCAGCTTGTCTTTTTTTGCTGGCGGGTGAAACGGATAGCCTAAACAAACTAATGCATCGACACCATCGTGGTGCGTGGACATCGAAGCAATACGGCCACCCATTGATTTGCCGCCAATGGCCAATCGTTGGCTACCACCCAACTCTGGCATGCATTTTCCAACTTGTTCGATTATTTCACGCCAAGTCTCTAATAACTTGGGGGCCCGATCAGGCGGTCGTCGCCGCTGTGTCTCAATCGCCGTCACCATATATGGAAAATTAAATCGTCCGACTTGAATGCCCTGATCGGCTAATCGCTCGGCAAAGTACTGCATGTACGTCGAGTGCATCGATGCGCCAGCACCGTGCGCCAGTAACAAGGTCCACTTCGCTTCCGGCGGGCCGTCCCAAATCAGATCCATGATGCTTATAAGTATTACTCTTTTTTACTTATACCAGGCGCCGCCACAAAACTTATCACACTTTTACCGTCTTCAGCATTCCAAATGTGAATGTCGCCATTAAATCCACCACTGGCAACTCGCTTAGTGTCCGAATGATAAGCAGACGATAACGCCCAATCCCCGTGCCCTGCATATTTTCGCACTTCCTTTTGGCTCGCCGCATCAATTTGCCTCACAGATTTATCCGTTGCAGGGGCAAAAATAAATGTGCTCGATTGCTGTAATTTGAAGACTTCACCCCCTACCGCTAACTCGCCACTTTTTTTACCATCGGTTTTCTGCCACCAATGGATTTTGCTGTCTTTTCCACTGCTATATACAAGCTCGTTGTTGGGATGAAAAGCAACACCTTGAACCGGTTGTGAGTGCCCACCGTAGGTCACCAATAACTCTCCCGTTTCCACATCAAACACCTTGGCAGTTTTATCTCGACTGGCCGATGCGATTTGAGTTCCATCGGCATTCCAGGCAATAGCCATCACCCAATCAGAATGGCTGGTAATCGTGCGCACGGATTGTCCATCGGCCAAATTAAAGATCTGTATCGCGCCATCCGCACCAGCAATTGCTAACTTATCTCCAATAGGATTCACCTGCACATCCAACACAACATCCGAGGTTGTTCCCAATACCTGTTGTAGCTCACCCGTTTCAGCGTCAAATAACCGCGTTTCCCCAATCTGTCCCGGCGATCCGCCCCCTGCGATGATCATCTTGCCGTCGTTGCTAAAACGAATTGCAAAGGTACGTTGTGCCATATTCTTAATACGACGGATAAGAGAACCATCTTCAACACTCCAAATTGTAAGCTCGTAATAACCACCGGCGACTAGTTGATTTCCGGCTGGATTAAATGCAACAGCTGTGACAGGAACGCTACGAGGATAAGTCTCTGGTGGATCAGGATACGTAGGTGCGGGCACAATGCTGGCGAGGGTTGCTTGCGGATCGTCAGCGTCATACTTTGCGCCTTCTTTAATCCATTGGGTAATGGATGCGATTTGTTCGTCTGACAACGGGTCACCTTCTAACGGCATCCGAACACAATCGTCCTCCGCAATAATCCTCTGCAACGTCTCACTCTCATCCGGACTACCCGCGGTAATAGCGTCCGCCTCCGAATCACCTGCGGATAAAAAACGTTCATAAGTATCAACACGATAGCCACCTTCGGCTTTCTTAGATCCATGACAAGCAAGACAATTGTCAATCAGAATAGGTGCTATTGCACTTTTAAAACTGACTTCCTCCGCGTGTACATCCAAGTACTGTGCGCCAAGAAGAATGAAGGCTACTAACTGAATTCCAAATTTATTCATATTTTCCAATTCGCTCTGTATTAACTAATCTAGAAATCCAACAGAATCGCTATCACAAATTATTTCATCCTATTTAATGTTGAAACAAGAATTCATTGGTATTCAAAATTGCCCAACAAATATCTTCCAAAGCCTCAATGCGGTTTTCCTTAGCAGTTAAGTGGCTCAAACTCGCCTGTAGTTCAGTTTCACTTGGCAATCGACAAACGGCACGCTGATACAACTGAGAAATGATCTCCGTGTCATTACTCCCCGCTTCGATCATTTTTCGGAAGCTATTCTTTTCATCACGCAATTTTCCATAGACCAGTGGTCCATTAAAAAACTGAATCGCCATGCTTAAATTGGACTCACTGGTGCGTTCACAAGCACAAACCGTTTGACGATCAGGTTGACCGAAGATCTTAAGAAAGTCATTTTTGACTAGGTCCGGTGCAGGTAGTTGCGTCGCTTTAGTCCCAACCGGTAACCCACTAAAAGTTTCCGGAATATCCGTAACGTGACATATGGCGTCCAGTAATTGCTCAGCACTTAATAACCGCGGTTGGTAGTGCGAAAAGTACTTAACATCATCTGTATTGAAATCATTGGGTTGGTAGCTTGTTTGATATGTTCGACTTTTGAGCATCGTCGCTAAAATTGCTTTTCGGTCGTAACCACTTTCAACAAACTCACTCGCGAGTCGCTCCAGCAGCGGTGCATTACTGGGTGGATTGGTATCACGGAAGTCATCGGGAGGATCAACGATCCCGCGACCAAATATATGACTCCAAATTCGGTTGACTTCAATCTTGGCAAAAAACGGATTATCCGCTTGTGTTAACCATTGTGCAAAGTCAGTCCGCGGATCATGTTGATTAGAATCTGTAATCTCGCCTTGCCCGGGCACCCAAGGGTTCATCTTTTGGCCAGTTCGAGGCTGAGTGACATCACCACTATCGGTGACCCAGATGAACATTTCATTCGGACGTTTGGTATTCTTCCGTTGAATACGGTTGAAAAACGCAGCCATACCGTAGTAGTTGTCCTGTGTCCAACGCTCAAACGGATGGTTATGGCATTTTGCACATTGCAGTCGAGCCCCCATAAAGACTTGTGAAATCGTCTCTACACAATCATTCATATCTTTTGCGGTTCGATAGAAATTCCCAGCGGGGTTACTCAATGTGCTACCACTGGCCGTTAACAATTCTACCGCAAATTGATCATATGGTTTATTTTCACTTAATGATCGCTCAACCCAGCGATAATACTTGTGGACTCCCTCCGGTGTCACTTGACCACTCGTTAAACGCAACAAGTCGCCCCATTTCAAAGCCCAAAATTTGGCGTATTCGGGTCGGTTTAACAACGCATCTACGAGCACATCACGTTTATTATCGCTATTATCTTCCGCAAATTCCTGAACTTCATCCAATGAAGGCAAGATACCTATCACGTCTAAATACAACCGGCGAATAAATTCTTCATCGGTACATAAATCAGAGGCTAAGTATTGTAGTTGTTGCAGTTTTTCATCAACAAGCGTATCGACATAGTTGTTTACTGGCGGGTCGTTCCATTGAAAGCCTTCAACATCTTCGGTGAAAGTCAGAAAACAAGATTCAATGAATTCCAAATAACGCACAATCACGGCGATTTCACCACGGCGCTCGCCGCTAACTAAACCGGTACGATCAACATCGGCAACTTCTACGTCCGAACTCGTATACACAGCCATCTTGGTAACATCGCGAACACTTCCATCGCTGTAATGCGCCCAAACGCTGATCTGCTGCCCAAAAGCCGGTTTTTCAAGGATTCGACCCGATTTCGGATAGACTTCGATACTAACGGGGTGCGGAGCATCCGCGGCGTCCATATGGCAACCTTCTGCAATCCAATCTCGTATCACCCCATAAGCTGGATCATCTGAACGAATTTGTCGCCCTCCACCGTGAGCTACTTTCATTAATGGTTTCAACAGGAGCAAACTATTATCAGCATCGAGTGAGTTCGTACGCCGTCCAAAATTTTCCCGTATCAATGTTAATTCATCAAGTTTTGGATCAAACGCTCGTAATGATAATCGAAATCCAGCTTTACCACTTGGTGACCCATGGCAAGCGCCCGCATTACAGTTATTTTTACTCAAGGCAGCAAGCGTGCCATATAAAAACGAAACCGGTTGGGATTTATCTTGATTAGATACCGTGGCAGTGGTTGAAATTTTCTTGCTTGTCAATTTGATGTTAATATCCGCAGAGCCATTACCAACGGGGGTCACAATCGACCCTTTAACCACAGCCACCTGTTCATTAGTAGAAGTTATTTCTGCTTCCCGCGTTAAATCGCGAATTGAACCATCACTATAATGCCCTGTAATGACCAGTTGCGATTCTTCGCGAACACCCTTTAAAACGATGGCTGGCGGAAATACCTCAACCTCTAATAGTTTGGCTTTTTTGGTCGCCGTGGCGGGCGAACATACTAAACACAATACGGTTAAAATGCCGAGCCCGCGCAATTGGACAATAGTTTTCATTCGTTTTTCCATAATCATTCTGCTGCCTTTACTTGGACAACGACTTTGTTACTACTGGCCTGTACATCCTTGCCAGCATATTTTGTATTAGCAGTCACAAGCACATCTTGGATTGCTACGGCCTCAGCATTTGCTGCCGCCTTTATTTCCACTTCTATTTCTGATTTATCTGCGGCGATCGTGAGTTCCTTGGGCACCGTGACGTTTTCAGGTAATCCTTGTACCGCTAATGTTACCGCTTCTGCCTTCGAACCGGGGCCTCTCACGACGACCACTTTCATTTTCTGACTTTGCCCGACAGTAATTGCCGCAGCCAATTCCAATGATACTGTAATCGGGTCAATCACTTCGATAGTAACCATGCGAGTTACCATTTGCCCGCGCCCCGCGTGTTCCGCGAACGCATGAACAGTAAATGATTTTTCCTTAGCTTGCTCTGGCGTTAAATCTTCAGCAACAGTCACCGTGACAGTATGAGTACCTTTGTTGTCTTTCCCAGCCACGCTCACTCCCGTAGATATGTCCTCATAAAAAGGTGACATCGCGCCCTTGAATGCTTCTAGCTTGCTTTTCGTTGTCATCGTCAGAGTCGCTGTTTTGGAACCCCGTGGAACATAAGCCACTGCGGGCGTGAACGCCGGCTCAAAAAACTCCGCCATCGTTTCCACGGACGCGTATTGGAACAACCGATTTAGATAAGAAGGTGGATGGCTCATCATTGTGAATTGCGTACGCATCCAATCGCGAGACTTCAACGGAATTCGCACCGTTTTTCCATCAATTTCAGCTTCGCCCACAATTTGAAAATTGACAAGTTCACCCGCTTTAATATCCGCGGGGAATCTCACAACAACCGTAGCTGCTGTAGCGCCCTTGGCAATGACATTTCTATACCATTGCAAACCTGTGATATCATTCGTTGTTGTTATCGTTATCGGTCCATCATACCCATCACGAACAACGGTTACTGGAAAACTAATCGCGCCGAGTTTGGCATCGACTAGATATTTATTCTTGGTCGCTTTGTCATTCTTCAGTGACAAAGAAAATGAATTACCCTGTTCAGCAGTAATGAGATAACCAAAATTATTTCCACCTCGACGCAACAAATCAACTGCTTCTAGCAGGTATTCACCTGTCTCTGGAACAACCCATGACAGTACAAATTCATCTTCATCGGTAACAGCCGCTGCCGCTAATTGAGTTCCATCGGCTTTAAGCACACGATATTTAACGACTGCTGGCGATCCCAAACTGCGTGAATAACCGCGAAACCGCAAACGCGTACCTTTCTCTGCTTGAAAGCTAAAGAGATCAACGTCACCGGTATGATTCAATAAGCCACTCGTACCACCGGGCAAGCTAATCTGCGTTGCCTGTTTGAGCGTATCGTTAGGCTCCTGTTCAACAGCCTGTACACCGTCTGACGCAATCGCGAGTGCCATGCCTGATGCATTACTATTGGCAGCTCTAGCTGAAACTGCCAGTAACGTGCCAACGGCATGTCCGTTTTCATACATTGATGAAACCTGCGATTCATCCCTCGAGGGGCCCGTAAAGCCGACGGCGGCTTCCACTCCTTGTTGTATCCCCAATGGGAAAGCGGTCGTCACGATGGGATAATTTCCTATTCGCAATGCATACGGTTGGCCCGATTTGTATCCGCTATCCGCAACTTCAATGATGTATGTTCCTGCCGTTGTAAATTGGTGCCTAAATCGACAATCAGAATTTAAACCATCACTATCATCCGCGTAAGCAAGTTCATCGCCAGCCACTGTCAACAATCTCAATACAGGGTCCATAGAAGAACCAATACGACTGGCATAGACATCGAAGCTGATCACTTCGGCTGCTTTAACTTGAAAGCTATAGTAATCGTGTGTCGTTCCACTGCTCGTTCCCATGATGTTCGTCGGTTGATCCACCGCTTGAGCCGTACCAGCAGTATTATTTTTGCCGCCGTCAATTGTAGCTGGCAAATCATCGACCATTACTAAAAGCAGTTGTGAGATACCTTTAGCATTGGAGACAACTAATCCGCCCACGCCTACCGCCAAATCTTCCGATAACGTAATTGCTAATTTTGCCGTTTTATTATCATCCATTCCCTCGGTGACAGCTAATACCTTGACATCCGCAGCGAAAGTAGTCCATACATTTAACGGCGACGTCAAGTCCGTTCCAACCAGAATGACTTCTGTCGTTTGGGCAGGACGAAATGACCTTGGTGTAACACTAGTGATAACCGGCGCGGCGCACGTAACGGATGAATACGTTGCCAGAACGATAGCAAAAAATGCTAGTTTCACTAAATTCAATGTCTGCGATAGGGTGTGGCAGCATTTCATGGGCAGAGTCTATTTTCTTTGGACAGCATAAACAGGTAGGATAAACAACAAAGACATATATAAAGTGCCCTGGTGTTTATATCTACATTGTAGTTTGTCTAAAACCATGCCGTCAAACACGCTGTGCCGTTTCTATCTCCTTTTTTAAACCTCTGTGAAATTATTAACATGTCCCACCATAAGCTGATACTAAAAACCATTCTCACAATGCTGCTATGTTTCCTTACTATTCAGAGCAATTTCGCTCAAAAGAAGATTAAAGTTATGATCACTAGTACGGCCGATCAAACTCAGCAGCCATGTTATATCATTTTGCCCCGCGGCTACGAAAAGTCCAATAATGCCCGCAAAATGCCGTTGCTCATATCGCTTCATAGTTGGAGTGCGGGGTTAGAACAAGCCAAACCCGAACTCGAAAAACAAGCAACTAAGCTTGGATGGATCTACGTGTTTCCTCATTTTCGAGGCCCCAACCAAAATCCAGCTGCATGCGGCAGCGAACTTGCACAGCAAGATATTCTCGACGCCGTCAGCTGGGCCAAACAAAACTATAACATTGACCATTCTCGTATCTATCTTACTGGCGCCTCTGGTGGTGGACACATGACGATGTTGATGGTGGGTCGTCATCCAAAGATATGGACAGCCGCCAGTGCGTGGGTGGGAATTAGTGACCTCACCCAATGGCACGCATACCATAAAGAATCACGATACGGAGCCATGCTACGACAAAGTTGTGGTGGTGCACCTGGCGACAGTGTTAAAGTGGATGCCCAATACCATCAACGATCGCCACTGCCGTTTCTAAAAAACTCCAGCAAAGTCCCACTCGATATCGCTGCGGGTATTCACGACGGACATACTGGTAGCGTGCCCATTTC
>Ga0315316_10003446_pt1 | contig 11459 bp, 16 predicted proteins | sample M160m3416metaG_FD_203702 | JGI IMG/M metagenome (GOLD analysis project Ga0315316, IMG submission 203702) | Ammonia-oxidizing marine archaeal communities from Monterey Bay, California, United States - M1 60m 3416 | ecosystem: Environmental > Aquatic > Marine > Intertidal zone | place: USA... | reverse complement strand
TCGTTAATATAATTAAATAACATACTACTTATTCAATTTTAATTTAAATCAAAATTGATTTTTTAAATCAATGAATAAAACTAATTTAAATGAAAGGTTCTGTTTTAAGCAGAGATAAAATATTAGAAAAAATAGATAGTGGTGATATTAAAATTTCGCCATACTCTATTGATAATGTATGTCCAGCAGGTTATGATTTAACTTTATCAAATGAATTTAGATATTATAAAACAGAAATTAAAGAAGTTATTATCAAAGAAGATACAGATTATATAAATTATACAGAAAAATTAATTGTAAAAGATGGGGGTTATCTTACTTTATTGCCTAAAGAAACAGTCTTAGGAATTACTACAGAAAAAATTACATTAAGTGATAATTTATGTGGATTACTAAATGGAAGATCGAGATTTGCTAGAATGGGATTATTTATACATATTACAGCATTCTTTATGAATCCAGGTATATCTAACAGACAAGTTTTAGAAATTCATAATTCCTCACCATATGTATTAAAACTAAAACCTGGAACCAAAATTTGCCAATTCATATTTATAAATATGGATGGTTCTGCAAAATATTCTGGGAAATTTGCTAATCAAGATTTATAAAATTTAAAATAAGCATTTAAATATTAATATAATTATTAAACTTACATTATGGGGAAAAATTTTGATAAAGTAGAAATTTCATATGAATTAATTACGAATAAAAGGTATATTTACAAATTATGTTTGGAAAAGAGAAAAGAATATATTGGTTTTTTTGAAAATAAAAAAATAATAAATAAATTACCAGAACGATTATGGAAACATATCCATAAAGAAGGAGCAAAATATACTAAAAAATATAAACCAAAAATTCAGGAAAATATATTACAATGTACTATTCATGAAGCAAATACTAACGCATTTGCACACGAAATGTTTTATACATTAGAAAGAATGAATTATCGTGGTATTAATAAAGTTAGAGGTGGTCCATTTATATGGGTAAGAGATTATAACACCAAAGAAAAAATTGTTATTAATTTTTTTATTGATGAAATGAAAAAAGGTTGGAATAGTTTTGTAGATTGTTATGAAACATTTAAATTATTTAATTATGATGATTTTTATGTATATAGTAGTAGTATTTTACCATCAATTAAAATATCAACAGCAAATTAATCTATTTAATTTTATTACAAATCATATAAAAGAATGTAAATTTCAACAAAAATGTAGAGCTAGAGATAAGAATACTGTATATATTAGATTAGAGCCTGCTTTAAATGAAATAAAGAGGTTGCATCGTGAAAATCAAAATCTCCGTAAAAGAAAGTTAGATGACGATAGTGATGATGATACACCATCAAGCAAAAAAAGAAAAATTTAATTTATGTATATATCAATTTATTAAATAAAAATTTTTTTCTTGTATTAAGAATATATACCTCCAATATATCACTTACTAGAAGAAGAAAGAGATTTAGGAATTAAAAGAGCAGATAATTGACGATGACCCATTTTATACCGCCCACTGTATAAATAATTTGTTTTTGTTTTTTCATCATTAATTATATTTATTATTTTATCTAAATCTATATTTGTTTGTTTTGGAAGAAGCATTAATAATTTTCCTCCAAAATACATTACTTTTTCTTTAAAAGCAACTTTTTTATCTCTTGTTAAAGTTTTAACATAAATACAATCTTTATATTTTTGTTCCTCCATTATTTTAATATTTCGTAGAGCACCCCATTCAAACCAATTTTTTTCATTAAATTTTCTAATTCTTCTATTTAATAAAACTTCTTTATGTTTCAATAAATATTTATTAATTTGTTTATTTTCACTTGGAAATTTTGTAATATAAATATATTTATTAATATCATTTTCACTATTTAATAAATCTATATTTCCCAATTTCTCATTTTTATAAACATTTTCTTTTGCAGTGACAACTCCCACATATACTGAAAACAATTCATCTATTGCAATTTTATCAATATTATTTGATTTACAAAATGATAATAAACCTCTACTTTCAACAATATACAATAATTCATCATTATACATGACTTGCTTTTCTAAACTTTTATCTTTGCAGTATCTAAAAACTATAACATCAATAGAAGCATTCTCAAATAAATTTTCATTATGTGGATGAAATATATCAGTTATACTTCCATTATCCATCATTTTCTTTATCGTTGGAATAGCACTTGTTAATTTAAAAAAATCAGAGGGAATTACAAAAATTAATTCACCTTTATTTTTTAATAAATCAATACACTTATTAATAAAATCAATATATAAATTAGTTTTTTTTGTTTTTACATACGGAGGATTACCAATAATGGTTTTATATTTCTTTTTAATCTTTGTTTTTAAAAAATCACTAATAACAATACACTCTGTATCAATTATAAAATCAATAGTTTCATCAATTTCATAACAATCGAATTTCATTTTTGGAAATATATTTAATACAGATTTGACTAAATCTCCTCGCCCAACAGATGGTTCGAGTATAATTTCTGGTTCATTTAAAATAAATTCACAAACTTTTTTTTGAAGAGTTCTATCTTTAGTAAAATATTGTCCTAATTGTTTCATCTAATTAGATTACTTTTATTATTTTTATTAACACTTAAAATTGAAAATTAAATTTAATAACAAAATAAAAAACATTATCAATATGATTTTAGTTTTCACAAATGGAATATATGACACAGAGAATAATCTATTTTATAATAATGAGAATATCCCAGATACCATCAATTTAATTGATGATTATGATTCAAATGGAAATGTAATTATGCGCCATATTTTTGACTTTGATTTTATTCAACAAAATGAACCAATTCTTATTCATAATTTTTTACATCATCAGAAACATTTACCATCTGATGTTACTAATATTATTTTATCTTATTGTTCTAATTGGGAACTTATACAAACACCATTTTTTGATCGTTTGATGGAAGTTCATTTTGAAGATAAACAAAGAAAGTTATTTTATATCTTTTTAGGACGATTATTTCATCATTTTAATGAAAAAGATAATTGGGGTATTACTCCTATTATTTATGGACAAGATCGCTCAATTGAATATATTTTAGCACATTTATTAGGAATGTATAAATTATGTATTGGACGATATGGTATAGAATGTGTAATTCCATCTGAAATAGTATGGAGTGGATTAGTATCATTTATAGAATGTGAAGGAACTTCTAGTAGAGCATTAATTAATACTATTAATAATCTAATGTATAATAGAAGTAATAGATATGGTAATATGTATAATGAACAGAGTATTAAATTAGAAAATCCAAAATTTATATTTCTTCCTGAATATAATGAAACATGTTCTCAATTTCAATTTAATTGTTTAGAAGAGGATAATATCGTAGCATTTGGATTTAATACAGTTATGACAGAAATTGAATTGGTTAGAACTGAGATTTATAATGAATTTCCATCTCTAATAAGAAAATGTAATATGGCTTATTTAGAAGCATGTGACATGTATGAAGATAAAGATATGCTTTTAAATTCATAAAACTAATATTATGAGTTTAAGTACTTTTAATTGCTTTGTCTTAGTACGAATTCAACCACGACCGGAACCAAGAATATATCCAAGATTTCCGCCAAATCCCGAATTAGATATTTCTCGTCGTCAACAATTAAACCCACTAAGTCCACTAAGTCCACTAAGTCCTCCACTAAGTCCTCCACTCAGTCCAAGACAATTATTTCCATCTAGACAAAATCAAAGTTTTAGAATTATTGGTGTATTTTCTAGTGAGGAAAGAGCATACGTCCATTTAAATCGATTTAATCAAAGATTTATTCATATGTATAGAGTTTATGGTCCATTTAGATTGGATAGTGTCTTCGATCATTATGGAAATCAAAATCATACAGAATTTTAAAATTGACAAATATAAATAATAATAAAAAATGTTTAATAAAGATCTTTTTAATCTTATTTATAGTTATGCTTTTGAACGAAAAGAATTTAAAATACTATCAAGAAAGGATAGAGAAGCATTTTATAAAAGAATTACAACATTTTATCACAATTCGACGAGTAATAAGGAAACTAAACTTCATGAATTTAAACTAATTCTTAATAATAAAGATTTATTTATTAATGGAGCAGAAGTTGTATTAATATATGAAATATTGGATCAATGGCATGATAAAGAATTAAGAGGTGAAGTATTTACTGTATATATGCCTCATTTAAAAGACGCTCTTATATGTAAATTAATGAAATGGATATATTTTTAAAATTGAATAATTAAATTAAATAAAATAATATGAGAAATAACAAAATTTCCCAAATACTTAACACCATTTTTTACGATGGTGGAAATGGGGGTAATATACTACTATTAATCGTAGCCATATAGAGTTATTTATTTTCTTTTATTTAATATATTTTTTATAAAAACCAAAATTGAAATTTTTATAAATAATTAAAAAACTAGACCACAAGATAAGTTATGGTAAAAACTAAAGAAGATCAGGACAAAGAATCACACATTGTGAATCGTAAACGTAAACGTTCAGAGTTAGAAGATGGCAATGTATCTAGTTCAGACTCTGATAGTGGCTCTGATAGCGACTCTGATAGTTACTCTGATAGTGATTATGAAGAACCACCTCGTAAGAGACTAAAGAAAGAATTGGGTAAAATTCCATCAATGAAAGAAATTAGACTTGGACTAGATACTGTTTATTCAAAATTAGGACCTCGCCTAAAAGAATGTCATTATCAAGCTGCTTTTCAGGCATATTTGGAGAAAATTCATAATGTACAAGTATTAAAAGAATATCCATTAAAATTTAAAGTATTTGGTATTCATATTGGTTATAAAAGACGAAATTATTTAAACTATAAGGTTTTAAAAGATGATGGCAAATTTTATAATTATATTGATTTATATGTACGAGGCTCCAATGGAAATATTGTTATTGAATGTAAAAGAGATGAAATTTATAAACAAAATGTAAAATTTCCATTTTTAAGAAAAAAAATGACAGGTAAATTTAAACCATCCGAATCTACATTTGACCAAATTCAGCGATATCATGAATTACTAAATGAAAATAAAATTCCATATAAAGCATTTTATTTAATTAATTTTCCTTCAAAAAAACGGTCAAGAATCGAACACCATTATGTAATGAAAATTCCTTCTTTAAAATCATAAAGTAAAAATGAATTTTTATATTATACAATAATAACTATGGAAAATCTTTTAGCAAACACAATTACTAAAAATTTTTTTAATATCGGCAAGAATGTGATATATATTATATTATCATATACTTCTGATTATAAAAAGGTGGACTTTGAGGAACTACCAAATGATTGGAAATTTATTACTGTATTTGCTAATCGCAATTTTTATAAATTAATATTATACGAAGAAAAGTTAGAATTATATTTTAGTTGTAATAAGAATTTAGAAGTTTTACCAAATAATATTGCTTTTGATTTTGCAATTCAATATTCTATATTCAGATATTCTAAATATTATAAACAAATGATTTTAAATGGTTATAGTGTTGATGCTGATGGATTTCAAGAATATTTTAATGAAGAACTTGATTTTTTTATAAATCATTTTTATATTAGAACATTTTTTCATTTTTTAACAAATAATTTATCAAAATTTAATACTATTATAAATAAATATTCATATTTAAGACAAAATAAATATTTTTGTAAAAATTGTCACGAATTATATGAAAGTCACTCAAGAAATACTTGTGAATGCCAAGATATAGTAGAGGATTCTAGTTCAGAAGATGAAGATATTTCCAATTGGGATATGGAAACTGGAGTTATTATCATACAAAATGATAGTGATGATATATCATCTGAACTTTCTAATGAAGATAGTTCTGAACAAGATAGTTCAGAACAAGATAGTTCTGATGAAAATAGTTCAGAACAAGATAGTTCTTATGAAAATAGTTCTTATGAAAATAGTTATATTGAAGAAGTTAATTAAACATATTAAATAATATAATTTTAATTTATAATAATTAGATATATATTTAGAAAACTATGGAAGAAAGAATGAATCATCTTCGCACATATATGCTCGATCCAATTATGAAAAAACTTGATAATATTGAAAAAAGATTAAATAATTTAGAGCAAAAAATTATTTCTAAAGGAACAAAAAATGTAAAAAAAATGACTAAAAATCTTGAAAAATCTCATCCAAAACCAAAAATAACAACAATAAAAAATGCTTTCTTTATTAATAAAAATACTAAATTAAGTGATGTTAAATTAAAATGGGATCCAATTGATAATGTTTCCAGATATATAATTGAGGAAAAATGTTTAAATCATGGGGAAGAAAATGAGGAATGGTATAGAAATCGTTTTACGCAAGACTATTTAAGAAATAATTTTGTATATTTACCTAAATTTGGTACTAAATTTCATCAAGATTGGAGTACCGTTGGTTCAAAAACAAAAATGACTGGAATGATGGGTAAATTTAGATGGAGATATATTCCTATTTATTATCAAGATGGCACTGAAATCGAAGGAATTAAAAGTGAACCATCTGATATTTGGGAAAGTCCGGTTATTAATATTGAAATTGGTATTGAAATTATATAATAAAATTGAATATTATCTAAATAATATCTAATATAAAATGAATATTAGATATTATTTAAGGTTTTTAAGTTGTAGCACACGGAAAAATAGTAATTTGGTTATGTCTGATGAAAATATTGAAAATCTCATTCAATATGAATTTGTTAACACGATTGCTAATCATAATTTCGTTGAATTTGTTTATACACCAATTCCTGAAGTAAAAGAAGATGATAAAGATTTTTTTAACTTTTTAATACACCGCATTGATACACCAAAAACCAGGATGTATACAATTACTTGTCAAGCAACAGATAAAATTGTTTTTTATTTAATAAGAAAAATTAGTTTTTTCAAAATGAAAGAAAATTATGAAATTTATTTAAATTATACACCATGGAAATGTCCTTTTATACTAAAAGATTTAACAAAAATTATAGAACATTATGCGGCACATGGGTTTAATAAAACACCAAATGATGGAATATTAATTGGAAATCTTTATTGTAATATTAAAAAGAATGAGTTAGTTTTAGAAAATTCTAAATTATTAAGAAAGCATACAAAAAAATATATTAAATATTCTGCTAATCATAATTTATATGATTCCGCAGAAAAACTATCCTGGAAAGAGTGGATCAAATATAAATCTAGTGGTATATTAAAAACTACAGTTGAAACAAATATTATTGATTTAAGTCATCCAATTAGAAAAATAGATGAAGATATAAGTGAAGTTTATATTCTTAATAATGAAAGACCTATATGGAATGAAACAGTACAACAGTATGTTTTAAATTTTAAGGGTAGAGCAAAAATGGCATCTTGTAAAAATACAATTTTCTTAAATAAAAATGATGAACGTGTAGCATTATTTGGAAAACTACGAAAAAATGTATATACTCTTGATATTGCTTCACCTTTATCTCTTATCCAAGGAATTTGTTTAGCAATAACTAGTTTAGGTAAAATTTAAAATTGAAAATTATTCTATTAGTATAAATTACAATGTTTGGATTAGGTCGTTTACACAACGCATTTAGACAATTTATTTCATCTGTTTCCCCAACAGATGATTTAATTGATAAAGAAATTAAAGAAACTTGTCAATCAATATTTACAAATAATATTTTATCAAAAGACCATAAATCATTTATTTACCAACCAATTATATTAGAACCGTTGAGTGATACTTATTTTACTTATACGATAATTCGTAATCGTAATATCTTTAGAAAGACTGTTTATACAGTTATTTGCAAAGATACAAAAGATAAAATAATGTATATTATTGAAAATAAAAAATTTTATCAGAACTATAAATCTTATAGTATTTATTTAAATTATAAACCTAGACAATATGTAGGTTATTTGCCAAAAGATATAGAAACATTAATATATAGTTTTGATGGAGAGAAATTTAATAAAAAAGAAAAAAATGGTTTATATATTGGAAAAATAGTAACTGATAAAAATTTATTCGTATTAGATACTAATCATTCTGATTTACTAGAAAATTATTCATATAAAAATAATAATATGAGAATCTATCAAAAATTTGATAAAGGAATTACATGGCGAAAACAAATTAAGAAAACATTAATTGAAATAAAGAATATGAAAATAAATAAAAAGAATAAAACAATTACAGGAAATATGAATCATTTTATAAATGAATCACCAATATGGCATGAAGCATTAAATGTTTGGGTTTTAAATTTTAATGGAATGGTTAATACTTCGTCTACTAAAAATACTATTATTAAAGATTTACGGAATAATCGTGTTGCTCTATTTGGAAAAATGAGAGAAAACGAATATGATTTGAATATCAAATATCCATTTTCTTTAATTCAAGGAATTACATTCGCAATCGCATGTCTAAATAAATAAATCAAAAATAAATTGTTAGATTATTATATATACAATGATATTTGATTTTTCCTTTGATAGTAAGTTCTTTATGGAAAATCCATTATGGTTGGCAATTTTTATATATTTAGGTATCTGTTTTGTATTATATGTAACTAAACCACAATACTTTTTCAATGATAAAACCCCTAAACAATTCGGTTGTTATGGAAAAAATGAAACATTATTTCCGTTTTATATCGTTGCCTTAATCGGTGGTATTCTAACATACTATTGCTTTAGTATTACAAAAGTGCCAAAAGAAGATTAATTTTTACTATAATTTTCTGCTAATTTTCTGCTAATTTTTTGTAATAATCTTTATTTTCTTGAGAAAAATTTTTCCAAATTTGTCCTTTTAATTTACTTAATTCTCCAAAATTAAGATCAGGGTTATTTCTTTTGATTTCTGCTTGAATTTCTTTATTACTCAAAAAAGCAGCATATGGATTAATTTTTCTTATCTTTTTATTATTTTTTTCTAAATTTTCATTAAATTGAATCATATCTTTTAAATAAGTTTCTTTTAATTCTTCTTGTACAAGTTGTTCAAAGTTTTCATCTAAAGTTTTAAATAATTCATCAAATATTGGTAATACTTGTTGAATAATATGTTTAGTGAGTAGATTATGTTTCTTTTTATTTGTCATGATTGAATTTATTAATAAAAAGAGAAATCAATTTTAAGTAAAAATAAAAATGAAAATATATAAATAATAAGTATAATATTTAAAATGCCTAATGATTTTTCGGAATTATCAATTAAATTAACGAATGACATTTCCAAAGCAACTAAAAAAAATGAAGGTATTTTTTTTACACATCCGATAATTGTTGAAAGAATTGTTAAATATATAAAAACCAAGATGAAAATGACAGATATAAAAATTTTAGAACCATCATGTGGTTCTGGAGAATTTATTGATTATCTTGATAAAACAATTAGAAAAAAAACAATTCATGCAATAGAATTAAATGAAACAATTTATAATGAAGTTAGTAAAAAAATTTATTCTGATGCGGTTAAATTTTTTAATCAAGATTATTTACAATATGATACAGATGTACGATATAACTTAATTATTGGTAATCCTCCATATTTTGTTATTCCAAAAAAAGATGTTCCTAAAAAATATCAGGAATATATAAGTGGAAGACCAAATATTTTCTGTTTGTTTGTACTTCATAGTTTGTATAAGTTAGTTAATGATGGGATTTTAGTATTTGTTTTGCCAAATTCATTTATGAATTCTTCATATTATGAAAAAGTTCGTAAATTAATATCAGAAAAATATGATTTATTTAAAATTATGAATTTTAAAAATGATCCATTATTTAAAGATACATTACAACCAACTTCGGCTTTTTTTATAAGAAATAAAATACGAAAAACCCCAAGTCCAATGGTTTATGACTTTAATGGTATATCTCTTTTTACAGATCAAAAAAAACTTTTTCAAAACTTAGTAAAAAATACCAAAACTTTAACTGAATTAGATTTTACAGTTAAAAATGGTGATACAGTATGGAATCAATTAAAAGATAAAATGTCCAATAATGATGAAGATATGTTATTAATTTATACAGATAATATTAAAAATAATAAATTTCAATTAACAACTTTTAAAACTCCTAAAAAAGAACAATATATAAAAACTGACAGGACTGGTAATACAGAACCTTGTATTATAATTAGTCGTGGATATGGTAATTCCACATATGCTTTTAATTATGCTCTATTAGATATAGATAAACCATATCTACATGAAAATCACATAATAGGAATATTTTATAAAAATCCAGAAAGTACTAGAGATGAGAAAATAGAAAAATTAAATAAAATCATTGAAAGTTTTAATGATCCAAAAACTAAGGAATTTATTGAAAACTTTTCAGGAAATAATGCTCTGAATACTACAGAGATTAAAAATATATTACCTATTTATGATTTTTGAAATACTTTATGAAGTTTTACTTGCCAGGCTGGCCCAGAACATCCATGATGATTTTTCCATCTTAATAACCAATGAAGTTCATATTGATTATTAGTACAGGGAAAAACTAATGTATTTCCACTTTTATTTAATCTAACTTCTTCCTTCATTGTAATAAAATCATCTATTTTTTCACTGACAAAACTTCCATTATTACATAATAAAAAATTTTTACCTTTTTGTTTATCAGATATAAGTTTTTGAATAAGTGTTAAATTAATATCAGATATTTCGATATTTTTTAAAAAATTTTTAATTTGATCATTAATAAATTTACGAAATTCTATTTTTTTATTACCTTTATGTTTTTTACTAAAATTATAAATTGTATTTTGAAATATATGTTTATAATTAGTATCATTAATATTATAATTATCCAACGATAATGGTTTATTTGTTTTCAATTTATCTGATACATTCTTTGGAAACGAAACTATAAATTTATCAATATCATTAAAATATCTTTCAATATATGATTTTTCCAAAAAAATGTTACAATTATTTATATATTTTGAGTAAATTTCTGGATATTTTGTAATAGTATTTACACCATATTTAAATTCTACTTTTACTGATTTTATATCTTTATTATTTTTATAAAATGTTAGTAAAATATCAAAATTGCTTGACCTCCCCCCCTTTTGTTTAGCTTCTATTTTATCAAATTTTTCTGAACAATATGAAGAAATTTCTCTTTTTAAATTTTGAACAAGACTTGAATAGCGGTTTTTAAATTTTTTATTTTCAAAAATTTTATAAAAATCTTTATTGTTAATAATCTTTTCAATAATTTTTTCTCTATATTTATTTGTTATATCATTTTCACATTTTTTACATTTTTCCCAAAAATATTTTAAATTATTTGGATCATTAATATCTAATTCATTAGAATTATTAGGTTTGAAAATATCTTCTTCTATTTCTTCTTCA
>Ga0315316_10003444_pt1 | contig 11462 bp, 10 predicted proteins | sample M160m3416metaG_FD_203702 | JGI IMG/M metagenome (GOLD analysis project Ga0315316, IMG submission 203702) | Ammonia-oxidizing marine archaeal communities from Monterey Bay, California, United States - M1 60m 3416 | ecosystem: Environmental > Aquatic > Marine > Intertidal zone | place: USA... | reverse complement strand
TATTTTTATCACGTTCATCTTCAGCACTCCCTCCCATAATTTCTCTCAATAAACAATGCCATTTTTGTAATAAATCCTCATCTTCTAGATATGTCGGATTTTGTTCCTCCCACACCTTTAATTTTTTTATCTGCTTTACACTAATATCTTGTATGGATTTGTTGATTTTTGTATTTGTTTCATCTTTCTCCCATTGATCATCCTCCTTTATATAAAATTGCAGGCGTTTCTTATCACAACAATGAATTGGGCGCTCTGTTGGCTTCATATGAGTAAGATGTTTAGTAAAGATATTGCTGATCCCCTTTACATAACCATGGGTCTCTGTATAAGCCAAATCTTGGAGAGAAACTTCTAAGCGATTCACAAACTCTGTTAAATTCATCGCATCTTTGCATTTCTCATTCAAAAAGACATTTATCGTCATTTTCTTATTTCCACAATTTTGATAGTTAATCACCTGTTGCCGATCTTTACAAAGGTCTACAAGTTGCTGTTGTAATGTCAACTGATTTTTCAACATTTTTACTACAAGATCGGTAGTAAGTTGGATGTTTTCAGCATCGTTTTCATTTAATTCACCTACATCTTCTTCGATTTTAATACTTTTTGGTTGTTCTTCTTCCATCGCTTCTACTGCGGTTTTTTTTGTGATTTTGCGGTTTTTTGCGGTTTTTTTTTTTTTACAACTTTTCTTATGACGACTCAAGCCACTAGCGTACTTATAACTTTTAAAACAGCAGTCGCAGATGTAGGCGTTACCATGCATTACCATTGAGTTACCATTTTTATGCTTTGTAGTGGAACAATGACGCCTAAAATCTTTTTTATCCCTAGAAGTAAAGTCGCAACTTTTGCAGTAGTATTTTTTATCGATTTTTTTTGCGGTTTTTGCCGGAGATTTTTTTATCATATATAATGATAACTGAGAAGTTTTTAAGCGAATTGTTTCGAAAAACTGAAAAAAAGGCTCCTTACATAAGCCAAAAAAAAAATCAACGAAACGTACCTACAATATTCTAAAGGATGACGCCTAAATCGGCGGCGTTTCTTTTTTTTTTCAGATTCTCGTCCAGGAAAGTTGAATTTGGACATCTCAAAATTGTCCAAAATCGCTTGGCCCCCCACCGGGGTAGGCCGAATAAGTGCAACGGTGCCACTTGTAAATTATTTTCTAAGCAATTAACCTTTAAAATTAGAAAAAAAATCGCGAAGTTGGATGTAGAGGCTCAGTCTCAGCGACAAAATAAATTTTGATGGCGTTTTCACGGATGGTAAGCGTTTTTAATGAATGTTCTGTTTTTACTCAGACCAGCTGGTGGCAAAGAATGAAATTGGCGAAAATAAAAAGTATTTTTTGGACTTTTTTCAAAAAAAGTTCATTTATGCCAATGTTAGTTTGGGATAAAAGCAAAAGTGGTTTCAAAATAAAAATTTGCCAGCTTAGAATTTGTGACGATATGGTGTCAGCAATACTTTTTTGAAAAAAAGTGCAACGGTGCCACTTGTAAATTGAAATAAGACCTTTTTCAATCACATGAAGTGCAAATTTTCAGTACTATTTTTGTGAGCATATGCTCTCATGGAAAATCGGAATAGAGAGAATAACTATTTTATGCCATTATTTAAATAGTGGCAATGTATAAGTATAATGAGCTTGAATAAATTATATGATGCACTAGAGAATGAAACAAATGTGTCAATTATGGACAAAACTACTGGAAAGATCAAGGATGAAAAAAATAATATTTTGCAGAAATTAATAAGTGAAAGGGGGAAACTTAAGTCATTTCATAAAAAATTAAAGGATTATCGATATTGTAGTGATTTGCGCGATATTCAATATGGTTATTATATCCGTTGGATTCCTATTAATAAAGGAAATAACATTAAATTAACAAATGGCGGACACCTTTGCGATGTGCTTCTTATTAATAAAGTGCTTCATGTGCGTTGTCGGAATAATTTTGGAGGATTAATGCAGTTTAAATTTGATGAAAATATAATCTTTCAGAAGATTTCTCCTCAAGAAAAGGTAATATTAAGCGTCTTAGATTATCTAGAGAAAGACTAGTTTAATTTTATCTTTTAAAAAATAAAATTAATATATAATGTCATTTCTACATGCTTTTTTAAAGAAATATGACAATGATTATAACTTTTTTCATGAACTATTTCCCGAGGCTTTATCACTTTTGCAAAAATCCCTACTAGTTCTAGATAAAGCGGTTGAGAGAGGCGACTGGAATGAATGGCGCCAAACCATCAAAGCAATACAATCGGTCGCAGAAGATATGTGTTTTAAGCGACTTATTAAGTTAAAAGTTGACCCAAAGAAGCCGAATCGCAAGGATTATTATACTATTATGATAGAAGTAAATAAAATAGCCAATTTTCAATAATTTCTTATTATATAATATAATGGCCTGGTTTAAAGGGTTTCGTGCCACAACATTAAGAAAAGCGTTTATTTTAAACTCTATCGCTGCAGCACTGGTTGCTTCCATCGCTGTATTAGTCAAAGATAGAATAGATGCTAATTATCCAAAATTACGCTATCAAGATAAATTTTATGCCGTATTTATTGTAAGTTTCATTTCTTCCTTTATCGTTTATATAATACTATACAGAATGTTCGGTTTTGGAGGTAGTATGATTGTAAGTTAGCTTATAAGTTACTTAAATATTCAGCCATATTTAAATAATATAAATGAAGATTCTTATTGCTTCCTCTTTACAAGGATCAAGAATAAATATTGAGTATGTTCAAGAATTATTTAAAGTCTTGTCGATGAAGCCACCTAATTATGTCATCGATATAAATTTTAGAAGTGGGACAGACACCAATCGGACTAAGAACGAATTGCTATCCTTTTTTTTAGGCACTCAGTATGATTATGTCTTTTTAATCGATGCAACCATCACAAATTTTTCTCAAGCTTTTTATCAAGTAGCCAGTGCCTACGACCGAGCAGAAAAAGTTATTCCGATGATCGGAATTGGGGCAATCCATCCAAAGCCTGCATATCTTTTTGAATCTGTTAATAATATTAAGAAATCATGCAATTTACGTCATAATATATTCGATTTCGATATCACTCCCGCATTTGAAAGACAAAAAATTCCACCCGGTTCTGCTTACTCTGATGCACTTATTCGAGAAGGTCAATGCAATAATGGTTTAGTTGAATGCAAACATCTTAGCACTAACTTCTTGATGCTTTCACGAAAAGTATTGGAAAAAATCATTGAGAAAAACCCGGGGATTAAGTATTCTAGGAATCCTGAGGAAACTTATTTGCCGGAATCTTTGTATAGATTTTTAAAAAGCGACATCAATGCTGATACGAGCAAATATGAAACTGGCGATGTGTATATTTGCGATACGCTTCGAGATATGGGAGCGCTCTTGTTCGTGGATGCGAGATTGCAGATAGGTGTCAAGGGATATGAAAATTTTGTTGGTAGTTATATGGAAAATTTAGTGAATCGGCGTGGCGTGGTGGATGACCAGGGGATTGAAGGTAAAGGTATGCTCTCGATGCCGCAACAACAGCAAAGTCCAGCGGTTCCTGAGACGCCACCTATTTCAGTTGTTGCAGAGAATGTTATTTTGACGAAAGAAGACCCAAGTGGTGCTACGACTGATGGAGAGAAAAAAAAGAGGAAAAGAAAGAAGAAAAAGAAGAAGAAAAAATAGTAAATATAAAATTTGATAATTTATTTTATATTTGTTTACTTAGCGTCTACGACGTCTCCGTCTCCCACCTGTTGTCTCTCTTGGTATAGCAATTGCTACGCGCGCCGCTGTGGCAGTAGGAGCGGCTGCTACTGGCGCTGTGGTCGGCGCTACAGGCATGGCTGCCGCTAAATCGGACGCCGCGAATAGCGCCGCAACATCTTCCGGGGGTGTATCGTAGACTGCCTCGCCACCTCCACCACCGCCTCCGCCGCCGCCGCCTGCGTTAAGAGCCGCCGCGGTTGGGAGTGCGGCAGCCCTGGCCGTAGCGGTGGCAACGGACCTCCTATTAAGATTGTCAATAAGATTTTGTATTGTGCGTGTTTGCAAAACATGTACACTATTTAAAATTTTCTCGATTCTTTTGGCACCAGCAATACCATTCGCGAGGTTCGTGTTATCCTTGCCACCCATAGCCCTTAGTACCCGCCGAGCTGTTTGTCTTTGCAATTTTTGTATTTGCGCATCTGTGAGCTTCGCAACAGGGTAAAATCCCTTTTTACTCCATGCGACAATCACGGCGTTGGCGATTTTTTGGAATGGCTTCCACGTGATGAGAGATGCTTCGCCTGGAGTCATACCATTGCCCGCGCCGCGGCGGCGGCGTGTTCTACGACGACGAGTTCTACGGCGCTTGTGACGTCGAGTTCTACGGCGCTTGCGGCGCCTATTATGTCTTCGTTTTGTCTTCATTTTATATTATATGAAGAAAAAAAGGGGTGTGTAAATATTATACATAAAGCGTATAAATATATAGATACACAGATGATTAATGGAGCGAAATAAATTTACATCCGTGTTGCTAATTGCACTTCTAGCTTGTTTGTATAATCAGTATACTATGGTTCAAATTTCAGAGAAATTATTTATCAATGACTATTTTGATAATACTACAAAAATTCATATTTATAACCAAAAGTCGGCACACTTGTTTCTAAATAACAAAACGATAGCGAATCACTTTATAGCTATTCAAAATATGACGCGTTTCGATAATCTTCTTGCAACTAAAGGATTTCAATATGAAGTATTGCATAAATATCCATATGTACAAAAATTCATGGAATCTAGTATGATGCTTTTTTTAATGGGTTTTTTGTTTCTACGCGGACGAAATGTTTTCGGATTCCGCGGTAGCATTTATTCCGAAGATAAAGTAACGACTCGCTTGAAGGATGTCGCTGGACTTGAATACCAAAAACAAGAGATATTTGAGTTCGTTGATTTTCTCAAAAATCGAGAGAAATATATTGCTGTTGGAGCAAGGATGCCCCGTGGAGCACTTTTCCATGGGCCACCCGGCACAGGAAAAACCCTGCTTGCAAAAGCAGTTGCCGGTGAGTGTGATGTTTCATTTCTCTCAGTAGGTGGACCAGATTTCAGCGAAATGTTCGTGGGTGTAGGCTCCGCCCGCGTTCGCGATCTTTTTAAGAAAGCCCGAGAGAAGGCGCCCTGTATTGTCTTTATTGATGAAATAGATGCTTTGGCAAAAGCAAGGAACAATCATCCTGCATTAGGACATCATGAAAAAGAGAATACATTGAATAGCTTCCTTATCGAATTGGATGGGTTTAAAAAGAATGACAAAGTACTGATTTTTGGTGCTACGAATCGATTGGATATGTTAGACAAGGCACTGCTGCGCCCTGGTCGCTTCGACCGGAAGATCCAGTTCGAGCTTCCCGAGAGAAAGGAGAGGGAAAAGATCTTTAAACATTATTTGAAGGATATGCAATTGGATGATGAAGTAGATATATTGGCATCTACACTTTCTAAGCAGAGTTTTGGATTTTCTGGGGCAGATATAGCTAACATTTGTAATGAGGCAAGTATTCTTTCTGTGCGGAGAGATAACCCGTGTATCACGCAAGCGATTTTAGAAGATGCTGTTGATAATGTTCTTTTAGGGCATGAGAAAAAGACCTTTAGGTTGTCTGAGCGCGAACGAAGGATAGTAGCCTACCATGAGAGTGGGCATACACTAGTATCGCACTTGCTGCCAAATGTTAAGGCACCCATTAAGGTATCGATTATGCCGCGGGGCAAGAGTGCACTGGGTTTCTCTCAAACGGAGGTATCAGAAACGAAACTTAAAACGAGGGAGGAAATACTAGAGAAAATATGTGTGCTTCTGGGTGGGCGAGTTGCGGAATTAATTTTTTGTGATGGCATTACAACGGGTGCTGCCGATGATATTGAAAAGAGCACTGCACTGGCATATCAGTATGTGGCGCAATTTGGGATGCATGATGAAATAGGACCAATTAATTGTGTGAAGAATAACAAAAATAGCGAAAAGTTGCGAGCGGCAATTGATGATTGCGTTCATGTTCTCACAAAGGGGTGTTATGAGCGAACGCAGAAAATAATAGAAAGCAATAAAGCGAAGATTGAGAAGATGACGGAAGCACTATTGGAGAGAGAGACACTTAATCAACGAGATATCGAAATCTTGTTTGAATAAAATTATTTTAACTACAAATAATATAAATGGACAGGAAAGAGCCTATTAGAGAAGATAGTGCAAATATTATTATTCGAAAAAATTCGGATTGGTCAGATGGTGCAGTGGGATTATTGGGGAAGTGGGAGAGAATATGCACATTCCGTAAAAAAGCTCATTATTCTGCCTCGAATGATTATGGATGGAAAAATAAATTTCTTTCTATTCCAATTATTGTAATTAGTACAATTTTGGGAAGTTTATCATTTATCCATCCATCTTTTATCGATAAAGCCGCGTGTTCCCGTCGATTATCTCCTGATGGATATGTTCCTGATCTTTATAATGGTCCGGCAGATTGCTGTACACATTCAGCTCCTTGGGATGACCCATTCACCTTAATGTGTCAAACATGTGCATATGATGTTTTAGGTGAGGGTCAAACAGGTATAACTTATAAATGGTATGATGATGATGCTATACAATTTCAACTTACGTGTTCAGCCAATAGTGAATCTAGTGTTTTTTGTTCTGGACAAAACAATCAAAATGGTGGAAGTCCTTGGTATACGGCAAATTGTGAGGAGACCTGTTTGTTAACCCCTACATTTAGCCCAACAAAAACTCCTACAACGGCAGCCCCAACCACTGCAAACCCCACGGCAACCCCAACGCCATCCCCGACTCCGACGGCTTGCGCAAATAATTGCTGTATATCTGGACCTGATATGTGGAGAAGCGATGCCTCACCCACCATTCCGGGCTGGTCCGTGGAGTCTCCGTATTTGGATCATACAAATGGAGGATTATGGAAGAAGGATCAATGTGAAGATATGTGTCGCACTGATCCTCAATGTAATTCTTGGATGTGGCGTAATTCTGCATCTTCATGTTATTTATCAACTTATGCGGAATTAAGGGAATACCGCCCCAACCCCGGATATAATGATCACCATCCACATGAATTCTGGCGCGGGTGCATCACGCCGGCATTTAGTCCAACGAAAGCACCAACAAAAACACCTACAACTTTTTCTCCTTCAAGTCCTTCGGAAAGGTGCGAAAACTATTGTCAGAATTCTTGTGCACAATTCGGAACTCCAGAAGACAATGTAAGTGAGTGCCAAGGCTGCGATGACTCAAAAGCGTGCCATCCCGGAGCATCCAACTACAATAGTTTGGAGGCATGGTGTACCTTTTACGCATGTGAGTCTGTCAATAGTAGGTGCGATAATTGGCGTTGCACACAACCATCGAACGCGCCGACAACTACCAAAACGCCTACAACGACACCAACAACTTCGCCTACAACTTCGCCTTCGCCCCCATTTGAAGGAAAATCAGGCAAATCAGGGGATAGTGAAGGCGACGGCGACGGAGACGGAGATGGTGATGGCAGTGAGGAAGAATGTGCGCCAGGATGTCCTGACGATTGGCCTGGCGATGGTGTTTGTGATGAGTCGTGCTTTAACTCTGCTTGTAACTATGATGATGGTGACTGCCCAACCACAGCCCCAACTAATTTGCCAACAACATCTTCTCCAACGCAGCAGCCGTCGCGACAGCCAACGCAACAGCCATCACGTGAACCTACGCAGCAGCCGTCGCGGCAGCCAACGCAACAGCCATCACGGGAACCCACGCGGCAACCAACGGCGCAGTCCGCTTCATATATGCAAGGAGGTGCAACTGCCAGATCAATAGAAGAAAACGGAGCAAGCAGCACATTGTTATTCCCCTATATAATTGGGGCATTCAATATGATTATTGCCATTTTATCTGCGCTGCATACCTTTTTAAAATACGATGCATTGGAGGATCGTCATCAACAATATTCCCGTCATTTTGGGAATTTGCAAGTGGATCTGGAAACATTGTTGGCGAAGCCAGTGGAGCAGAGAGGAAGTGCGGGTACGATGGTGGAACGATATAAAATTAAATATGCTGTATTGATTAACAATGCTCCTGATTTACCTGAAAATTTGGAGAGAAGATGTTGCGGAACAGAAGAGATTCACGCCATTGAAATGACATAGTTATGGAAAATATGCCCACGATCTACAGAGTTGATATTTTATAGGGGGTCGATGTCTGAATTCGGCGTTATTGTGTTGCCACAGAGGTGTAGGGACATAGAACTTGTACTTTGTAATTCCGTTAATTGTTTTCCGGAATTACAATTTTTGATATTTTTTTTTCTAAACTATGGTTATAAATATGAGTGGTTCCCAAAAAAATGATGCGAGTGCTGGGTCTGAGCCATTTGTGCCATGTTATAATAAAAAAAATTGGAGGGAAGATGGTTGGTGCCAAGAGGATTGTATTCAACGCATCCTTGATAATCCTGATACTTGCGATTGGCATTGCGTTGACCCTGATATGGCACGGCAGACAACGACAAATACTGGTTGGGCTTGTACGAGTGGCGGAAAGTATTCACGCTGCACTAATTCATGTGGATGTCGCGGATCGCCCGGTGATTCTGCTTGGTGCTGTGGTGCAGAGAGCACCGATGTCTGTTGGGATAATAAATGCTATTCTTCGTGCGCTGTTACATTGCCACCTAGTGAACCCTCAGCTCGCCCTACCTCAAGACCTACTACAAAACAACCCACAAAATATCCCACAAAATATCCCACAAAATATCCTACACACTTCCCCAGTCGCTCTCCTACCCTTTATCCTACCACGCCAACATTCCACCCCACTCATCCTCGCTCCCATAATTATGTTTTGTTGCGGCGTAATAGCGCTTGCGCGGGCGACGAGAAGAACTTAGGACTCACTACGATAGATCAGTGTGGTGATGGTTGTCAAAATATTACCAAACTTTTTATCTTTGGCAAGGTAGGTAGTGCGAAATGTACTGATGATACAGCAGTCTCTACATGTATTTGTAGATGTGAATTGGGGGAGAAAACGGACGCATTGGATTGCAAAAAAGCGGTTAAAAATAACAATTTCGATTTGTATAGAGTTCTAGATGGACCTTTGCCTACATTTATCCCCTCTACGATTCCTTCTTGGGGACCTTCTTGGGTACCTTCCGCGCAACCATCAGAAATGCCGTCTTTATCTCCATCATCAGCAGCTATTAAGCCTGTCCCAACTTCTGTCCCATCTCCTTTCCCTGTTGCAGCGCCGAGTTTTAACCCAACTCACATGTCACCCTATAAGCCCAAGTGTGAGCCTATTGATTGTCCTACAATAACATGCCCCGAACCCCCTGACACGCCATGTTGTATGATTTTATATATATTGACCTCTCTTTTCGGCGCGGGCGCCATTGCTTATAGTTGCTGGTTTGGGGGAAAAAGATGGTGCCGCCGGCGGCGCTATTCAACCCATGCGCAAACAAGATCGGCGATCGCTATGGTGAATTTTCGACATGCCATGGAAAATATTGATTTGCCGCCTAATGATAGTATGAATGTCGGCATTGACATAAGTGGCAATTAATTTTTCTGTATTTTCTTTTATGTAAAGAAAATATAATGAGTGAAAAAGGATATCCCACATGCTATCGTTGCGATTTGTGCGATTTTCAAACGCGTAAGGTAAACGACTTTAAAAAACATGTAATATCAAACGAACACTTACTGCTTGAGGTTAAAGAACCTAGAGGTTCTATGGCCTATTTTGTCTACTTTGGTAGCGGGAGAGATCATATCAAAGTGGATTAAAAAAGTTATAAATTATGATCTCTATTACAATAGTTTCATGATTTCATCGTGCATATCCGTGAAATCATATTTTACGATCTTTGAATAATCAATCAGACGCGACTTATCTCCATATGTCTGCGTTTGCAACCCGTTTACGTGGATAGGGCAAGGCCAATGCGAGGTTGTTCGGCGGTCGTTGAAATATTTGAGGCGCTTTTTCTTCATTGCCTTTGTATTTTTCGGATGATTATCAGGAAACATGCAAATATATTGAATCATTCGCTCTTCGGAATTAGGCTTCCCGTATTGATTTTGGTGAAATGTACGGGATTCCCACAAGACCAATGCGCCGGCGGGCACATTAAGGACGCGTTTGGTATCTTTAATTGTCTCTAGGTACTTGGGGTCGATTTTACACCAATTTTTAGTGCTGGTGTTGCCGCAATCGGCAAAATACCTTTCGTGGAGCTTATGACTGCCTTCGTAAACTACAAGAGTTCGTTCTTTGTTGGAAGTCAAAGCAAGGAAACCCTGATAACAATTGGCGCCTTTGGTTGCAGGTGCTTGGTCAGTATGAGTCCAACAATTATCCTTTTTCGTCAAATCCTTGGGAATGTAGCAGCAGCCGTCAAAGGAAGTAATGAGCTTGTCGCAACCCCACATTTTCTTATAGATCGCTTGAACTTCGGGGAGCGTGCGAAGAAACCACGCATGCTTCGTGTGACCGGCATAATGATATTTGTAAATTCCGTGAGGGTCAATCTTGGAATGAACTTTATCATGGTCCGGAATAGTTCCTTGCCACTCACGAAATAGCTTTTTTGCAATTTCTACTTGCTCAGGAGAAATTACATTGGGAATGATGGCATAGCCTTTGGTTTCGAGTTGTTGTTTGAAGTCCATGTTTATACTGGTCAAATGGGGAGTTATTTGAGAATCAATTTTTTAATTGTGATTGTGTCCCAATCATTTCTATCATAATAGACATTTTCTTGTTAGTGGAAGTTTTAATAATTTACGGATTTTTTTAACACCACCTACATAAGTTATATATCGAAATAGGGTGTGAATTCCTATTTTTTTATATATATCTTCTTCCCAATCTTGTTTAATTCTATTTTTATATAGACCTTTGCGTAAAAACCAATTTTTTGGAGGAAGTTCATTAATATGCGATAATATATATTTACATATTTTAGTAACCTCATCAAGAATTGACCATTTAATAGATTTAAATTTATAATCAGTTTCTTTATCAAAAACAAATGGTGCGATTATACCAATATAAGGTTCCATAATAGATATTAATTTTTCCTCATAATAACAATCTTTCCAATGGATTTCGAGAAAGTATTTATTGTCCTTATTAAATAAAATTTTCCCCGCTTTTTTTTTTGCATAATCATTTTCAGCGTGCCCGAGGGGCTTATCGCCCCATATTTCAACATCTATCCATTTATCTTTATATATACCTATTTTACCTTTAAATCTTCTATCATATTTCCCACTTTTCCGTCCTGTTAACTTTGTATACGCATCAGGATATTTTGGTCCGTGTTTTTGTTCAATGCCGCGCGCATATAAGAAATTAGAATAACAAGCTTCGGGCATCGAA
>Ga0315316_10003441_pt1 | contig 11467 bp, 7 predicted proteins | sample M160m3416metaG_FD_203702 | JGI IMG/M metagenome (GOLD analysis project Ga0315316, IMG submission 203702) | Ammonia-oxidizing marine archaeal communities from Monterey Bay, California, United States - M1 60m 3416 | ecosystem: Environmental > Aquatic > Marine > Intertidal zone | place: USA... | reverse complement strand
TCAATTAAATCATTACTAAAATTATTTAATTTTAAATACGCACTTAAAATATTCGTAGATAACAGCTCGCCTACAGAAACAATTTGATCATAATTATAAGAATATTCATTGTTATATTCTTCTTCTAATACCCATTCAATTTCTAAAAATAAATTATTTACTGTATCAAATATAATGTGTTCTTTTTCAAATAAGTCAATTAAAATTTTGTGATGAAGTTCTTTTATTTGATTTAAAGTGACTAAAGGATTTGAGTCTTGCTTAACAAATTCATCAACAACTTTTTCAAGCATATTAGTAACATTTGCAATTGCTGAGAATACAATAACTAATTTTTGATTTTTAAAAGATTGAATAATAGATACAACATTTTTTATCGAATCCACATCTTTAATTGAAGCTCCTCCAAATTTTAAAACCTTTGTCATATAATAAATTTCCCCTAACAAAGTTAACAATTGTTTTACGATTTAATTGAGGAAAATATTAGATATTTGTAATAATGAAAGTAGCATTATTAACTTCAGGAGGAATAGCGCCATGTTTATCAGCTTCCATTGGAAGACTGGTTGAAAATTATTTTAAAAAATATCCTGACATAGAAATTATTGGCTACCTAAATGGGTACAAAGGCCTTTTGCAAGGAAAAAAAATTTCATTTCCAAAAAGCATTATAAAAAATATCTCTAGTTTTTACACATTTGGAGGTTCTCCTTTAGGAAATAGTCGCGTAAAACTTACTAATATAAAAGACTGTATTAGTAAAGGTTATATAAAAAAAGATCAAAACCCTTTAAAAATAGCTGCTGATCAGCTTGTAAAAGATAAAATCTCAATTTTACATACTATCGGTGGAGATGATACAAACACAACAGCTGCAGATCTCTCTGCATACTTGAAAGAACATAACTACAAGCTAACAGTTGTTGGACTGCCTAAGACTGTAGATAATGACGTTTTTCCTATCTCTCAAACATTAGGAGCTTGGACCGCTGCTGAGCAGGGCGCGATTTTTTTTGAAAATATTGTGAATGAAAATACAACCAGTGATCGACAATTAATCATACATGAAGTGATGGGCAGACATTGTGGTTGGCTTACTGCAGCAACTGCACATGAGTACAGAAAAAGATTATCCAATTTTTCATTTTTAAATGAAATAAATGTTTGTAAGAAAAAATGGGATATTCATTCAATTTTAATTCCTGAAAAAGATATTGATTTTGAAAAGGAATGCAAGAGATTAAATCAAGTTATGGAAAAATATGATTGTGTAAATATTTTCTTAAGTGAAGGTGCTGGCCTAAATACGATAGTTAATGAAAAGGAAAAACTAGGAAATAAAATTGAAAGAGATGCTTTTGGGCATGTAAGGTTAGATGATTTGAATCCTGGGAAATGGTTTGCAAAAGAATTTTCTAAAAGATTAAAAGCTAATAAAGTACTTATTCAAAAAAGCGGCTATTTCAGTAGATCGGCTAAGGCTAACACCAAAGATCTAAAGTTAATATTTGATTGTGCTGATCTAGCTATGATTAGTGCTATAAATGGTAAAAGCGGGGTAGTTGGTTTGGATGAGGATAACAACAATCATTTGTCATGTATAGATTTCAAAAGAATTAAAGGCGGTAAGCCTTTTGACATAAATCAATCTTGGTATACCAAAATGATTGATGAAATAAATATTGTTTAGAAACAAATTTTTAATAGTAAAATCCAAAAATATTTTCAAAATAATCGTGTTCTAAATGAACTGAAAGAGGCTCTTGATTCAGAGCACAACAATATTTCTTTTGAAGGAGCTTATGGCTCGTCATTAGCCGTTTACTCTTCCTTGGCTTTAAGGACAACAACAAAACCAAATATTTTCATTCTAAAAGACAAAGAAGAGGCTTCATACTTTATAAATGATTTAGAAAATATTTTAGAAAGAAAAGTACTTTTTTTTCCCGAATCATATAGAAGAACATATCAGTTTAGTGAAACTGATAATTCTAATATTTTACTTAGAGCAGAGGTCCTAAATAAATTAAATAGCAATAAGAAACCCATAATAATAACTTACCCAGCGGCTTTGTCAGAAAAAGTTATCAGTAGAAATGAGCTTAGAAAACAAACTATAAAACTTCAAATAAGTCAAACTTGCGACATAGAAAATCTAATTGAAGAATTAGAAAAAATGAATTTTAAACAAAGTGATTTTGTTACAGATCCGGGACAATTTTCAATTAGAGGAGGTATTGTTGACGTATTTTCTTTTGCAAATGAATACCCCTATAGAATTGAATTCAATGAAGATGAATTAGAAAGTATTAGAACATTTGATATTAACTCTCAACTATCAATAGAAAACCATAAGAAGGTGATAATCATCCCAAATACAGAGGCTAAGAAAACTAATTCTAAAAAAACTAGCTTTATTAATTATCTACCAAGTAATTCCCAATTATGGATAAAAGATATTGCTTTTATAAGTGGTAAAATTGATGATGTTTTTCGAAAATCACAAAATGAATCTCAAAGAAATAATGAAAATATAAAATTAGATTTTAATGATTTATTTTTTTGTGGATCAGATTTTGTTAATGAAATAAAAAATTATAAAATAATTGAGCTTGAAAGACCAATACTTAATCCTTTAAAAATTGTTTCACTAAACATCTCTCCCCTTACAATATTTAATAAAAACATAGAATTGTTAATAGAAAAATTAAAAATTAACATTCAAAAAAATATTAAAAGTATTATTGCTTGCTCTACAAAAGAGCAACAAGAAAGATTTTTTAGTCTTTTTGAAGAAAAATTTGATTATTCTAAAATTGATATAATTCATTTTTCAATTCATGAGGGGTTTAAGGACCATGAAAATAAAATAGAAATTTTCACAGATCATCAAATCTTTAATCGATTTCATAAATTTAAATCTAAGACTAAATTTAGTGATAAGCAAATTATCACATTAAACCAGCTAACTAATCTTAAAATTGGAGATTATGTCACCCATATTGATCATGGTATAGGGCAATTTAATGGCTTACACAAGATGACAAACAATGACAAACAACAAGAGGTAATTAAGCTTACTTATAAGGGGGGAGACATCTTGTACATAAGTATTCATTCTCTACACAAAATTTCTAAGTATTCTGCTAAAGAAGGACGTGAACCGAAGATTAATCAGCTTGGCACACCTAGCTGGACAAAAGCAAAAGAAAAAACAAAAACAAAAATTAAAAAAATTGCATTTGATTTAATCACATTATATGCAAAAAGAAAAAAAAATAAAGGATTCGCCTATTCTCCAGACACCTACCTGCAAAACGAATTAGAATCATCATTTATATATGAAGACACTCCGGATCAAAATAAGGCTACCATCGCTATCAAAAAAGATATGGAAAAACAGATGCCAATGGATAGATTAATTTGTGGTGATGTTGGATTTGGCAAAACAGAACTTGCTGTTAGAGCTGCATTTAAAGCTGTATCAGATAATAAACAAGTTGCTATTCTTGTCCCCACTACAATCCTTGCCCTACAACATTATAAAACATTTGTAAAGAGATTAAGTAAATTTCCCTGTAAAATAGATTACCTAAACAGGTTTAGATCAAAAAAAGAACAAAACAATATAATTAATAATATTTCAGAAGGAAAAATTGATATTATAATTGGTACTCATAGAATTGTCGGAAAAGATATAAAATTTAGCGATTTAGGTTTACTTATTATAGATGAAGAACAAAAATTTGGTGTAAATATTAAAGATAAATTAAAATCTTTTAAAGCAAATATTGATACTTTAACATTAACAGCAACACCAATTCCAAGAACATTACAATTCTCTTTGTTAGGTGCTCGTGATCTTTCAATTATAAATACTCCGCCTCCAAATCGACAAAGCATTCAAACAAAAATTATTGGACTAAATGAAGATATTATTAGAAATGCAATCATGTATGAGATATCAAGAAATGGTCAAGTATTTTTTGTCCATAATAGAATTGAAAACATAAATGAAATTGCAAATTTTTTAAATAGATTATGTCCTGAGGCTAAAATTAAAATTGGGCATGGACAGATGGAGGGCAATAAAATTGAATCTTTGATGAGTGAATTTGTCGAGGGAGAATTTGACATTCTAGTCTCAACAACAATTATTGAAAATGGGGTAGATATTCCAAATGCAAATACAATAATTATTAATAATTCTCAAAATTTTGGGTTGAGTGATTTACATCAAATGAGAGGAAGAGTTGGTAGAAGTAACAAAAAAGCTTTTTGCTTTCTAATAAGCCCACCAACTCATCAGATCTCTGATGATTCAAGAAAAAGATTAAACGCTTTAGAACAATTTTCGAATATTGGAAGTGGATTTAAAATTGCAATGAGAGATTTGGACATTAGAGGTGCTGGTGATTTGTTAGGTGCTGATCAAAGTGGATTTATAAATGAAATAGGTTTTGAAATGTATCAACGAATACTTGATGAAGCTATTGAAGAACTTAAAGAAGAAAAATTTCAAAAACTTTTCAAAGATGAAAAGAAAAAATTCACAGTAAAAGATTGTCAGCTTGATACTGATAAAGAAGTTTTAATTCCAGACAACTATGTATCTAATATTGAAGAAAGACTTAATCTATACAAAGAACTAAACCAAATTAAAGACAATGATAATCTCATAAGTTTCGAAAAAAAACTAATAGATCGTTTTGGAAAACTACCTGATAAAATATCTATTTTATTTGATGCAATAAAATTAAGATGGGCTGGTAAAAAATTAGGTTTTGAAAAGATTGTGCTAAAAAACAATTCCCTAAGAGCATTTTTTACAACAGATAAAAATTCAAATTATTTCGAATCTGATTACTTCAAAAAGATAATGAATTATCTTAGAGAAAACCCTAAAGATTGTCAAGTCAAAGAGAACAGAGGAAAGCTTTCATTAAGAAAAGAAGGCGTAATGGAAATTCATCAAGCATTGGAATTATTTAATAAATTAATCAGTCAGAAAGTTTAGTTTGCAAGGATCTTAACAAATTAATTAACTTATCAACAATAGGTTTATTTACCTTTAAATGTCTTGAGAATTTTAGAGGATTTGGGTAAAATTGCATTAGTAACTTTATCAAATATGAATCACAAAATAAAAATAAAAAACGCCATTATTTCTGTTTTTAATAAAGACGGGTTAAATGATATAATAAAAAAACTAGCTGAGTTTAATATTGAATTATACTCTACAGGTGGTACTGAAAAGTTTATCAAAAGTTTAAATGTTAACGTAAATAAAATTGAAGACCTCACTTCTTACCCATCAATTTTAGGAGGTAGAGTAAAAACTTTACACCCTAATGTTTTTGGCGGAATCTTATCAAGAAGAGAAAATAATGGTGACAAAGAACAACTTGAAAGCTATAATATCCCAGAATTTGATTTAGTGATTGTAGACCTTTATCCATTTGAAGAAACTGTAAAAAATAATTTATCGCATTCAGAAATAATAGAAAAAATAGATATTGGAGGAATTTCTCTAATTCGTGCAGCTGCAAAAAACTTTAATGATGTAATTGTAATTTCTCAGAAAACACAATATAAAAAATTACTTGAACATCTTAAAAATGAAGGCCCATACACATCTTTAGAAATGAGAAAAAATTATGCAGCTTCTGCTTTTAACATTTCTTCACATTATGACACAATGATATACCGTTATCTAAACAATGAAGAAAATAATTTTTTTAAAGAAAGTATACTTAAGTCTAAAGAGCTTAGATATGGTGAAAACCCTCATCAAAAAGGTTTATTTCATGGAAATATCAATGAAATATTTGAACAATTAAACGGAAAAGAACTTTCATACAATAATTTACTTGACATAGATTCAGCTGTAAATTTAATATCCGAATTTCAAGAAACTACGTTTGCAATATTAAAGCATAATAATGCTTGTGGATTAGCAAGCAGAAAAATACTTAAAAATGCTTTTATTGATGCACTTTCCGGAGATCCTGTTTCTGCATTTGGTGGTGTGTTAATTACTAATCAAATAGTTGATCTTGAAACTGCTCAAGAAATCAACAAACTTTTTTACGAAGTTTTAATCGCTCCTGATTTTTCGCAAGAAGCTCTTGATCTTTTAAAAACTAAATCAAAAAGAGTATTATTAAAACAAAAAAAATTAAATTTACCAAAGACGCAATACCGAACCATTTTAAATGGTGTTTTATTTCAAGACAAAGACCTGATAACAGATGATAGCTCAATTATGAAAACAGTTACTAATACTGCTCCAAATGAAAAAGAGTTGAAAGATTTAGTTTTTGCTTCAAAAATTTGCAAACACACAAAATCTAATACTATTGTTTTTGCTAAAAACCAACAATTGATTGCAAGCGGTGTAGGTCAAACCTCTAGAGTAGACGCCCTAAAACAAGCAGTTGAAAAAGCAACAAATTTTAACTTGAATTTAGTTGGCTCAGTTATGGCTTCTGATGCTTTCTTTCCATTTCCTGATTGTGTTGAACTAGCAAAAAAATCAGGAATTACATCTGTTATTCAGCCAGGAGGCTCAATAAAAGATAATCTTTCAATAGAATTTTGCAATAATAATGATATGAGTATGGTGATGACTGGAACTAGACATTTTAAACATTAAAAATTAGAATAACATGGGATTTTTTGACTTTATGCAGGAATCAATTGCTATTGACTTAGGCACTGCTAATACTTTAATCATTCACAATGATAAAGTAGTAGTTGATGAACCCTCAATAGTCGCAAAAAATGTTCGTAGTGGTGAAGTCATTGCGATTGGCAAAAGAGCTCAACAAATGCATGGTAAAGCTCATAAAGATATTGAAACTATGCGACCATTGAAAGATGGTGTAATTGCAGATTTTCAGTCATCTGAGCAAATGATTAGAGGCTTTATAAAAATGATTCCAAGAAAAAGATCTTTATTTTCTCCAGCCTTAAAAATGGTTGTTTGTATACCTTCTGGAGTTACAGAAGTTGAAAAAAGAGCGGTTGTTGATTCAGCTGAACATGCTGGAGCAAAAGACGTATGGTTAATTATGGAGCCAATGGCAGCAGCAATTGGTATTGGTATTGATGTTTTAGAGCCTAAAGGAAATATGGTAATAGACATTGGTGGAGGAACAACAGAAATTGCCGTAATCTCTCTAGGTGGAATTGTATGTGACAAGTCGATTAGAGTTGCAGGTGATGAGTTTACCGATAACATTAAAACTTATATGAAAACTAGGCATAATATTGCTGTTGGAGATATAATGGCTGAACAGATTAAAATTAATGTTGGTTCTGCTTTAACTGAACTTGATGACCCTCCTCCAAATTATGCTGTACACGGAAGAGATTTAATGAGTGGTATTCCAAAAGAAATTATTGTTACTTACAAAGAAATTGCAGGTGCTTTAAATAATTCTATTGAACAAATAGAAGAAGCTGTAATGGCTGCATTATTCCAAACACCTCCTGCCTTATCTGCAGATATTTATAATGAAGGCCTATACCTTACAGGTGGAGGTTCAATGTTGAGAGGATTAGACAAAAGAATCTCAAAAAAAACTAAGTTACCCGTATATGTAGCTGAAGATCCTTTAAGAGCTGTAGCTCGGGGAACAGGAATAGCTCTAAAAAATACCGAAAGCTATACTTTCTTAATAAGATAGATTAATATGCAGAATCTTATTCGATTTTTTAGAATGTATAATGTTCTAATTATTTTTCTATTATTACAAACCTATTCAATAAATCTATACCTCAACAACAATTCATTTCAGAATTCTCTTTTCATAAATCATGTAAATAATTATAAAGGCGAATTATATTCTATTTCTAATAATATTTCAGAGTACTTTAATCTAAAAGACATTAACAAACAACTTTTAGAAGAAAATAACAAATTATACAATTTACTAAGTAGTCAAAAAAGTATTTTTTTGCAAAATGAAAAAGAAACAAAATTTATTTCCGGTAAAATCGTAAATAACTCAGTAAATAAAAGAGATAATTTTATTACACTTAACAAGGGAAAAAAACATGGTGTGAGTGCTGGAATGGGAGTTATCTGTGAAAGTGGCGTATTAGGAATAGTACATTCAACCACAAAAAATTACTCATTAATCATTTCAATTCTCAATAAAGAATCTGCAATCAGTATCTCCTTAAAAAGACAAAACAACTTCGGCTCACTCAAATGGAATGGCTTTAATTACAAGAAAGCAAATATTGAAAGCATACCTAATCATGTCAAAATTCAACTTGGAGACACAATTATAACAAATGGATATAGCACCATTTTTCCTGCAGGAATAAATATTGGCACCATTGAAGATTTCAAAAAAAATGATAAGACTGGAAATCAAGATATCACGATTAATCTATTTACAGATTTTAATAATATTAAATACGCATACATAGTTAATTCAGAACAATCAAAAGAACAAATAAACTTAGAAGATTTAATTAATGATTAAAGAAATTAAATATATTATCTTATTACCGTTATTTTTATTTGTGCAGATATACATTCTTAATGAAGTTATGTTTGCATCATATATAAATCCATATTTATATTTAATAATATTATTTGTAATGCCATTTAAAACTCAAAAATGGTTTCTTTTAATTTACGCTTTTATTTTGGGCTTATCTGTTGATATTTTTTCTGAAACTTTAGGAATGCACTCAAGCGCCTGCTTAATTATTGCATTATTGAAGCAATCAATAACAAAAATTACAATTCCTCATAACATCATTGAAGAAAATGATGAATTAATATCACAGAAAATTGGAGTAAAATCTTTTATTTTATTTACATCAATTCTAGTATTTATACATCATTCAATTTTATTTGTTTTAGAACATGCTTCAATAGATTTTAGAATATTATTAAAAATAATTTTAAGCACAATTATTAGTTCAATAATAATTACTATTTGTCAGTTTTTCTTTTTTAGAGTATGAATAAGTTTCAAGGAAGATATCAAGTTGTTTTAATTTTATTTTTTTTGGTTGCTATAATATATTTGATTCAATTATTAAGAATTCAAGTCATTGATGATAATTATAAATTTTCAGCTAACAATAATGCTTTAAGGTATGATGTTTTAACTCCTGTAAGAGGATTAATATTCGACAGAGACAGTAATCTAATTGTTTCAAATATTCCTTCATATAATTTAATGGTAATTCCTAGAGAGGTGAAAAAAATGGACACCATTAACTTGTGCAAATTAATTGAAATTGATATTGAAGAATTTAGAGAAAAACTTAATGAAATTAGTAGTTACTCAAAATATAAATCAAGTATTTTTCAAAAACAAATAACATATTTACAAGCAAGTAAACTACAAGAAAAACTTTTTCAATATCCCGGATTTTTTCTTCAAACTATTAACACAAGAAAATATTTAACTGAGTCAGCCTCTCATTTAATTGGATATTTAGGTGAAGTAAGTAAGCAAAGAGTTAAAGAAAATAAATACTATAACAATGGAGATTTATTTGGGGTAAAAGGAATAGAAGCAGGATATGAAAAAGAGTTAAGAGGTAAAAAAGGAATGGCCATAACTCTTGTTGATGTTTATAATCGAAAACAAGGTAGATTCCAAGAAGGAAAATTTGACACCTTACCAATATCTGGAAAAAATATTTATTCAACTATTGATATTGAATTACAGAAATACGGTGAAGAACTTATGCAAAATAAAACTGGTGCAATTGTTGCTATAGAACCAAGTTCTGGAGAAATTTTATCACTTATATCATTTCCTAATTACAACCCACAAGAACTTTCAGGAAGAAATAGATCAAATAATTTTAAAAAATTACTAAACAATAAAAACAAACCTCTTTTTAACAGAGCGTTATCGGGACTTTACCCACCTGGATCAATTTTTAAACTTCTAAATGGTTTGGTTGCTTTAGAAGAAAATATAATCAATAACAAAACGAAATACAATTGTAATGATGGTTTTGAATATGAAAAAAATAAATTTGTAAAATGTCATCCACATTCATCTTTAACTGATCTTCAAGAAGCTATAACAATTTCATGTAATACATACTTCTGCAAAACATTTTCAAACTTATTTAAAAAATATAGTTCCAATCAAGAATCATATAATATTTGGAGAAATCATATTAGAAGTTTTGGTATTGGAGAATGGATGAATAACGACTTTGTTAGTGGTACAAATGGAATGCTTCCGAAGCATGAATATTACAATAAATATTATGGAAGAACTAGCTGGAACTCATCCACAATAATTTCGATGGCTATTGGTCAGGGAGAGCTTTTACTAACTCCTATTCAAATGGCAAATATCTCAGCTATAATAGCAAATAGAGGTTTTTATTTTACACCCCATATTGTAAAATCTGTTGAAGATAATGAAAAAATTGATACTACTTTTTTAGAAAAAAAATATACCACAATAAGCCCAAAGCACTTTGATGTTATTATTGATGGAATGGAAAAAGTAATTAAAAAATCTGATGGAACTGCACATAATATAAAATCTGACAATCTCTCAATTTGTGGAAAAACAGGAACAGCTCAAAATCCTCATGGAGAAGATCATTCAATTTTTATTGCATTTGCTCCAAAAGAAAAACCAGAAATAGCCATTGCTGTATATATAGAAAATGGAGGATGGGGCTCAACTTGGGCGGCACCAATTGCAGGCTTGATGATCGAAAAATATTTAAAAACAGAGATTAATTCAGATCTAGAAAAATTTATTACGAAAGGTGTAATTAATAAAAGATAATGAGAAAAGCTAAAAACATATTTGCTAATATTGATAGTCTTAGTATAATCCTTTATCTAATACTTATTTTCTTTGGATGGTTTAATATATATGCCTCTCAATATAATGATGATATACAATTCACGCTTGATTTTTCAAATAGATATGGCAAGCAACTATATTTTATTGGGATTACACTTCTTTGTGCTTTCGTAATATTAATCATTGATTGGAAATTCTATTATTCACTCTCATATATCTTATATGCTCTCATTATCTTAAGTTTAATTTCTGTCCTCATTATTGGAGGAGTTACAAATGGTGCAACATCATGGTTTCAAATTGGAGGCTTAAAAATTCAACCATCTGAATTTGCAAAGTTTACAACCGGATTAGCTTTGGCAAAATTCTTTAATATGCAACATGTTAATAGTCAAAAACATACTACACGAATACTTTCATATCTAATAGTTTTAGTTCCGTGTCTTTTAATTATACTTCAAAATGATCTTGGAACTGCACTAGTTTTTTCATCTTTTATATTAGTGCTATATAGAGAAGGTCTTTCAATAAATATCCTATTTGCAATTCTTATTTTAGGAATATTATGTTTACTTAGTCTACTAATTAGCCAGAAAATTCTTATATATATTTTTTCATTTCTTGCTTTAATAAGTTTACTGTTCTTT
>Ga0315316_10003436_pt1 | contig 11478 bp, 9 predicted proteins | sample M160m3416metaG_FD_203702 | JGI IMG/M metagenome (GOLD analysis project Ga0315316, IMG submission 203702) | Ammonia-oxidizing marine archaeal communities from Monterey Bay, California, United States - M1 60m 3416 | ecosystem: Environmental > Aquatic > Marine > Intertidal zone | place: USA... | reverse complement strand
AGCGTGAAGATGCCCAATCCCCGTTTCAGTTCACAGACCAAGGACAAGTTGGTTAACACCGAGATTGAGGGAGTGGTGGGTTCTATCGTTTATGAGGGGCTGCAGGCTTATTTTGATGAGAATCCTCAGGTTGCGAAGATGGTGATTGAAAAGGCAGTTAATGCTGCGCGGGCGAGGGAAGCCGCCCGAAAGGCGAGGGAGACCGTGCGGAAGTCCGTCCTTTCAGGCGGAGGACTTCCTGGCAAGCTGGCAGATTGTTCAGAACGGGACCCTGCGAAGTCCGAGCTGTACATTGTTGAGGGAGATTCAGCCGGAGGTTCGGCAAAGTCCGGGCGTAACCGTGTCACGCAGGCGATTCTTCCTTTGCGGGGCAAGGTAATTAATGTCGAGAAGGCACGACTGCACCGTGCCCTACAAAACAAGGAAATTCAGGCAATGATCACCGCCATTGGTGCCGGGATAGGTGAAAGTGTGGGTGAGGTTGATCAGGAAGGGGTCTTCAACCTTGAAAAGGTGCGCTACCACAAGGTGATTATCATGACGGACGCTGATGTTGACGGCTCCCATATCCGAACCTTGTTGCTGACCTTTTTCTGCAGGCACATGCCTGAAATGGTCAAGGCCGGTTATCTTTATATTGCGCAACCTCCTCTGTATAAAGTCACCAGGAAAAAGCGGGAGGAATATGTCGCTGACGACGACGCGCTTAATGAAATCCTTATTGCTCTCGGGTCAGAAGATTTGTCGCTACGCAAGCCGGGTAGTGACGAAGCTGTCGAAAAGGACCTGCTCAAAGGCGTTCTTGATACTCTTTCCCAGTTGACTCGTTATACTGATGCCCTTGAAGGACACGGTGGGAATTTTCGTGACCTGCTCAATGCAGGAGAGGGCGGTGATCTTCCCGAATACATGGTAAGGGTTCGAACCGGCAACGAGGAAGATGTCAGTTACTTCTCCACTGAGCGGGAATTGCTTGAATACGCCGCCGAAAACCGCGATTTGCGCCTTTTCAATGAGGACTTGTCCGAGGAGGAGACTGAGGGTTATCGGGAGAAATTCGACGGTGTGCAGCGCAGGGCTATTAAGTACGAGTTGCACGAGGCTACAGCGATTTCAAAGATACTTGAGCGCCTAAGAGAGCTTGGTGTCCAGACAGAGCCATTTTATTGTGATGACGCGCCAATCTATGAGCTTGCGGAGGGGGAGGGTGACCAGCAGGAAGTAGACCCGGTTTTCAACCTGTTCGAGATACTTGACAAGGTCCTTGATATTGGCCGCAGGGGGATGCGTATACAGCGCTTTAAGGGGTTGGGTGAAATGAATGCCAAGGAGTTGTATTCCACGACAATGGACCCGGACACACGCCAACTCCTGAGGGTTCGTTATGACAATGACAATCAGGACCAGGCGGACACTATGTTTGATGTCCTGATGGGCGATGTTGTCGAGCCCCGCAAGCGTTTCATTGAGGACAATGCCCTCAATGTCCAGAACCTGGACGTCTAAATCTTTACTCTATTGCCGTAGAATTACCGAAGTATGCCCGAAGACAGGATTAAGCCTATTAATGTAGCCGATGAAATGTCGAAGTCCTTTCTGGACTATTCGATGTCGGTGATAATTTCAAGGGCCCTGCCCGATGCCCGTGACGGGCTCAAGCCCTCACAGAGGCGCCTATTGTACGCGATGCATCATGACTTGTCGCTTTCACACGGCAAGGCGCACTTGAAATGCGCAAGGATCGTGGGTGAGACCATGGGTAAGTATCATCCGCACGGCGACGGTGCAATTTATCCCACCATGGTCAATATGGCTCAGCCGTGGACGATGCGTGAAACGCTCATAGACGGGCAGGGAAATTTCGGCTCCGTAGAGGGCGATGCACCTGCCGCAATGCGTTATACCGAGGCGCGCCTGACTCAGATGGGCATAGCCATGATGAATGACCTTGAGAAGGGAACTGTTGATCATCAGGAAACCTACGACGGCAATTCCACTGAACCTGTGGTTCTTCCTGCGTCCATTCCCAATCTGCTTGTGAATGGGGGAACGGGTATTGCTGTTGGAATGGCGACCAATGTCCCGGCCCACAATCTTGGGGAGGTGATCGACGGGGTTTGTGCACGGATAGACAATCCAAAACTTACCGTCGAGGAAATTAAGCAATATATTAAGGGGCCGGATTTCGCCGGCGCTTGTGAGATCAGGGGTTATAAGGGGATTGACAGTTACTTCAGGACCGGCAGGGGGAGCGTGAAGATGCGCGGAGTGATGGAGGTTGAGGAAAGTTCCACCGGGGCATCACTGATTATCATCCGGCAGGTGCCTCACGGGGTAAACAGGGCAACATTGCAGCAGCGGATAGCCGAGCTTGTCAGGGAAAAGATACTTACCGAGATTTCGGCAATGCGTGACCTTTCCGACGAGGAAACTCGCATTGAAATTACCCTTAAGCGGGATGCCGTGCCTCAGGTGGTAGTTAACCGGCTGTTTAAGCTCACGGCGATGGAGACCTCCTTTGGGGTAAACATGCTTGCCATTCATGAGCGACGTCCGAAACAGCTCTCTATCATGGAGGCAATCGATGCTTTTATCGAGCACCGTCGTGAAGTCATTATTCGTCGCACGCGCTTCCTTTTGGGGAAAGCCGAGGATAGGGCTGAAAATCTGGAAGCTTTCCTACTTGCTCTTGGTCACCTTGATGACTTTATCCGTATAATCCGGGAGTCGAAGAACCGTGATGAAGCAAGGCAAAAGGTAAAGGCCTATACCTTTACGATTGAGACTGCTGAAGGGCTTGGTGTTTTAATTCGGGATCAGCCCAGTCTGCAGGACGGGAAGTATGTCTTCACCGACCGGCAGGTCAATGCCATCCTTGAGTTGAGGCTTTACCAGCTTACGGCCATGGAGCAGGACAAAATCAAGGGGGAGTATGATGCGGTCATTGCTGAAATTAAGGACCTTCTCGACATACTTGATAAGGAGTCCCGGGTTTTAGCAATTATTAAGGATGAGCTGACAGAGATTAAGGACAAGCATGCATCCCCGAGGCGTTGCCCGATCCTGCCTGACGAGGGTGAAATTGCCATAGAGGACCTGATAGCTAACGAGCCGATGATCGTGACGCTGAGCCATCGCGGCTACGTTAAGCGAACTGCGGCCCATGAATACAGGGTTCAGGGAAGGGGGGGCAAAGGAGTCAGGGGTATGGAGACGAGGGGCGCGGATGAGGAAGAGCAAGATTTTGTTGAACACCTTTTCACCGCACAGGCGCATGACTACCTGATGTTCTTTACCAATTCTGGGCGGGTTTATGTTGAGCGTGTCTATGAGCTTCCAGAAGCTTCCCGTGCAGCACGCGGCAGGAGCATAAAGAATGTTCTTAATTTAAAGCCCGATGAATCCATTGCTGCCGTGTTGCGACTGGTTTATCGCCTGAATGAATCTGAAGAAGACGTGACATTCGCGGAGGATGCCGGGTTTATCCTGTTTGCTACCCGAAGCGGTCGAATCAAAAAGACCGGGGTTCATGATTTCCGTAACTTCCGCAAGGACGGTATTATTGCGATCAAGTTGGATGAGGGCAACGAACTCATTGATGTTAGGCTGACGAGTGGCAATGATGACGTGGTGCTGGTTACAAGCAAGGGCCTAAGCCTGCGTTTTAATGAACAGCAGGCAAGGTCAATGGGCAGGGCTACTGCCGGAGTTCACGGAATACGGCCGGTTAAAGACGATTTTGTGGTTGGGTTAGCCTTGGTGTCGGAGGATAAAAAATTACTGGTTGCAAGCGAGCGCGGAATTGGGAAGCGAACGTCATTTGATGATTACCGGGTGCAGTCAAGGGGCGGCAAGGGAATTATCACGATGAAGTGCACCGAGAAGACCGGGTCGGTTGTGGGCGCCGCTGCCGTCAGTGATGATGAGCAGTTGATGCTAATGACAAGTGGCGGGCAGAGCATCAGGATCAGGGTTGATGAGGTTCGAGTAACAGGGCGCAACGCTCAAGGGGTCAAGTTATTGGCTCTGTCAGGTGATGAAAGGCTCCAGGATATTGCGACTGTAGTGGGAGATGAAAGTGAAGGGCCTTCTGATGGCGAAGAAAGTCCTGCTGACGAATCCACTGATCCGAATGAGGGTGGTGAGCAGGGCGGCGCTGAGCTGTCGGAGGGGCCTGAAAAGGAAGGTTCCGATGATTAGGCCCTATTGAGGCCTGAAATAATTCTTCTGCTTTTCGCTGATTGGCATTTTCAGGTAATCCATTGCCATCAACATGTCCTCCCAAAGCTTGCGCTTGTCTGTATTGGAGCCGCTCCTCAACAAAAATGACGGGTGGTATGTGACCATGACTTGATGATCTCCAACCTGATGGAGACGCCCCCTTGCGCTACTGACACTGGATTCAATGCCAAGAAGTCCAATCATAGCGCTGCCTCCCAGCGCAACGATCAATTCAGGGTTAACGATTTTTATTTCATCCCTGATAAAGGGAAGCGATGCATCGATTTCATCGTTGCTGGGCTTTCGGTTTTGTGATCCCTGATTAACGCCGTCAATTCGAGGCCGAAACTTAACAATATTTGAGATATAAACATCCTGGCGGGACATCCCCATAGTCTCGATAATTTTCGTCAGGAGTTTTCCGGCGGGTCCAACAAAAGGCTGACGCTGTTTTTCCTCTTCCTCACCGGGGGCTTCACCAATAAACATAATACGGGAATCGGGTGTGCCGGTCGCAAAAACCATGGTGTCACCCAATGTAGTCATTGAACGGAATTTGGTGGAGTTTTTGACTTGTTCCCTTATGGCGTCGAGAGCAGTTGCTTTGTCCTTGCGATGCGCAATTTGGCCTGTAGCAATTCCGGAGAGTCCCCTCAATTTCTCAAGTGCCTTGTCAGTGATTACGACATTTGACGTTCCTGACTCCGCCAGGTTGTGAAGGTAATTGCTGAGCAGTCGGAGCGGTGCTGATGGATGGCTTGGCTTGCTCATGCTCAGAGATATCAACGGTATCAGGATTCTGGGCTATCCCCGGCGGTAGTCGTCCAGGAATCTTTCTTGCGGAGAATCTGAGTTGGGTAAAACAGGGAGCCCAGACTTCACTCTCCTGTAGTTGCGGAATCTCAGGTTCATCCATCCCCCTGAGGCAGGAAAAATTTTTATTCCTGTACAGAAAAAGAAAATCAACATGATGAAAAAAGTAGGAAATATGCCAAGGGACATATGCTTTGTGTGTGCGAAAAGCGCAATCGCCAAAGCTGCGGTGAATGCTGACAGGGCACGAAACATCATGCTTCTGGCAATGAGGGAGTATTCTTCTCTATCCATTAAGGGGAAATATCTTGGGGGAAAATCGAAGGCGTGTGAGAATTATCCTAATATTTCCGAGTCAATAAGCAAGTGTCGGCGATCAGAATATGCTTACGCCTGTTGGGCATGGCATTGAATCCGCAGGAACCCCCGGGAAATTCATGTCAACGAAGTCATTCCAGATGCCTTGGGTTTTTTTTGATACAAGAAGATTGCTGGTTTCCATGCATGGGGAACAGATCATGAATGCCTCAATCATTTGGTTGCCGTGGCAGGCTGCTCCAAGGGAGAATTCCTCGACGGATAATTCCTTCCTGTGCAATTGGCAGATACCGCACTGACCGGCTCCAAGCCCGGGAGTCATTTTGGCACTGTAATACTCCTCAAGTGCCGTGCGCGATTCAATGGAGAACTCCTCAATCATGCCCATGTGGCATGGGGCGCAGAGTGCGTATTCAAAGACGACTTCTTCACGCTTGAAGACCTTGGCGATTTGAAACCCCTCAGTAAAGTCCGAGAGTGTTTCGCCACACCTTGTGCAGGTAAGGAATGGCCGTTCCTCATATTCGGAATAAAATTCCTCAGGGATTGGTTGTGAGGTAAAGCTGCTCAAGTCGTCCATCGGCATTGCATCTACTTGAAGAATAGCTCCACGGGGGTAGGTTTCAATATGTCATGCTGGAAATTTCATTCACGGATCTGCCGCTTCTCGGGTGTAGCAATTCTGTGTATCCTGCTAAACGCAAAAGGTTTGGCGGATTGGCCCCTGTTCAGGGGTAGCGCCGACATGAGTGGAGTTGCCCGGGATTCGCTCGAGCTTCCCCTTCAACTGGACTGGGTTACGGAGCTGGGTCGAAGTGTAATGGCGTCGCCTGTCGTATCCGGGTCGCGAGTGTATGTCGGCACAGAAGATGGTCGTTTTGCCTGCCTTGATTTGGCTGGAGGAAAAATCATGTGGGAATATGAAGCGGGGGACACTATTCAGGGCGCTGCCTGTATTTTGAGAGGTTCTGTAGTCTTTGGCTCCGGCGATGGTATTCTTCAGTCGTTAAATGCTGCCTCCGGTAAGTTGAACTGGAAGTATGAGACGGAAGGCGAAATTCTTGCCGGTGCGAACCTTTATCGCAGTGAAAAGGATCGTGTAGATTATGTCCTCATTGGCAGTTATGACAACTTCCTTCATTGCGTTAATCTGGACACAGGAAAAGCGAAGTGGAAGTATGAGACCGAGAATGCGGTCAATGGTGCCGCCGGTGTCTATGAAGGGAATATATATTTTGGAGGGTGTGATGCTCGTATATACTGCCTTGATGCAGAAAGCGGAAAGGTAGGCATTTCAATGGATGCGGAAAACTACATCGCAAACTCTATCGTTGTTTCAGATGGAGTGGCCTATGTGGCTCATCATGGCAACCGGGTGGCAGCATTTGATTTGGCCGCCAAGAAGCGGGTCTGGGAGTTTGGGGAACGTGATTTCCCTTTTCTGGCATCACCTGCTGTGACAAAGACATCAGTATACTCTGCGGGTAAAGACAAGCGGCTTTACCGGATCAATAAAAGCACGGGGATGGGTATTTGGGAGTTTAAAACCGGTTCCGGTATTGAGAGCTCTCCCGTTGTTTCCGGGGGCTCGGTGTTTGTCGGTTCCGGCGACGGTAATATATACGCTGTTGATGTTAAGACCGGTAAAGAGTTGTGGAGTTACGATATCGGTGAGTCAATCCGTTCCTCTCCGGCAATATCAGGCGGGAGTCTTGTCATAGGCTGTGATGACGGGAAAGTCTACGCGTTCTCAGCCAAAAAGAATTAATCCATTATTGAAAGCAGGAGAATGTCATCACCAGACTCACAGGATTCAATGCCTTCCACTGATACAGAGCAGACGGAAGTCGGTAATTACTTTATTTCAAACTATCCTCCCTATTCGTTCTGGGAACCTGACAAGGTGCCCTTAGCGCATGATGTTCTGGCAAGCGCGCCTCCGGCGGATTACCCGCTCGGCATTTATTTTCATATTCCCTTTTGCAGAAAGCGTTGTCACTTTTGTTACTTTCGCGTTTATACCGATAAAAACGCGGCAGAGATACGTGCCTATATTGATGCAGGGATACGTGAGATCGAGATGTATGGTTCAACGCCCTACCTCAAGGGAAGGAGGCCCAAGTTCATCTATTTTGGAGGAGGAACGCCATCTTATCTCTCGGTTGCCCAGCTTAAGGACTTGACCGACAGGATGAAGGACGTCTTTCCCTGGGATGATGCCGAGGAAGTGGCCTTTGAATGTGAGCCCGGAACTCTGACCGAAAAGAAACTCGACCAGATTCGCTCATTGGGAGTTACTCGTTTGAGCCTGGGTGTTGAGAACTTTGATGATAACATACTCGAGTTGAACGGCCGGGCACATCGGTCAGCGGAAATAGGCCGTTCATATGAGCATGCACGTGCCATCGGGTTCCCTCAGATTAATATCGATTTGATTGCAGGAATGATCGATGAAACCGATGAGAATTGGCAACGTTGTATCGATAAGGCGATTAAGCTTGAGCCTGATTGCGTCACCATCTACCAGATGGAAATTCCTTATAACACAAGCATCTACAAGGAGATGCAGAAAAGCGGCAAGGTTTCCGCGCCCGTGGCTGATTGGCCGACCAAGCGTCGCTGGGTTAGCGAAGCATTTGATGCCTTTGTCTCGGCTGGATACACTGTCACCAGTGCATATACAGTAGTGAAGAATCCGGAAACCACGAAGTTTGTATATCGAGATGCCCTGTGGGGTGGCGCTGACATGATCGGTGCAGGCGTGGCTTCATTTGGCCATATCGGTGGCGTTCATGTTCAGAATGAACATGATATAGGTGCCTATCTTAACCGGGTCACCGATTCTGAGTTGCCCGTTTACAGGGCTTATGCCATTGATGATGAAGAGAGCTTGATTCGTGAATTTATCCTGCAGTTGAAGATAGGTCGGGCCGACATGGCGTATTTTCGCGACAAATTCGAGACTGATGTTGCTGACCTTTTTTCTAAACCTATAGAGTATCTTCAAAATGAGGGGTTCCTCCGTTTTGACGGGTCACAGATTGTTCTTAGTCGGGATGGATTACTTCAGGTTGACAGGTTACTGCATGAGTTCTTCCTGAAAGGTCACCAAAATGCGCGCTATGCGTGAGTCATCGCCCGGTCATTTACTCTCATTGTTGCTTCCGCTGCATTACTTTTATGCACAACAGGAGAAAGATTTTCCATCTGTCGAATTTCTCGACGGTGACAAGATTCCCGATCCACAGAAATCCCTTCTTGTGCATGATTCAGACATGACGTCGACGCTGACTCGTTTTCATGGAAGCCGCCTCCGGTTAAAGGTTCTCTGTTCGGAGCACAGCGATGAATACCTCATCCGGATGGTGGCTCTTGAGCGAGTTGATAATGGGTTACCGGTTGAGTTTGGCGCGATCGGCATTCATCTAGAGAAACTCGAGAATGAAATGCGGGAGGCGGTGATTTCGCAGGAGGGACCATTTGGTGGATTGCTTGAGAAGTATGAGGTTGAGTTCCGCAGTAGTCCAAAGGGGTTCTTTCGGGTTGATGCTGATGAGCTTATTGCCGGTGCACTTGAGGACACGTTACAAGCGGGTCTCTATGGGCGATGCAATGAGTTAACTGACAATGAGGGCTTTGTGTTTGCTGACATTGTCGAGGTTTTGCCATCTGGTCTGGACTCGTTCTTGCCAACCGCGTCCGGGAAAAAGCCTGATGAGTAAATCCCTTGTCGGTAATGGGGCGTATACATTAAACGTGAAATATCAATTATCTCTGCTGAATCATGATTAAAAGTAGTGCTGATGTCATTGTGATCGGGGGTGGTCCTGCAGGGGCAACTGCGGCTGCCCTCCTAGCTGATTACGGTCATAATGTCGTGATTCTTGAGAAGTCCAAGTTTCCCAGGTATCACGTCGGAGAATCCCTGATGCCCTTTTGTTATCACACCCTTGATCGTCTGGGGCTTGCTGGTGAAATGGACAAGGTGGGCTTCACCCAGAAATTCAGTGTTCAGTTCGTAACTCAGGACGGTAAGCAGTCGCGTCCTTTTTACTTCTTTCAGCATTATGACCACCCTTCATCAACGACATGGCAGGTTTTGCGTAGCCAGTTTGACAGCCTTATTCTTGATCGTGCCCGTGACAACGGCGCAACGGTTCATGAATTGACTGCCGCCAAGTCACTTATCGAGAACGATGGCAGGGTAGAGGGCGTAAATGCAGTTAGTGAAGATGGGCAAAGCTATGAGATTGCGGCACCCATGGTTATCGATGCATCGGGGCGTGATTCTTTTGTCCAGTCGAAGCGCAAATGGAGGAAGAGGGATCCTTGTTTGGGCAAAATCGCGATATGGACCTACTACAAGGGCGCTGCTCGTGATCCCGGTCTTGATGCCGGCTCGACGACAGTCGCCTACATTCCTGATAAAGGCTGGTTTTGGTATATTCCCCTCGCCAATGACATTGTCAGCCTGGGAGTGGTTGCTGAACGTGATTACCTTTACCGTAATTCATCGGATCCCCGGGAGATCCTTACAGGGGAAATAAAAAACAACCTCTGGATTGATGAGCATCTGCAGGGAGGGGAGCAATTTGGTCGATATTGGACAACCGGTGAGTATTCATATCGCTCTGAGTTTTGTGCATCTGATGGACTTTTGCTTGCCGGTGATGCCTTTGCTTTTCTTGACCCGGTTTTCTCTTCCGGCGTTTTCTTGGCTCTGAAGAGTGGAGAGATGGCTGCGGATTCGGTACATAAAGCGATCGATGAGAATGATTTCAGCGCAGCTCAATTTAGTGACTACGGAAAAGAATTGTGCAGTGGGATAGAGTCAATGCGGGCATTGGTTTATGCTTTTTATGATCAGGGGTTCAGTTTTGCAGACCTCATCAAGAAGCACCCTGAAGTGCGAGGTGATCTCACGGACTGTCTTATAGGCAACCTCTCAACGGACTTTGGGGATTTATTTGCTGCTGTTTCAAACTTTGCCAAATTGCCTTCCCGGCTTGATTATGGCAAAGTACTCCGCTGAGATCGATCGCTATTGATTCTGAACAGTGCAATTTTCCGGAAACCCTGATGCGTCCAGTTCAAAGTCATTACCATTTTAGTTGCTTCGAGCTAAAAACTGTCATTCCGTAACGAGGAAGGCAATCATTTATGGCTTATCGATTTGTTCATCGTCGCACTGTTGCTTTTTCAGATACTGATTTAGCCGGAATTGTGCATTTTGCGTGCTTTTTCCCCTATATGGAGGATTGCGAGCATGCATTCTATCGCTCGCTGCAGGAATCCGTTCACAAGATGAATGACGGAGATGGCGGCTGGGTGGGGTGGCCAAGGATTCATGCATCATGTGATTATCGTAAACCTCTGCGCTTCGAGGATGAGCTTGAGATTGAATTGATGGTTGTATGCGTTGGCAATAAAACGATCGAATACAGGTTTGAGTTCCGCCAGTTGAATGATGGATCTCAGGTGGTCGCCGCAGTCGGCAAAGTGGTTGTTGCCTGCGTGCGCTTTCATGAAGGGGCAATGGGGGCGGTTGATATTCCACAGGCGATCCGTGAAAAGATAAAACAAGCTCCCGAGGATCAATTGTCGACATTCGCTGATAACCCTGCATGACAACTCCAAGAAAGAGCCATAAGGAAGACCAAAAAAAAATGACCTGGTTGCTATTCGCATTAATGACGGTTGGAGCATGGGGTGTCTATGGCATCCTGCTTCATGAGGGGGCTTTAGGAATGAAGGATCCTGAGTTTGGCCGCTATAAGGCATTCCTCTGGGTTGGGATAGCGTATTTTGTGACGGCTGTATTGGCACCAGTGATACTGCTGATTTGCTCAGGAGCGGGATGGGAGATGTCCGTCAGGGGCTCGGTGTATTCCTTTATTGCCGGTATTGTCGGTGCCATCGGAGCATTTGGAGTATTGCTCGCCTTTGGGGCCAAGGGACACCCCGCTGTTGTTATGTCCATTATTTTCGCGGGAGCGCCTGTTGTTAACGCGCTTGTAGCGATCGCGCTGCATCCGCCTGGCGATGGCTGGGGCTCTGTGTCACCCTTGTTCTGGGTTGGTATTGGGTTTGCGGTTCTTGGAGGGTGTTTGGTGACATTGAAAAAAC
>Ga0315316_10003434_pt1 | contig 11485 bp, 19 predicted proteins | sample M160m3416metaG_FD_203702 | JGI IMG/M metagenome (GOLD analysis project Ga0315316, IMG submission 203702) | Ammonia-oxidizing marine archaeal communities from Monterey Bay, California, United States - M1 60m 3416 | ecosystem: Environmental > Aquatic > Marine > Intertidal zone | place: USA... | reverse complement strand
GGACTCCCTTGTGCTTTAGCCCTTGATGATGCCGGACACCAAGTATTTGGTTACGATATTAGCCAAGAAACAATGAAGAATATCGCCAACAAAGTTTTGCCTTACCGAGAAGAAGGTTCCCAAGAACTTTTGGATAAGAACACTATGGCCTTGTGCTATGATGCTCAAGACTTAGTAGCAAACTGTGATATTATCTTTGTTCCTATCCAAACACCTCACGACCCTCGCTTTGAAGGGACTACACGACTGACTGACGAAAGGGCAGACTTTGACTATGCTTGGCTCAAAGCCGGTATCACCGATTTGAACGCTCAAATGGAAAGTTTGGACCGTTTTCCTATCGTGGTTATAATTTCAACTGTCCTTCCCGGCACCATTGAGAATGAAATCTTAGGGGTCTTGAATCCTAAGTTCCGCCTTTGTTACAACCCATACTTTATCGCAATGGGAACCACACTTTACGATTTCCGAAATCCCGAGATGATTCTATTCGGAACCGAAGATGAAGGGGCAGCGGAAATGTTACAAGAATTGTATTCCACCGTGCATGATGCTCCGTTCTTCCGAACGAGTATCAAGAATGCAGAATTGATTAAGGTTGCATACAATACTTACATTGGAATGAAGATTGTTTATGCAAACACTATGATGGAAGTTTGTGAAAAGACCGGCGTGGATGTGGATTCGGTTATTGATTGTTTGAGTTTAGCAACTGATAGACTCATCAGCCCTAAGTATTTGAGAGGAGGCATGGGTGACGGAGGCGGTTGCCATCCTCGTGATAATATCGCTATGTCTTGGTTGGCCAAAGAACATGACTTATCTTTTGACTTCTTTGAAACTTTGATGGAAGGTAGGGAGATGCAAACTGAATGGTTAGCCGAACTCTTGATGAAAACTTCGGAAGAATCGGGATTACCACCGTTTATGCTCGGAGAAGCATTCAAAGAACAAACAAACCTCACAGTAGGAAGTCCGGCTATTTTGATGAAGAATATCATTGAAGAACGATGGGGTGTTGATGTTCCCTTGCATGACCCCCATACACAGCAAACTCACCCTCACGAAGTTGAATGCCCAGCGGAACCTCATGTGTTCTTCATCTCCACCAAGCATGGAGATTTCACCGAATATAAATACCCCGATGGCTCAATTATTATTGACCCTTGGAGATATATGCCCGACATGGAGGGTGTAACCGTCCACCGCATTGGTGAGTCTAAAGCCCAATCTTCCGGCGGTCCTGTGAGCAAGAGATGATAGGTGGAGAAATGATTGAGATAGAAGTTAGACCCGAACAAGTCATAGAGGCCAAAAACGAAGTGAAAGAGTTTGATGCTCAAAAGACCCACAATAAAGGAAATTGGAGTGGGAATTGGAAAGGCCCACTTGGGGAGAAGTTGATGGAAGGATGGCTTGAGGGCTTCCCTACGCTAAACTTTGAGGCAGTAACTTTCGTTAAGCGTGGTTGGACTGAACCCGACTTTCACTTGCACACGGATAGTGATGTTCCTACTACCGTTGATATAAAAACGACTACCCATTATGCTAATTGGACTCAAGAGCCAAAACACGACATCTATGTATGGAGTGAGTTGAAAGGCAATCGTAATAATCCACATACTCTCCTTATCAAAGGTTGGCTGAGTAAGCAGAAGATGACTGAACTCATGGCGGAAGCCAAGGCTAATAATTGGGATGAGCAATCCACGAAGAACGGGTGCTACAAAGTGCAGCGTGAGGCGTGGGGTCGGATGAGGACTGATTGGTGTTTCACCAATGACGCTCTTGAAAATATGGATGATTTCGTAACTCGTATCCTCAACAGTTAAATAGGTGATTCACACAATACACCACCATGCGTGGCTGGCCTCCCTATGAACCCCGAGATGACGACAACAAAAATCCCTACCGTCCGTATGGAAGCCCCTTCCGTAAGTCGCCTTGGGACGACATCTTTGATAACACCGACAAGACTATGAGGGAAATGAGAAAGATTCTTTCAGCCTTCCTATCGGATGATGATTCCAAGAAGAAGATGAAGAAGATGAAAAAGCGCACCACTCTCAAGGCCAAGGTTAAGAGAGGCAACAAAGTCTATCAAGTGACCGTTGAGGAAATCACACCGAAACCTTCGGAAATCCCCGATGAGGTCACCATTGAATGGGACGACCAAAACTCCTTTGGAGAGGGTCACGAAGACTTGACCGAGTAATCCTTCAAGTAGTTGAACATTGTTGCATAGGTAATGGACCCTAAGACCTATCCAAACTCTAACCCCAAGAATGTGCGGTTTGATATAATCATGCCAATTCACATGATGGAGTCTGTTTATGTTCTTCGTGCCATTGACTCTATTTTCAATCAGTCGCACCGCAAATGGCGACTCACAATCGTTGAGAGTTTGAAGTCTTTTGAAGACAATGATGGGGAATGGAAGGCGTTTGTGGAGTTGGAAGACGACAGCCGACTGTATCATTGTGTGGAAAACAAAATTGGGATTTCTGCGGCTCGTAATCAAGCAGCCGGTAAAGAAAGAAGTGACTTTATCGCCTTTCTTGACGGAGATGATGCGTGGGAGTCTGACTATCTTCAACACATGGCTAATGCTATTGCTTTGTCCTCCGATGATACCGTCATGTGGTGGTCCCGTTTAGGAAAACCTTTAGTTTTGAAAAGCCAAATGACGGGGAAAGAACAATTGAAGATTTTAGAATACTCACCCTATGAAGGGTTAGAATTATTTTCACCAGCGTATTACTACTTTTACTTTATGGTTCATCCCGCATATCCATCTTCGGTAATTGTTCGGCGAGAAGCCTTCCGAGAAATCGGAGGGTTTGACGAAGAAATGTTGAGATGTGAAGACCAAGATTTGGTCATGCGATTACTCCACCCTGAAAACGGTGCGGGACAGGCCCGATTTGTTGATGTCCTTTGTGTGCATCGTGAACCTTCTCGGGACGACCACAAGATTCCAGCGGAAGGGAAAGATTGGGTGCAAGAGTTAGTGGACCGTTACCCGTGGCCCCAACCTTGGGAGAAACCTGATGATTTGCTCCCCGAAGTTTGGGAGGATATGTTGGAACATATCTATGATACCCGCCACAAAAACTTCACACTACAAGATTAAATAGGTCCCCGCACTATCCAACAGCATGGCCGATGATTTCCAAGAAATCTCTCAGGAAACCCAAGAGATAATGGATGAAATAAACATGGCCCACAGAACACTCACGAAAGTTAGGGCGGATTACGATAACCGCATAATTCTCTTACAAAAGAGAATTGCAGACTTGACTCACCAATTAAGAAATAGTGATTGTGACCACCAATGGATAAGGGAGGCTTACGCCTACTCCGAACTCTATTGTAAGCATTGCGGCGTTTGGTATCGGTAATACTTAAATAGGTGCTTGTAAGGGTGATAAATTATGAAGCAGCAGTATAGCCGACCTTCAAGGACCCTAACATTGAACACGCATGGTGGTATTAGCCATCTTCGTTTAGAGCAGATTGTCGCCGTTCGTGCTACGAAAGATAACGGCCAATCCCAAGTGGATGTTTTCACTCAATTCCACATCTTCACGGTGGACTGTGAGAGTGAGGCTGCATCCAAGTTGCTGGCTTCCGAGATTCATGACCTAATGGGGCAGTAAGGTTAAATACTTGATGCCTCCGTAGGAGAATCATGGGCGATTGGTTCACAATTACTATTGATGGCGACATTATTGACCATCCTTGGACTGACCGCCCCACCCTTGACCAAATGCAAGAGCAAGTAGGCGGCTACATTGAGCCGTGTCCTAAGCACACCGAATGGCACAAGGGTGCGACACCCTACACTTCTAAACTCTATGAGGCATTCGCCAATGAGGAAGGCATTTGGGAGGGGTTGAAGCCCAATACCCATGCTCAAGAAATCTTAGGGTATCCGATTCTCGGCAATGTTCTCTTTCATGGAGTGCGCCACGCATGAATATATTTGTCTTAGATGAAGACCCTTGGACCGCAGCCATTTGGGTCTGTGACCGTCATTCCGTCAAAATGCCATTGGAGAGTGCACAACTCCTTTGCACCGCCTTGGCCTCACACGGGGTCTTGAATACACCCTACACCCCCACTCACAAAAATCATCCATGCACCAAATGGGCTGCTTTGACTCGGGGTAATTTTGATTGGTTGTGTATGCACGGCTTTGCGTTGTGTAAGACCTATCAATTGCGCTACGGTAAAACGCACAAATGCTTAGAAGTGATTGAATGGTGTGAGTCTATGCGGTATCTAATCCCCGAGGGTGACCTAACGCCTTGGTCTGTGTGTATGGCTGATGAATATAAAGTGGGCGCAGATGTGGTCGCATCCTACCGAAAGTATTACTGTGAAGGGAAATCTTACATGAATAAGGGAAATGGACCGCAATGGGCCAAAAATCCTATGGGAAAGCCTCATTGGTTCAATTTTATAACACCTAACACTTAAATAGGTGTTGGAAGTTATAATCATCATGGCGAAGAACCGTTTAGTGGCCCAAAGAGTATATTTGGCGGGACCAATTGATTACGCAGAAGACGATGGTGTGGCTTGGCGACAAGACATCACACCTGTCTTGGAATCTATGAATATCATGGTTATGGACCCTACAAATAAGATGACCACTAATACCAAATATAATGAAGTCGGCGAGGAACAAAACAACCTCAAGAAATTGAAGGAATTAGGCCGATGGCACGAATTGAGAAGTGAAATGAAACCCATTGTTTTGGTTGATTTGAGAATGGTTGAGATTGCGGATTTCGTTATCGCTTATATTGACCCCACGACTCCGATGTGTGGAACTTGGGAGGAATTATTCGTTTCACTCAAGCAACGAAAGCCAACTTTCGTAGTAGCCGAAGGCGGCAAGGAAGCCATGCCTTTGTGGTTATTTGGTCGCATCAATCCTGACTATATGTTTGACTCCTTTGAGGACTTGGGACTTTATTTGAAGGGAATTGATGAAGGCAAGATTGCCGAGGACGCGACCCGATGGGTTTTCTTCAATGAAGAATGAATCATTAAGTAGTCGGCCAACAGACATTTTGTTATGGAGTTACTTCCCGGTGTTGAACGGCAACCAATCCTTGCAGCCCTCGTTATCGCGGGCGCAGGTAATGTCGCTTACACTACGACTAAGCCCGAAGTTATCGCTCAAACCATGAATCCAGCGGCTCGTGCTGTCGTTGTAGGTGGCACGATGTTCGCAACCTATATCATGTTTGACTTACTCGTTAGGATGTGGCATTGATGGCTTACTCACACGCACAGGCGGGCGTAATTGAAACTATCTCTCATGATTTGGATAGAGAAGTCCATGATGAACACTCCTACATTTTCGGAATCCCCGAAGATATTGCCCTTGTTTTAGCGATTGATGCTGTGCTCATAGCACTTCGTCTTTCCAATGTTTTAGTCCCTTCCTCGTTTATTGGAGCCAAAGTTGTTGGAACTTCAATACTCATAGGAACACACTTATTTGGATGATGATAATATGGTAAATTACCCCGCAAAGTTTTACGAAGCAGAAAAAGGAAAGCCCCTCCATGTCGTTGGTTACACAGTAGCCCTCGGAATGATGGGAATTGGTGTAGCGGAAACCGCACACGGCATATACTACGGCCTGAAAGGTCAAGGGAGTCCAATGGGTTATGCTCTCGGACCCATTCTCTTGGCAAGTGGTGGAGTAGCCGCCTATTCATACCTCAAATACGCCAAGGTATTGTATTAAGTAGTTAGCAGGTAGTGGGTTTAACATGACCTATGTTGTAACATCAGCGTGTGTGGGCCACAAATACCAAGATTGTGTAGCAGTTTGTCCTGTGGATGCTTTCAGGGAAATGGCCACATACTTAGTCATAGACCCTGACGATTGCATAGATTGTAACGCCTGTATGTCTGAATGCCCCGTTGATGCCATCTTCCCCGATTACGATTTACCGGATGAGGAAAGTGAGTGGCTTGAAAAGAATGAAGAAGAAGCCGTGGACGCTCCCTTAGCAACCGGCGAGTCGCCTGTGTTGGCTTCCGATTAACGAACCTTCAAGTAGGTTATGCACCCTGTCTAAATTATGGGTGAGGGTTATATTTGTCCCTTTTGTGAATGGCCGAAAATGCAAATCGTGACTAAGGCCGCCATTGATGTGGTAGGTAATGAATACAAGCATGGAAAATGCGAATGTGGTGCAGAAGCGGTCTATTTACTCAAACCAAACCCAAAACTTCATATAAGACAAGCCGATTAGCCCGCAGCATGGGGAAAGAAACCACACCTTTGTTAAGACCGCTGTTGAGAACGCCTCGTGAGGGTATTCATATCATTCACGAAGAATGGGAGTTTATTCAAGTGCCAAAAGGCCAAGAGTAAGAACCATTAAGTGCATAGCCGCCATTATATTGGCCTATGGCCAATTCCAAGGCGGTGTTAATTGATGCCGGTTACTTCATAGGCAGACAAGGTAGGTGGTGGAGTCCCAAAGGAACTGTCCGCCGTGCTTACAATCGTTGGCAAAAAACCGGCACCACTCCCGATTACTTCAAGTTTAGAGCCGCTATGAAAAAGGCTATCCGCAACGATATTTCATATCTTGGATTTAGAATCCGTCAAATGGGTTTCGGTAGTAAAACCACCCGAGTTGTCCTTTGTTACGACGGAACCGAAGGTTGTAACGCAAGGACTAAACTTTTCCCACCCTACAAACAGAATCGCCGTTCGGAACAAGAGGAGGACACAGACGAAGAACGCAAAATCCCCGACATTCGCCAAAACTTTGCAGACCTCGGTTTCAACCCGGATGAGATGGGCAAAGGTTGGGAAGCACTTTACGAAACTTCTAAGGAAGCCGATGACCTTATTGCCGAGGAGTTAGCACGGATTCCAAAGGAAACCGAAGTTTTAGTCATGAGTGCTGATTCCGACCTCTTTCAATGTTGGAACATTCATCCTAAAGTCAGAATCCACAACTTTCAAGTTGAGATTCTTCAAAAGGAAGTGGAGGCTCGCCTCGGTATCCCAATTTCAAAGTATGCAGATTGGAAGGCAATCGCTGGTGACCCATCCGACAACATTCCGGGCATTCCCAATCTCGGTAATTCCGCAGCGGCAGCCTTACTCCGAACCACCAAGGGTCTTGAAGACATACCTGATGAGTATTTGACTACCGTGGTGGTGGCGGACCCTGAAGTTGTGACCTCCAAACTTTCAACATTTAGAGCAGAACAAGAATTATCTATGGCTGCTACTGTTAGAGCACACGGAGATTATTGGAGGCGGGTTGAAAAGCAACAATCCGGCGCAATGCGTGGAGAGCAATACAAAACTATGGAATCAGTCGTGGATGGTAACGGAGTTCTAATCACCAATCATCGGGACTCTTGTATGGTGTTTCGTCATATCATTAGGTTGCCCTTTGTGGTCTGAGGGGCAAAGGTTAAATACTACCATGCCCTCGGGTAACACATGGACGCTAAGACCCTCGCAAAGATTAAGGCTGCGGCAAAGGCACGAGATGATGCTATAATTGAAGGCAAGAAGAACGGAGTGTGCGCCCCTTGTGGCGAACCATTGGACGCTTGTGCGTGTGAAGCATATACAGGGAGTTGGGCGGATGAATAGAAACGAGTTTTGCCCCATCTGTGATGGAGCCGTGCCAAGTGAGGAATACAAAGGAAGATACCCCGGCGCACTTTCCCGATTTGATAACAACGAAGAAATCTGTTCCCTATGTGGTATGGCCGAAGCCATGACTCCACTCTTTTCACCCGAAGGTCGGGAAATCATGGTTGTTGGCCTTCAAAATGACGACTTTGAATTATGGGCGGCAGGGGTTCAAAAAGGGCTACCGCAATGCCGAGAAATACTTGAACAACAGAAGGTTGCTCAAGAGCAATTGAAGAAACTCAACGAGGAGGAGTAATTATGTTGGATACGGACCTCAAATTGATAACTGATTTCCGCAAAGACTATGATGCAATCATGGATGCCGTTCATTACCTTTCTATCATGCTTGGAACCGACCAAGAGGAAGACGCTTTTGCTCGCCTCAAGGCTACTTATCAAAAGAACCAAGACAAGTGGGGTGGTTAAGTGCCAAATGGAATGAAGTGCAGTTATCCCAAGTGTGGAAAAACCATCATGCCGACTGATGCTGCCGTTATCCGAATGACTAAGAAAGGTGACGAGTGGTATTGCTCGGATGAGTGTTGTGATTCTTGGGGCTGAAAGAACCTTCAAGTAGGAAAAAGCATTATTGTCTTTGTATGGATATGCCGCCCAAAGAAGTTAGGATTGAACATCGTCTGATTTTGGACGCTCTTGAGCGAATGGGGCCTCAAAGTGAAACCAACGACAGAATGACTTATCATCTTGTATCAATCCTTCACCAAATGGGCCTCGCATGGCGAAGTGAATATAAAATTGTTCTATTTTCAGGTGAGGATGAGCCGGATTTTTCAGACGAATACGCCAAACACCTTGACCGATTGGCAAGTGGTTTAGAGAGTGAGTGGGAATATCCGGAACCAATGGGTGACGGAGAGGAGGAGTAATGTCTGACCTCTTTTGCTGGGGAATGCTGTTCATAGTATTCTTTGGAATCCTCTCCAATGAGCCATGGGATTATCTTTAAGTAAGTCATCACCCTTTGATTTTACTATGCCGAGCATTGCTTATACCATTGATATTCACGAAGACGCATGGTTCGCCCTGCACCTTGGTGGGACTCATGAAGCCCTGCCTGAAGGAGATTTCAAAATTGTCGCTGACGATAAAGTTTGGTTAGTGGAAAGGAAGACTTGGGGAGATGCGTATTCCTCTTTTCGCAGTAAAAGATTGGAAGACCAACTTTCCCGAATGTTATTGGCTACGCCAAATACCATACTTTTGGTTGAAGGAAGAAAGGAGGCTGTCTATACCAAAGACCGCCAACAAATCAAGAATCTTCAAGCCGCCCTCAATAGATTCTCAGCGGAAGTGTGTCCGGTAGTCTATACCGATGGAAAGGAAAGTTCCCTGAGATGGTTAAAATCTATCGGACAAAGAATTGAGAATGACCAATTTGGGGTCTTAGTGAGGAAACCAACGATGGTTGCATCTTCTCGGAACAAACACCATGCACTTTTAGAGTCAATTCCCGGAGTAGGACGCACCACCGCCAAGAAAATATACACCCACTATGGGAATCTTGTGGAGATGGTGAACAATTGGCCGGAGGCGAAAACGGCAGGTATTGTGGGGATGAAAAGATTTGAGGATGTGCAAAACTTCCTTAATGCGGAATGGGTGGAAACTATGCGGAAACCACTAAGTAGTAAGAAGGACGATGAACAGACTACACTTGGAGATATTTCATGAGAAAACACCCAATTATTCAATGCGTTAAGTGCCATACGCGCGTGAGGGCGCAGTTTGGCGATACAACCGAATGCCCTTGCGGAGAGGTAATGTTGGAGATAGCCGCAGGTGGTTATCTCCGAGTTCACACGGCGGCAGAAAATTATCAGGTATTCTTTGAAGATGAAGATGAGGAAGAATGATGAGTTACTGTATTATTTGTAATCAAAGGATTGAAGTTGGCTCACCAACCACCACCAATAGCGAAGGCAAGCCCATTCACTTACGATGTAATCGGAATCTATTTGTCCGCCAGCCGTGGCAACCGTAAAGTTTATTACCAACCTCCCCCTCGGAGGCACATGGACGCAAACGAGTTGAGAGAATTAGCAGACCGCATGGACCAATTAGAGGAATTGCAGTTAGTGGTGCAAGAGGCCCTTTCGTTGGCAGAAGAAGTGGATATGAAGATGAATGACTTGAACCTCTTGGCTCCCGGCCACGCCACAATGGAACTTGATGAGGCTTTGTGCGAAATTGACGAAGCCATGCAAGAGATTCGTGGCATCACCCAAAGATGATATTAAGTAGTCGTGTGGATAACCACACTACATGACCTTTGGCCACGACTTCTTCGGCAATAGCCATAGAGTGATGAATGCTCAAACAATGTTGGGACCCGGCGGAGAGGAACAACCTACTCAAACTACGCTTGTTGCTACTCAAACTTCCCAAGAGGGCGAGCCGGAAGTCATAGAAGAATCTCCTAATCCGAGGGCTTTACTTATCCCAATTGCGGGAATGTTTGCATTATCCATTATCATTACGCTGGCCGGGTTTAACAAGCGGGGGCGGTAAGATGGCTTTCGGATACAACTTTTTCGGCAATCAACCCTTTCGGGCGGAAGAAGCAAATAACAATGTAAGTGTAGCCGTGCAGAATTGGTTAAATACTCTTTGCACTCATAATGTGGATGCTATCGTATCACTTTATGCGCCCGATGGCATATTGTTAGGGACAGTTGCTAAGGAAATTGCAGAAGGGCAAGCAGCAATCCGGAAATACTTTGAAATGTTTGTGCAGAAGAAACCTTGCGGTAAGATAACCAGCATGACGGTCCAAAACTTTGGTAATGTAAAAGTTGTGGACGGAACTTATACCTTTGAACTTCATGACGGGAAGAAGAAATCCATAGTGGATGCTCGTTATACATTCGTGTTCCAATATAGGCGAGGCCGTTGGCTAATTATGACTCATCACTCATCTAAACAACCTTAAGTAGTCGTTTAGCGGAACGGATAATATGAAGGTTACTCTTGCACAAGCCGGAATAGTCGCAGGTATCCTAACTTTATCATGGGTTGTTGGAGGGCCGAAAGAAGCATATTCCGCCCCCTCAACAGGGGAATATCCTCATAATGTTTTCAATACTACTTCCAAAGCCCACGCCGAAAAGGTTGCATCACTTGTTCCTGATTCCATCGTCAGGGTTGATAGCGGCCATGAAGAAACTTACGACCCGAAAACAAGTTCCTTTTCCGGAAAACTATGGCTCGTGATGAGTAAGACTCCCGATGCGGAAGCCCGCTCATACTTTACGCCTTGGTTGAAGGAGAACGATTACTTTCGCACCAATCAATTCTTGAGCGAAGTCAAATATGAGGCAGAAACCGATAAGGCTGCGGATTGGGCTGTGGATAAGGAATATTTGATTGGAGGTGGCAAGAGTATTCTCACCCATGATGATGTTTGCCCTTCCTGTAAAGAGGGGAGGATGGAAGCAGGGAATGACTCTTATGGGGTGCAGTATCTTGGTTGTTCCAAATGTGGTTATGGAGATAGCACACCTATGAGTGATTTGAATTGTTCTCGTAATTGGAAGACTTCATCGTTGGAGCATGATTGGGTTCCCTACTCTTACGAGTGTAAGGCTTGCGGGTTGATAGCACCTTACATACAGAATGTTATGAATAGTGCAGAAACCTTTATGCCACCTGTGCATAAAGATGAATGCACAGTTTGTGTTGGATTTGCTGACCTAAAAGACTTGGGACCTGATTATGAGGTATTTCTTCTATGTGAGGATTGCATTACAAAAGCAAAAACAATGCCCCGGC
>Ga0315316_10003433_pt1 | contig 11485 bp, 8 predicted proteins | sample M160m3416metaG_FD_203702 | JGI IMG/M metagenome (GOLD analysis project Ga0315316, IMG submission 203702) | Ammonia-oxidizing marine archaeal communities from Monterey Bay, California, United States - M1 60m 3416 | ecosystem: Environmental > Aquatic > Marine > Intertidal zone | place: USA... | reverse complement strand
TCCTCGTACATCCCATCGGTCACTTTTGGCCAGGGGTAATGGCCGCTGCCCGGCCGTTTGTCGCGGTCCTCGGCATGGGTGGCGTTGAAGCTGAGTTGCAGACAGAAAGGCTGACCTGTTGGTTGACCTTTTAGGAATTCGATTCCCCAGTCGCCTAAAATTTGTGTTTCGTGACGTTCACTACCGTCGTCTTGCTGTTTAAAATAAGGATTGCGACCCAGCTTGCGACGGACGTCGAACATCGCCGTTGAGGATTCGGGTGAGATATTGACATGCTCTTTACCGAGGTGCCCGGTTCGATAACCCGCCTTTTTCAGAACAGCGAAGTAGGACGATTCGCACAACTGCGGATTAAGTGGCCCGGGGTTGATACGGTATAGATGTTTGCGTTCGTAGCACCCAGTAAACAGGCATGAGCGACCTACCCAGCAGGTTGACGTTGTCACGAAGGCATTTTTAAATCGGACGCCTGCGGTGGCGAGGCGATCAATGTTTGGGGTCTTCACAATTGGGTGACCGGCGCAGCCCAATGTGTGATTTCGCTGGTCATCGGCGTATAACAGAAGAATGTTCGGTCGGGATTGAAGTTTCGCAGAAGCGGCGGTAGTCTCTTTGGGCTTTCGAGCAGGCGTTGGAGCCGCAGACCCGAACTTGCCGACCTGACGTTCCGCGGGAATATACCATTTATCTAGAACGGCGCTGAGTTCCTTCACCAGCTTAGGGTTCTCGGCAGCGAGGTTTACTTCCTCAGCGGGATCATCTTTCAGATTGAAGAGCTGGGGTTCACCGCGTTGAGGAGGATACTTCATCTTGCCCGGTGCCCCGTCGTAGGTCAGCAGAAGCTTGTCGTGTCCACGAATGACCCAGCGATAAAGGAGCGATGCGTGCGGGTTCTCGATGTCAGCGATGTCGTGCGCGAACGATTCACCGAACAGCGTGTCGCGTTCGATGGCATCTCCTGTCTTGAGCTGTGGTAACAGATCGAGACCTGGGAAGTCGCGTGGTGCGTCCACACCGGCTGCCGCGAGGATCGTCGGGACGATGTCGATTGACGAACAGAGCTCAACACGATCTGCGGCCGGAATTACGCCAGGCCAACGAAACATAATCGGAGTCCGCGTTCCGCCTTCGTAGGGACTGCGCTTGGACCGCGGAGCGTAGCCTCCGTTTTCAATCTGAATCCATCCATTATCCGTCACGTAAATCACCAGCGTATTTTCCTCGACGCCGGATTTGTCGATGTGCTTTAACAATGCGCCGCAGGTTTCATCAAACCACTCGCACATCGCGTAATATTGTGCGATCCGGTCAGGTACTCCCTTAGCTTGGTATTTCTCGAAAAGACGAGCTGGTGGATTGTGAGGTGTGTGAGGTAAAAACGGCGCGTACCAAACAAAAAACGGATTCTTGGAAGCCACAGAGCGATCGATGAAATCGAAGACCGGCTCCATCCCTTCACGACCAATTTTGAGTCCTGCATCGCCATGCCGCCCTCGTGGATTGGGAAACCCCTGACTCATCCCCGCGGTGAATCCGCCGCGTTCGAAGGAACCTTCCCACCACTTACCACTTTGGTGGCTGACGTAACCTTGTTTTGCCAACCATTGGGGTAGGGCACCGGTCTTGTCGATGTGGGAAATGAGAAGTTCCCTGATGTTCTTGCCAGAGTTGTCGGCGTGGAGCTTGTTGGCGGTTGTGTTCGCCGGGTCGTTTCCGGTGGTTCTGTTTTGATGTGAGTAGAGGCCGGTAACCAGTGTCATCAGGGCGGGCCGGCACAACGCGGTGGGGACATAACCCCGCCGAAACAACGCGCTTTCCTGAGCGAGTTGATCGAGATGTGGCGTTTCGATGGATGAGTGGTCCATGAATCCATAGTCCGTATAGCTCTGGTCATCGGAAATGATTAGGACGATATTGGGAGTCGCTGGTTCGGCTTCGACGGCGTCGGCGGTTACCAATAGGAGCAGAAGTGGAAGCAAGCAATGGAGGAGTGTCAACTTGTCTGTCATGGCGAGGTCTCAGAGAATAATTACTTGTCGTCAGTGTCATGCGGCGACAGTTGTCGCACGCCAATTCTTCATCGTAGGTGATACAGGCTGTGTGGTAAATTGGGGGATAGACGTCAGCGGTTTGCTTCTGGCTTGTGAGCCGTGTATAAGATAGCTTGTGTATCCCTCTGTTGTTTATTCCGCGAGAACACTTGGCGGTCACAAGTTTTTTTGGAAGAAGCTATGAAAAATATAATCACCGCCGGCGTGATGGTCGCTCTGTCGTTTCAGTTTGTCGCAATTGGCGAGGGTGCCGAGCCGTTGGATAAACCTAACGTACTGATGATCTGCATCGACGATCTCAACGACTGGGTTGGATTCCTCGGAGGCCACCCAGACGCAGTCACTCCGCATATGGATGCGCTGGCAAAACGGAGCCGAATTTTTACCAACGCCCATTGTAATGTACCTGTCTGCTCGGCCTCACGAGCTAGTGTGATGTCCGGAGTCGCGGCAACAACGCACGGTAGTTATGAACTCGGACCCAAATACGAGGAGTTGCCAACGCTCTCCGACGTTCCCACGATTCAGCGATACTTCAAGGACAATGGCTATTACACGCTTGCAGGGGGCAAGGTACTGCACCACGGTTTTAATGGAAGGTTAGCCGCGGGAATTGACCGGTCTCTCGGGCGAAAGCGAAGTCCTAGACCCCCCAAGCCGCTCAACCGTCCTGCTAACTGGAGTGGGGCATGGGATTGGGGGGCATACCCCGAAAAAGACGAGGAAATGGCCGACTTTCAGTTGGCCCATAGCGCGGCTCAAGCGCTGCATGAAGATTTTGATCAACCATTTTTCATTTCAGTTGGCTTTTTTCGCCCGCATGTACCTCTCTATGTTCCGCCCAGTTGGTTTGAACTGTACGATGCAGACACGTTGACACTGCCGCGAAGCCCAAAGTCAGACCTCAACGATATTCCGAATAATTTTCTGGGGATCAATGATTACGCGGTTGCTCCGACACACGCGAAGGTGGTTCAACACGGTAAGCAGCGAGGCCTAACGCACGCCTATTTGGCATCGATTAGTTTTGTCGATCATTGTGTCGGCGTCGTTGTGGATGCGTTAAAATCGAGTCCGCATGCCGAGAATACGATAGTTGTTTTGTGGAGCGACCATGGATTCCATCTTGGCGAAAAGCAACATTGGGCCAAACGCACACTTTGGCAGGAATCCACGCGAGTTCCGCTGCTGATATCCGGACCGGCTATCAACTCTGGGAAGCCATGTCAGCAACCAGCCAGTCTGATCGACATCTACCCAACGCTTGTCGAATTGTGCAAACTACCGATGAATCCCCATCTAGAAGGTCTTTCGCTGGTCCCCCAACTCACCGATGCGACAGCCCGCAGGGACCGACCTGCGATTACGTCATCGTATTTTGGCAACCATGCCGTACGTTCCCAATATTGGCGGTTGATTGCGTATCAAGACGGAGCACAGGAACTCTATGATCATCGAACTGATCCAGATGAGTTCAATAATTTAGCTGGCGATCCCGCTCATCAGAAAGTCTTGGATGAGCTCGTCCGCTGGTTGCCGAAACAAGCTGCAGCAGAATTCAAAGCCAAATCCGAACGCGCCCGAGTGCGTGGGAAGTGAGCCACTATTGCGTGCGTTAACCAAGAAACCGTCAATCCCGCCACGGATTGTTTAGCATGAATCCCAAAAAGGAAATATCGTTATCCGTTCCTTGGTGGAGCATCATCCGAGGTTCCTTTGTGGCGGGTGCGCAATTTACGTTCCTTGGGAGTTTCGGGATTGTTGGCCTGACGATAGCGCATGGCTGGGAGGCAGCGGGGATTTACTTGCTGTATGTTCCAGCGATCATTGCATTTTTCGGCGGCCTTATTCTACTTTGTATTTCTGTACATATTTGCACACTTTCGTTCCAGTGGGCTAGACGTCTTGTCTGTTTGTGTGCGTTTATTTTAGCGACGATCCTCTTAGGGCCGGTGGTGCTGATGCCGCATTTTATAATGGGCATAATGTTAACTGTTGGGGTATTTCAAGATCGTCCGTTCGATCCCGCGATGCTCATTTGTTGCGGTTTATTATTAATTCCGACCATTTACTGGTCCCGAGGTTTATATCGATTCAATAAAGAAAGTAAAAGTGTGAGCCGTATTTGGGGTTTTGCTAGCAAATATATCCAAAACAATAAGCTCGCTAAAAAAAGGCTTAAGAAATTAATAGACGAACTCTCCACACCGCCACCGCTAATTCCCGAGCGTATCAAAAATATTTTTCGGCGGTCTTGATTACTTCAGCTGTTCCTTAAGGTTGGTTATATTAAAGAATACAGTGGCTTCCGATGTTGATTTATCAAAGAAAGTAATATCCACTATGCGTCTCGTTTCCTTATTGTTGACGTTCCTTTTGTTCTCTAGTTTATTGTCGGCTCAAAAGCAGTCCCGCTCGGTCGCGGAGGCAGCCAGTACCCGTGAAACAAAAGTTGTCGCGCATCGTGGCTTGATTCTCGATGCTCCCGAGAATACGATCGCAAGTTTTCGGGCATGTCTAGAGTTGGGTTTCGGATTTGAATTTGATGTGCAACGCACCAAAGATGGCCACCTTGTTTGTCTACACGATCAGACTGTTGACCGAACCACCGATGCCAAGGGAGCGATCGCCCAGTTGAATCGTTATCAAACAGTTGGCTTCGATGCCGGAAGCTGGTTTTCACCAAAATTCAAGGGACAGGTCATTCCCGGGATTGACGATGTATTTCAATTAATCGCCAGTTACCCGAAATCTAAAGCGATCTTTGCGGTTGATATCAAACTAGAAGATAAACAGGTTGAAGCCGATCTGGTGAAATTAGCCAACCAATACAAAGTACTCGATCGATTACTTTTTATAGGTAATACGATTCACGACCCGGGAGTTCGGAAACGCTTACTAGCCGCCGATGCGACTGTCAATTTAACGCATGTTGCCCATGACTCAAAAGAACTAATCGATTCGATTGCCAATCCAAACACGAATTGGGTTTACGTGCGTTATCTGCCATCGACCGTTGAGGTCCGGAAAATCCATGCCGCTGGCAAGCGGGTTTTCATTGCGGGTAAAACTGTGTCTGGTCTAGAAAGAGACCATTGGCAAACGTGCATAGATAGGGGTATCGATGCGATTCTCACGGACTACTCCATCGAACTGGCACGGCAGATGCGACAGTAACTCTATTCGCCGGGAGTAAGTGACTAGGGTGATTTGCTGGTTTTATTTAGCAACTTGATTGTGGTGTATTCAGTCTTTTACTTCTTCAGCAATTCCACCATCGCTTTGCCCATGCCTAAGCCAACGTTCATATAAGTCTTGGCGTTACCGCCGTAGTGCCCGTTCGAGGCTGAGCCCATGCTCAAGGGGTTAGTGTAGACCGTTGCAACGTCGCCCTTGAGATGGGGGTGCTTTTTGGCGTCACTGATTGCCAGCATAGCGTCAAGGATTAACTTCTCGTTGCCCTTGGCGTTTTCCTTGCTCGTTTGGCCGAGGGTTGCACAGACGAACTTGGCTTTTGGGGCATTGAACTCTTTACGTAGAGCTGCGACTAGATTGTTGAGGTTTTCCTCATACTTACTAGCGTGACCAGTGTTGTAACGGTCCTTGTCACCTTGCCACCAGAGGAAGCCCGCGACCTCATATTCGGTTGCGCCGGGATAGTATTTTCCAATATTTTTGAGCACATCCTGAGCCCGCGCGACGTCACCGTCATATTGGACACCGGCTTTCCAACCGATCGGCGTAGGCTCGGTCCCTTTTTCCCATTTATCTGGACTTTGCCCGTAGCCGGCATAGATGAAGGTCTTGCCACTCTTGGTATCCTTGAATTCGTAAGACGGGCTGCCTGGAGGAAGCAGGTCCCAGCCGAGGCTCCGGTTACCAATGGCACTTTTGAGGATCAGTACAGGTGCATCTAACGCATTGCCTAATTGATGGCCGATGCCGGTCTCAATACCGATCTTACCGCCCGAGACGGTGAGCCAGTCGTCCCGCATAATCCGTACTTTACCAGGGCCACCACTCCCCATCACATGTAGGTTGCGTACGTCTTGGCGTTTGGTCCAGTTTCCTTCTTCGTCGATCATGAAAGGGTAAAGGTTTTCGTTCTTAACAGCGTGTTCCAATGAGCCTTCGCCCCCAGCAACCTTGCCCATCTCGAGCGTGTTCGATTGGCCCATTATAATGAAGACTTGAACTTTTTTAGTCATGTCGGCCGGCTTACCATCAGGATCAGGCAACTGGGCTTGAACTTTCGCGGCAATGGTCATGTGACCGATCAGGGCAAGGGTCAGGATGGCAAACAAAAATGATTTTCGTCCAAGGTTGATCATGTGTTTCTCATTATGTAATTTAGTTGGCGGCGTTATTAGTTGAGGATAAGATAATTGTTATGGGTTAATATAGCAACTAGTCCGACTGTACGATCAGGTCGTTGATTTAGTCTGCTTCTTTTGCTTGCGTTTTTCATCGCGTTTAGCCTTGCGTATTTTTCTTCGTTTTTTGCGACTAGCCGAGAATCCCTCATCAAGTATCTCTTGCAACTTTGCCCGGTTCGCAGTTGTGTTGCCGGCCATTTGTTGTGTCCATTGGGCGAGTCGTCGGATGACGTTGTATTTAACAAACAGACCGTAGGGCATTTTAGACCACCAATAGAGGAATAGTGAATATAAACCGACAACAGTCACATAACCCCACACTGGGAGATCCGGTGGATCAAAAACGAGACCCCAGGCACCAATATACGGCAGGAAGATAATAGATAAAATCGGAACCGCGGAAAACAGTATGAACGCCGTCAAAACAAGGATCCGCACCCAATAGAATCGATAATAGGCAATGAAACACATGCACAAGCATGCGAAGAGTATGGAGAAACCCACTATAAACAAGGGAAGTTTCCACAGTAATTCTGTGAATTTATGCCAGGATTCTATATCCGATAGCATTCTGATCAACTCGGGAATTCCCAAAAGTAGGCTTGCCGACGACCATATCAGTCCACCGATAAATCCGGACGCAAACAATTTTAGCCATGGAATATTGGGATACTGGTTATCCATTCATTTGACTTGATTAGAATTGCCTTATGAAAACCGCGACGAGAAACCTGTTTTAAATTTTCTACCTAAAATAATGCAAATAAGAGCCACGTAACAATCAGGCACAAAGAGACTCGCACCAATACAGAATTCTGACTTAATAAGAAGTAAGTAATTACTAGAAGGCCACCATCGATCCTGGCTTTAGGGCATGGCTTGGAAGTGGATGCTGGTCATCAAAAACACGCATCAACTCAGGTTCTTCTAAGACAGTTTTGCTTTCGTCGAATTCGCCAGAGGTCTTGTCCAAAACACCGGTGGTGTCGAGTCCCATATGCTTGACCATAAAAGGGTACATGGCTTGTCGTTTAGATAACTGGTATCCATGTCCCTCTTCGGCGAAATGCGAATTGGCTACGTGCCTTTTATTACCGAACAATCCGTAGACGTTACTAATATAAGGATATTCCACCGTGGGGGTGTTTTTAGTCCAATCACCACCGACTGATACTAGCAACATTGGCCGAGGGGCCGCCAGTGCGGCGATTTCTGCATTATTCGTTTCCAGCTTAGCTGTCTTATGGATTGGCATACCGCTTTCGCAGTGGCAACCACCAAAGAAATGGGCTGAGACCATTACGACTGGCACAGCGACTCGCACGCGTTGATCTAGAGCCGTCAGTAAAAACGTTTGGGTTCCGCCACCGGAGCATCCCGTGACACCAATTCGCTTGTCATCGACGTCGGGAAGAGATTGTAAGAAGTCGATAGCCCGCATGCTGCTCCAAGTCTGTAGCGTCAGGGCCTGTGGGTGTTCGTGATCCCATCCCAGATGCAAGGAATCACCGAATCCAATCATATCATAGGAAAAAACTACCGCTCCCATGCGGGCGAGCGTGGCACATCGATATTGCTGGTCGGGCCGCAAACGCCCTCCCTCTGGGCCACGCGCATGCCCGTGGGGGCAAAGGATAGCGGGTCGTGGTCCTTTTTTTCCCAAGGGTCGATAAAGGTTGCCGTACACTAGGTAACCAGGTCGCGCTTCAAAGGCAGCTGACTCCACTGTATAACCTTGATAGCTTCGTTTCTTATGAATAATTACTTTTAATGGCGTGCGTTCAGGCAGTGGGTCCAGTTTGGCGCCTACCAAGATCTGTTTGCGAATGCTGGCGGCCCGGGTTTGCCACTCGGCCAAGTTGCCATAAGTTGCGCTCATTCTAGCGAGTTGTTTAACTGCATCCGCTTCTGAGTGATAGTGCCCTTGGCAAAGAATGGGCTTAGTCGGCTCGGTCGCCGGAGTAGTGGAACCATAAACGGCTAGAATCGCAATGATACAAGTGGGTAGGTAATACTTCATGGTAGTAGACTCCAATCACGTCAACAGGTGGAAAGGTAATACTGGCAATTTTACCGAACAACTACCAACGCTGCAAGAAAATCCAACCGCGGATTGGAATTTGCGAACTCAGAACCAATCAACAAGGAGTTAGATTAACTCACTAATCGGGGTTCCGTTTTCAATTAGAAATACCGGACGTCCTTGATTATTTACGAATTGCAAACGCGGGTCCATTCCATACATGTGAAAAATGGTCGCCATTAGATCCTGCGGCGTGATAGGTTTGGTTGCGGGCACTTCGATTTTCGCAGAGGACTCACCGACAACCTGACCCATTCTCAACCCGCCCCCCGCTAACGCGAGTGTGCAAAGCCTGCCCCAGTGATCTCGGCCGCCTTTGGTATTGATTTTAGGTGTTCGACCGAATTCGCCCGTAATGACAACTAGCGTATCTTCCAGCATGCCTCGTTCGTCTAAATCTTTAATTAATACCGAAATGCCTTGGTCCATCTGTTCTGCTCGTCCTTTAAGTCCCTTGACGATGCCGCCATGCATGTCCCATCCGCCGTAAGAAACAGTGACAAAGGCACAGCCCGCTTCGCAAAGCCGGCGAGCAGTCAGTAGTTGTTCACCGAGTCCTTTTCAATAGCGAGCACGCTCTTTAGGGTCTGCCTTTTTTAGGAATTGGGCGAGGTTTGGATTCTCTTATTAATGATATTTTCGGTAGTAACTGTAAATCAGTTGCCTTACAATCCTATCGGAATGGCAGTAAATACAGCAAGAATAAATATTGCATCACCCCCCCCTCTAATGTCTACAACATGTAAACATTAGAGGGTTTAGGAAATCTGGCAACATTGAGGCCGTCGCTAAACGAGAAAAGAGCTTAGTGAATATTGCAATAGCTGGACAGTAACGTTGCGCAGACGCTGTTGAGTTTCGTTAAAATTCTCCGTGTTTAAAGTATCCTGTGGCCGGATGGAAGGTCGAACGGTTGTATTAATTCGTGGGTAGTGGGAGACTGTAGTCTTCAAGATAGGATCAGGAAATGAGCGTTAGCTGACAGCTGTAGCTGGTTAAGTCGACCTGTTAGTTCGCTGATTGTTTTGCTTTGTTGTCTGCCGTTGGGAGTTTTACGATGAAACACTTTGTCACCGCAGTCGCCGTCATGATCCTGTTGTGCAATTGGAGAGTTCTCGTTGCCCACGAAAAGCCGAATGTCATTTTCATATCGATCGATGATTTGAATGACTGGATCGGTTGTCTTAACGGACATCCTCAGGCAATAACGCCGAATATCGACCGTTTAGCAGCCCGGGGTGTTCTGTTTACCGACGCACATTGTGTGGCACCGGCATGTAATCCTTCACGGGCTGCGGTGCTGAGCGGACAGTTGCCGTTTCGAACTGGTGTATGGTCTAACGATTCAAAAAAACTATTGACGCAGCATCCCACCGCGCTCGTTCTGCCTCGCGCATTTGCGCAGGCTGGATATCAAACAATGGGCACTGGCAAGGTGTTGCATGGTAGTGGCGAGACGCGCGATATTTTTGAGGAATCGTTTATCACAGAACAGCGCTGGAGTCCGCTTGCTCGCGATATGGTGAAATATACCGATGATGAATTGCCAAGTAAATCGACTAGTAATCCTCGTCATGTTGTTCGCCAATCTGACGGGAAATCCGTAGTGCTTCCGTTAAATGGAATGCCATCGGATCGTAGGCCGACGTCGAGCGAAGGGGAATCCTTTGACTGGGGACCCTTTGACGTGCCGAATGTGGAGATGGGAGACACGAAGATTACCACCTGGGCGATGCGACAATTACGGCGTCGATTTGACAAGCCGTTTTTCATGGCGGTGGGTTACTACCGTCCACACATCCCGCTCTGGGCACCCAAGAAATACTTCGATCGATTTCATAATGTGCCGATAGCGTTGCCAACGGTGCAGGAACACGATTTGGTTGACCTGGGACTTGTTGGCCAACGGTTGGCAACCGAAGCGGTTACAGCGGGAAGCCATGCAACCGTAGTTAAGCATGAACAATGGGAGGAAGCGGTGAAGGCGTATCTTGCCTGTACGACTTATGTGGACGACCAGATAGGACGACTACTCGAGGAACTAGATAAAGGAGAATATGGTGACAATACAGTGATTGTATTGTGGACTGACCATGGCTGGCATCTAGGGGAAAAGCAACATTGGGGAAAATGGACTCCATGGCAAAGATCAACACGTGTACCGTTAATTGTGGTTCCTCCAAAAAACATGGCGAGTCATTTTGCAAAAAATGCGACATGCGACGCGCCGGTTAGTTTGCTTGATCTTTATCCAACGCTTTTGGAAATTTGCGGTATCAGTGGCACGCAACAACTCGATGGAAGCTCACTGGTATCATTCCTTCGGAAACCAGACCAACGAACGGATCGTCACGCGGTCACTTTTTTCGGAAAGGGTAACGTTTCTGTCAAAAGTGCACAGCTACGTTATATTCAATACGCTCAAAGTGAAGAGGAACTGTACGATCATCTGACGGACCCCAACGAATGGGATAACTTAGCAGGCACAAAAAAATACGAGTCAGTTCTGCGGAAATTTCGTAAGTTAGTTGCGACCACCGCAACACCCGCAAGATAATGGTTTGATCCCCGATGTCCGTGGGCGAGATGGATGAATTATATTTTACCACTTAACGGTAAGAGTTTGTGGCTTGCGGGGATTGCGATAGGTTTGCTAGTTGCCTCGAAAGTATGCCCATTTTGGCATCGTGTCATGAACGTCTTGTAATCGAGCGATTATTGCAGCAGTTTTTTTGTTAACCTGCGACAGGGGGTGTTTTTCCTCGATATCGTTGCTGACGTCGTAAAAGCGCCCGTCACCATATAGTTTAAACCGATGATTTCTGACGAAGGTTCCCGCCGTCTTGCCCTCTATCATGCTATTCTGTTTCTTGATTGCAGCCGCTTCCTTTACTGGGTCATCGGGCTTTTTGGGAAAGCCGTTTCGGATGTAATGGCAATATACCCATTGCCGGCCGGAGTCGTGTCTTGCCGAC
>Ga0315316_10003431_pt1 | contig 11486 bp, 9 predicted proteins | sample M160m3416metaG_FD_203702 | JGI IMG/M metagenome (GOLD analysis project Ga0315316, IMG submission 203702) | Ammonia-oxidizing marine archaeal communities from Monterey Bay, California, United States - M1 60m 3416 | ecosystem: Environmental > Aquatic > Marine > Intertidal zone | place: USA... | reverse complement strand
TTTATCTTTCCAATCTTCTGGCAAAGTATGAGGATATTTTGAATCAAATTCTATTAATTTATCGTCTTTATCCACAAAACTACTTAGTTAATGAGATAAATAATTGTGGTAATCGCTCAGGCAATTTTTTAATATCATCAATCACCATAAAACGATTTTTACCAAAAATTCTTGCTACATATTCATCTGCATAAGGGTCAAGGCTGATACAAAATGTCACAATCCCTCGAGCTCTTAATTCTTCTACAGCTTTTTTTGCATCCATGCGCAAGTGTTGTGGATCATCCACATCGATATCGGCTGGTTCCCCATCTGTCAGAACTAAGAGTATCTTTTTAGTAGAAGATTGAGTCAATAAATCAACACCTGCATGTCGTATTGCTGTTCCCATTCGTGTTGACAAACCTCCTTTGATACCTGCTAAACGTGCCTTTACTTCGTCATTAAAACTGTGATGAAATGGCTTGAATCGATAATACTGAACATCATGCCTTGAGTCTGATGCAAAACCCGAAATCGTTAAATTATCACCAATCTTATTGATTGCCCAAGAAAGCAATGAAGTAGCTTCTTGCATCAACTCCAAAATACTATGTTCACTGCCAACAACCATATCGTTGGTAGATTCAGACAAATCCATCAAAAGGTTAACTGCAACATCTCTGGTGTGTTGAATTTTTTTAACATATATCCTGTCTGATGGAGTAATTCCAATTCTAATATCAGCAATTGCAGTAACACACTCATCAATATCAAGCTCACTACCCTCTTGCTGCTTCTTCAGCTTAACCAAGCCCTGAGGCTGAAGTTGATCAATTGCATTTTTTAGTCGATTAGCAACCGGTTTATAGGTTTTCAAAATCTTGTCAATCACCTCTGGGTCACCTTTACGTACTCGCCTCTCATACAAAGTTACCCAGTTTGGTCTATAAAGTTGCAGTTGATAATCCCATTCATTGTAATGAAAAGGCTCACTGGTAGGCTCTTTACCCTCAAGTTCATTCAAACTCACTCCATCAAGTTCATCAGGGAAGTATTCAGAATCAAGTGTCCAAATCTCTTGCGCATCATCGCCAGCTGTTTCAACGTCGAGTTCGTTCCACATCTCCATGATATTAACATTACGGCGAACTTGCCTTTGACTGACAGGCACATAGTCGTTTCCTTCAGATAGCCAATCTAGCTCTTCATACTCCCATATATAGCGATTGTCATCTCTATATTGGATTGGAGTTGCTACTAGAGCTGAAGCGCTAATTTTTACATCTGTCTCTGATTTAATGATTTCATAGTAACTTAAGCCTAAATCGTAACTCATCTCTGAGAATTCACCCCTTTTCGCCATTTTTTTTCTAAACTTTATAAGAAAGTCTTTATTAAATTTTTGTTTTGCTTGGTAACTCGAATCAAGTGCGGCTCTTGAAAAATCTACAAGGTCTGCAATAAATGGGTTGTACTCTTTTAAATCTTCATCATCAGGGTGTAAGGCAATCCAAATTTTTTTCATGCCTGGGAATTTCTTAATTGTATTGAGTTCAACCCTCAGGTCTTCAATTAATGAGATACAGGCAACTTGTAAAGGATTTAAGTCATCTCCCTTAAAAGCAGAAGTTGTTTGAATAATGTGTGCGGCTGCATGAGCACAAACAGCTCGATAACAGTCAACACCTGCAACAACTTTACCTGAAGCATGACTATAGTCATCATAGGCATCCGGGATATGCATAATGCCATATTCGATATAGGGCCTTAATCCCTTTTTGGTTTCGTAATCTCCTGATGTTGGACGGAGGAAAAAATCACGGTTATAAAAGGCTCTGAGGTAAAACTGCAATTTTCTTTGGTTATCAATAAAAAGTGTGCCTCGTCTTTCTTGCTCAAGAATTTGCATGGATTCTGCACTACTTAATTCGAAGTAGGCGATCTGCGCTTTGAAATCACGATTAAAGGTCTCTGCCCCATAAAGTACCCATCGCCTCAAACCACCTAGTGTTAATTTACTGGTTAACTGGTCAATATGACTGAGCATTGGGCGCATCCCACGAGGCGCTAAAGAAATCATTCGTTCCATCAAACGTAAATAGCCCTTCATTAGGTCAAGATCACTCATGCGCTTTGCAACAGTAGGAAGACTAGAGAGCATTAACGCCAAAACAGATGCAGAGGTTTGTGAGGACATTTTCATGGTCGATAAGACAATCTCACCTATTATTGACTCACCCACTTCTTTAACAACCATAGGTGTTTCCTCTAAAAAGGAAATCACCATATCTTCACCCTTTCCCATACTGTTAAGAGCACCTGCGCCATCAAGATACACTTTTAATCCATTAGGGGTCATCACTTTTGAAGCTTCTATAAAACTTCCCGTTAAAGCATCATGAAGAACATCAGATGGGTTGGTGAACTTATGTTCAAAATCTGAGAGTTGTATGGCACTCATAATTAAGTTTTTTACTCAAAAAAAGTATCGATCGCAGCATATAGAGTATCAACAATGTCTAAATCATCAGTTATTGGATTAACCATCGCAATTTTACAAGCTGATTTTTTTTCAACCTTATCAGCAATTAATTGCCCTGCATATACACATAAACGAGTTGATATACCTTCATCCAGACCATGGCCAACCAGATTTCTTGCTCTTTGAGCAATTTGTACTAATTTCAAAGCAGTCTTTTCATCTATCCCTGACTCTTTAGAAACAATATGAGCTTCAATTTTTTCATCGGGAAATTGGAAGTTGAAACCACAAAATCTCTGTTTTGTTGACTGTTTTAAATCTTTCATCAAGTTTTGATAGCCAGGGTTATATGAAATAACCAATTGAAAATCGGGATGAGCTTCAATCAACTCACCTTTTTTATCAAGCGGTAATGTACGACGATAATCCGTTAATGGATGAATAACAACTGTAGTATCTTGTCTGGCTTCAACCACTTCATCTAAATAACAAATACCACCGTAACGAGCAGCCATTGCTAGCGGACCATCTTTCCAAACTGTTCCCTCTTTATCAAGCAAGAAGCGTCCAACTAAGTCACTGGCTGACATATCTTCATTACAGGCAACCGTAATTAACGGCTTACCTAATGTGTATGCCATATATTCAACAAATCGAGACTTACCACAGCCAGTCGGGCCTTTTAACATCACTGGCATACGATTCGTATAAGCTGCTTTATACATCTCAATTTCATCAGCTTGGGACTGATAAAAAGGTTTTTCTGAGATTTTATATTGATCTAATTTACCCATATATTTCCCCTTTGAAAAAAAACCCCTGCACTCAGACAAGGGTTTATCCAATCAAGCTAAGTTGATTTTACTTGATTATTTAAAACCTTTACCCCTGTAAATAACCATTGAAGCACCTTGTGATTGTGCATAGTTGTCATATCCAATTAAACGAACATGGTTATCTGGGTTTGCATCGTGACAAGCTTTGCATTCTGCAAGAATTGTATCAACATCTGTCTCACCAAACATCGGCAGTTTCCACATATACCAGTAATTTTGCATTGCATTTTCTACCTCAGTATGCTCTATTCCGGGATTATATCCTTGATTTACAATGTACTGCACTTGCTCACGAATTTGCTTATCGGTCATTGCAGGCAGGTACGAAAATGTTTCAAATTTTCTACTCGCGTTATCTGTTAAACGAGAGGGGTAATCTTGAATTGCGCTCATAATATTTTCCTTATATTAGTTTCTCAGGAAAGTAATTCTTTCCTGATGAATTTATATTATTTATGTTGAATGTCTAGCTTATCAACTGTATCAAACTCAAACTTGATTTCTTTCCAAGTTTCCATTGCTACTTTAAGTTCAGGTGAATGTTTCGCTGCACTTGTAAGAATATCCTTTGACTCCTTCTCTAATTCACGACCTGCATTACGAGCCTCAACACATGCCTCAACCGCAACACGGTTTGCAGCCGCACCTGCAGCGTTACCCCAAGGGTGACCAAGGGTACCACCACCAAACTGTAATACTGAGTCATCACCAAAAATGTTGACTAGTGCTGGCATATGCCATACATGGATTCCTCCAGAGGCAACGGGGAACATACCTGGCATTGAACCAAAGTCTTGATCAAAGAAGATACCTCTCGAGCGGTCCTCTTTAATGAACCTATCGCGCATACAGTCAATCCAACCTAGTGTTGAATCTCTATCGCCTTCAAGTTTTCCTACAACAGTACCTGAATGCATGTGGTCACCTCCAGAAAGACGTAAACATTTAGCTAATACACGGAAATGAATACCGTGGTGTGGGTTTCTGTCAACAACTGCGTGCATGGCACGGTGGATATGAAGTAGTAAACCGTTGTCACGACACCAGTTTGCAAGACCTGTATTAGCCGTAAAACCTGCGGTAAAGAAGTCATGCATAATAATTGGTGTGCCAAGCTCTTTTGCATATTCGGCACGCTTATACATTTCCTCAGGGGTTGCTGCAGTAACATTCATGTAGTGACCTTTGCGTTCTCCAGTCTCTTTTTCAGCTTTTTCAATGGCATCTTGAACAAAAGTGAAACGATCTCTCCAACGCATAAACGGTTGTGAATTGACGTTTTCGTCATCCTTTGTAAAATCAAGACCGCCTCGAAGACCTTCATAACAGGCACGGCCATAGTTTTTAGCAGAAAGACCCAACTTAGGTTTAATTGTACAACCCAACAATGGGCGACCATATTTGTTCATTTTGTCTCTTTCAACCTGGATACCATTTGGAGGTCCACCGCAAGTCATTACGTATGCAATCGGGAAACGAATATCTTCAAGTCTAAGAGCTCTTAGCGCCTTAAAACCAAAAACGTTGCCAACAAGAGAGGTAAGAACATTAACGATTGAGCCTTCTTCAAACAAATCAATCGGGTATGCAATGAATGCGTATATTTCGTCATCAGATCCTGGAACATCCTCAATACGGTAGGCGCGACCCTTATAGTAATCAAGATCTGTTAATAAATCTGTCCAGACTGTCGTCCAGGTACCTGTTGAAGACTCAGCCGCTACAGCTGCAGCAACCTCTTCTCTTGGTACACCAGGCTGTGGTGTTATTTTAAAGCATGCTAGAATATCCGTATCTTTCGGTTGATATTCTGGCATCCAATAGGTGTCGCGATATTCTTTTACACCAGCATCGTAGCCTTTCTTAGCCATAATCGTGCCCTCCCATGAGCATTGATTAAAAAAACTTAATTATAGAAGTTATAATAAATAATGTAAAATAATATTTATTTATAAAATAATAATATTATATTATGATTAATTACACCTTAAAACAGCTCTATAGTTTTGAAGCAGTTGTTAGACTGGGAGGCTTCACCAGCGCAAGCAAAGAACTTCATATTACACAACCTGCAGTATACATGCAGGTACAACAATTACAGCAGAATATTGGAACCAAAATATTTAATATTAATGGAAAAACAATTACTCCTACATTTATTGGTAAGAAGATTTATGAGACTGCCGTAAGAGCTATTAATGTTGTAGAGAATTCAAAGCTAGAAATTGAACAAAACTTAAATCCAGATTCTGGTCACCTTCAAATTGCAGTTGCCACAACCGCTAATTCATTTGTAAGTCGACTGCTATCAAGATTTAAAAAAGAATATCCTAAAATGACTTTTTACATAGATGTTACCAACCGCCATGCATTATTGGATAACCTAAAAAATAATAATGCAGATCTGGTGATTATGGGAGAGCCTCCCAAAAACATTCCATTGATTTCCAGCGCTTTTATGAAGAACCCATTAATCGCTATAGCACATCCAGATAATGAATTACTGACTAAGAAAAAAATTTCTATCAAAGACTTAAATAAGGAAACCTTATTAACCCGAGAAATTGGCTCAGGTACACGCATTACAATTGAACGTTTTACGGGCTTGGATTTCAGTTCTGATATCCAAATTAACTCTAATGAAGCTATTGTTGAAGCAGTTCAAGCTGGCTTAGGTATTGGCTTTGTTTCAAAGCATTCTGTTAATCTACAACTAAAAAACAACATCATTAAGCAGTTAAATGTTGCCCCATTTCCTATCATCAGGCAATGGCATATCGTTCATCACGCTGAAGCTGAACTATCTCCAATTGCTAGGCGTTTTAAGCAGTTCGTGATTGAAAACACCTAGTTTTAAAAAAACTTACTATAATCAGGTGCGATATTCTGCGTTAATTTTAACGTAATCATAAGAAAGGTCAGTTGTCCAAACACTTTCAGAAGATGATGACTTACCCATCACTATCCGTATCACAATCTCAGATTTTGACATCTCGACACTGCCCGCTTCCTCGGTGTATTTTTTATCTAGTTCACCGGAAGTAACAATTGGCAAATTATTTAAATAAATATTAATATTTTCAATGACTAGTCCATTTACTTTTGATCGACCTACTGCAGCCAATATTCGACCCCAATTTGCATCACTTGCAAAAAGCGCAGTCTTAACTAAGGGTGAATGGGCAACTGTATAGGCGACTTCTAAACAGTCTTCATTTCTGTCCAAGCCGCTAGCTCGAATTTCAACAAACTTGGTAGTGCCCTCTCCATCTTTAACAATCATGTGTGATAAAACTTTGGTTAATTCATTAAGTGCCAATTGAAAATCTATTAAACAATCTCTCAGCTGTACACCGGACTGGTTGGTGGCACTTAAAGTACAGGCGTCATTTGTTGAAGTGTCACCATCAACTGTAATTCGATTAAATGATTGGTTGACTGACAATGATAGACAGTCTTGCAATTCTTGTTGTGAGGCGCCTATATCAGTAAAAATAAAGCTCAACATCGTTGCCATATCAGGTCTTATCATTCCTGAACCTTTAGCAATACCTGTGAGTGTTACTTTTTTTCCATTCACTTCAAAAGATATTGAATGACTTTTTTCAACCAAATCAGTCGTCAAAATACCTCTGGCAACTTGATTCATATTTGCAGCCGCAAGCTTTTTTACTAGAAAAGTTGAGTTTTTCTCAAAAGGTTCTATAGGTAAGAGTTGTCCAATAACACCTGTCGAAAAAGGCAATACTTGTTGAGGGTCAATAGCAATTTCATTAGCAATAATTTCACAACTTTTAAAAGTATAATCAAGTCCTTTTTCACCCGTACCAGCATTAGCATTTCCACTATTAATTAACAAAGCACGAACATCTGAAGATAGGTGATTTTTTGCAACTAAAACTGGAGCTGCACAAAAAACATTTTGAGTAAAGACTGCCGCTGTTGTGCTACCCTTAGACAAAAAAATTAAAGATAAATCTAATGCTCCATTATTTTTAATACCACTAGCAATTGAAGAACATTCAACACCAGAAACTTGTTTTAAAGCACTTTCCATTTCTAAAGCCATGAGGGATTAATTAATAAACAAGATTTTACCCAATTTGCTTGTACTCTCTCTACTTTAAAAAAATGATATATTGGCTAGAGCTGGCTTCTATCTAACTTATTAAAAATCAACATCAATAATGTCCCAAATACAACCATCATAAGAGCTGGAACAGCGGCTCTTTCAAAAAGTCCTTCTGCACTTAACTCATAAACTCGAATGGCTAAAGTGTCCCAACCAAATGGCCTTAATAAGTAAGTGGCGGGTAACTCTTTCATTACATCTACTGCCACTAGCAAACCACCAGCCAATATTCCAGGCGTCATCATAGGAAGATAGACTTGCCAAATTAAACGTAAACGAGAAGCTCCCAATAATTTAGCACTTTGTTCATAAACAGGCTTTATTTGTTCACTCGAAGCACTCGCTGAATTAAAAGCGATAGCCATAAATCTTGATACATAGGCAAAAAGCAACAAAGCAACTGAACCAAAAAAGACATGATTAATAGATGAACCTCCAAAATAAATATTAACCTGTGAAATACTTTGCACCGTATAAAGCAAACCCACAGCCATTACTGATCCAGGCAATGCATAGCCAAGAGTAGACAAACGTATTAGTATTTGCAAACTTTTACTATTATTTTTACTTTGACTTGGCAATGCTAATATGGTTGCAACAAAAACGGTTAAGATGGAAGCGCTCAAAGTCAAAATACCAGTAGAAATAAAAAAGTTCAGATATTTAGCGCTCCATTCCTTGTTAATGACATCGATACTCCAAGCAATAATTTGCAGAAAAGGCATCGCAAAAGCAAGCATAAAAATACCAAATACAAAAAAGAATATTAACCAACCAATTGGACCTCTTGCTTGATAGGGCCTAATATGAGAAACATCCGTTGAATAATATTTAGCTTTACCACGCGCCCTTCTTTCAAAATAGATGAGAAAAAATGCAACCAAAACTAGAATGGAGGCTAATTGCGCGGCCACCTCAATTGAACGGAAGTCTCCCCAGGCAGAATAAATAGCCGTGGTAAAGGTCGAATAATTGAACAACGATACTACACCAAAATCTGCCAAAGTTTCCATAAGAGTGACTAATACTCCGGCAGCCACAGCAGGCCTAGCTAATGGTACAGAAATTCTCCAAAAAACTCGCAAAGGATTTGCACCAAGCATTTTCCCAGCTTCAATCATTTGAATTTTCTGGCGCCTAAATGAAGCCCGCGCCATCATATAAACGTATGGATAAAAAACCAATACAAAGGTTAAGATTATTGCCCAATGTCCTGCGCGGATATCAAAGCCAGGAAGCCCAATAAACTCTCTTAACCAGACTTGCACATAGCCTGAATAATCAAACACACCAAGATAAACAAAAGCCATTACGTATGCTGGCATAGCAAAAGGCAAAAATAAGGCCCACTCCAACCAACGTCGTCCTGGAAACTCTACCATCACAACCAAGTAAGCCAGAACAGTACCCAAAATACTTACCCCTATTGCAACACCAGCAAGCAAAATCAGGGTAGATCTTACAAGCTCTGGCAACAATGTTTGTGCAAAATGTGACCACAATTCACTCGCAGGAATTAGCCACGCTGAACCCACAACCAATATTGGCAAAGCAACTACAAGTGCGAGCGTACCTACCCAAATATTTGATTTAATGAGAACTTGTTGCACTTTTATCCAACCTTAAAAAAATGCATGTATTTTAATACAAAAAAAGCCCAAGACTTGTACGAAGCCTTGGGCTTAAATGAAGAGTTTTTAATTAAATTATTTATAATCCAACCTCTGCATTAGTTTTACTGCATCTGCCTGCAATTTTCCAGCAATAGCAAGATTCATTTTGTCTTGTTTAAAGCTACCCCAAGTAGAGACAATCTCATCAGAAGAAATATTCTGATTTGCTGGATATTCCTTATTTAAAGAGCCGTAAATTGCTTGAGCTTTGGCAGAGGACAACCACTCCAGCAATTTCATAGCATTAGCTGCATTAGATGCATATTTTGTAACACCCGCACCTGAAACATTAACATGCACACCTGTTGTGTCTTGATTGGCCCAGAAAAGCTTTAATGCTGCATCTGGTGTTTTTTCAATTAATTGACCATAATAATATGTATTAACCAAACCAACATCACATTGCCCAGCAAGTATTGCATCCATAATGTGAGAATCTTTAGCGTTAGGTACTGCAGCTAAGTTGTCGACCCAGCCCTTAACAATTTCTGTCGCTTTTTCCTGACCCTGGTTATGAATAATTGATGCAACTAATGATTTTGTGTAGATTTTTTTACTGGTTCTTAAGCAAAGCTTGCCCTTCCACTTCTGTGTTGCTAAGTCGGAATAAGTTGAAAGTTCAGATGGATCCACTCGATCAGTACTATATACAATTGTTCTTGCACGAACTGACAAGCCAGTCCACAAACCCTCTGGATCTCTTAAGTGTATAGGGATATTACTCTGAATTGTATCAGTAATAACACTTTGAAAAATATCCTGAGTACCAGCATACCAAAGATCACCTGCATCAACTGTCATGAAAATATCAGCAGGTGTATTTTCACCTTCTAATTTAAGACGCTCAATCAAATCACCGCCCTTGCCAGTCAAGTAATTAACTTCGATCCCAGTATCTTCAGTAAATTTTTCAAAAAGAGGTTGAATTAAATGTTCTTTTCTAGAACTATAAACAGTAACAGTATCGTCAGACGCTGCCTGAATTTGAGTCATTGAACCCATTAAAAGTGTTGAGAGTGTCAATGCTGACACTACTAATCGCTTATTAAACATTGCTTATTCCTTATATAAATTATAGTTAAATTTTCTTTATATGATAATGAGAATCAATATCATTCGCATATAATACACACTATGAATTAATAAGCAACTGTTTTTTTTCAATTTTTCCTATTTTGTCTGCAAACATATCGGCTTCACTTTCGTCATGAGTAACTAGAATTGAAGTGACACCTGCTTTCTTTAGTATTTCTCTCACTTCAGTAACTAATTGATCGTGATGAGATTTGTCTAAACTAGAGAAAGGCTCATCAAGCAATAATAATTTAGGTGAGGTCGCTAAAGACCTAGCCAATGAAACGCGTTGATGTTCGCCACCAGAGAGTTGATGAGGGTATTTTTTTTCAATACCTTTAAGACTAATTAGCTCAAGAAGTTCGCTAACTTTCCGTATTTTATCTTCCTTCGTCAATTGATCAATCCCAAAACAGATATTTTGAAATACTGTCAAATGAGGAAATAGTGCATAGTCCTGAAAAACCATTCCTATCTCCCTAAGCTCTGGCCTAACGTTATGTTCACCGTCAAAGCTCAAATCATTACCATCCAGTGAAACAGCTCCATCTTTTGCATTGTCTAGACCAGCAATGAAGCGAAGCGCTGAACTCTTGCCACTACCACTGGCTCCCAATAGTGCAAAGATATCACCACTTTTAAGGTCTAAATTAAAACCCTCTAAAACTTGATTTTCATCGAAAGAAATTGCTAAATTACTAACACTTAACATCTTGTTAATCTAAATAATAATGATTCTCATTATTATATAAGAAAAGATATCAATAAAAATAAATCTTACTGAATGATTGGTAATTCTTCAGATGCTCTTTGAGTGAGCCATTCTGGCCCATTATCTGTAATCACAATGTTTTCTTCATGAACCATTTCCTTTCCAGGTAGATATTCCATTCCTGGTTCTAGAGTTAAGATAACTCCTGGCTCAAGAATTGTATTGTCTGTTGCTGTATTAGACGGCCATTCAGTAAGCTGGAGCCCTAGACCATGACCAAGCCTGCCAACTGAGTTGCCCAAAGCACCACCCTTTTGCATGACATTATTCATTGCATGATATACATCGCTAGTCGTATTACCTACTTGAGCTGCACTGAAGCCAGCATCAGTCGCATCAAAGACTACCTTATATGCCTTTTTAGCTTCATCACAAATAAAACCGAATGCATAATTCCGATCAAAGTCGCAAAAATAGCTATCAAAGACAGATCCTGTATCAACAATAAATAGATCGCCCTCTTCTATGATTTTATCCCCTGGTCCCATAATAATAGAGCCATAACCGTCCTTACCAGAACCTGCGACCATATAAG
>Ga0315316_10003426_pt1 | contig 11496 bp, 19 predicted proteins | sample M160m3416metaG_FD_203702 | JGI IMG/M metagenome (GOLD analysis project Ga0315316, IMG submission 203702) | Ammonia-oxidizing marine archaeal communities from Monterey Bay, California, United States - M1 60m 3416 | ecosystem: Environmental > Aquatic > Marine > Intertidal zone | place: USA... | reverse complement strand
CAATACCAAAATCTTTAAAAAATTCTGATAATCGATAAGCATCCTTTTTTGCATCATCATCTAAAGCAATATAAATTGTTTTTACTTTCTTTTCAAACACCTTTCTTAATAAACTCTTTGATGGTTTTTTACTCAACATTGGTATTGCATTTGTTCTAATTGAAATAGCATCAAACACACCCTCACATAACACGATAGGATAAGACCAAGCAATAAACCAATCAAATGGAATTATATCTCGCGATACATTTGGGTTTTTATATTTCATACCATCCCCCATAAATGACCTACCTACGAAATAATTTAATATACCATTCTCATCATAACTTGGAATAATAATTCTATTTTGATAAACTCCATTATCACAAAATCCAATCTTGTGTTTTTTAATATCCGTCTCATTTATTCCCCTTTGTTTTAAAAAATTAATAGCGTGCTTGTAAAATAACGATGATGTTTTTGATGATAGTGATTGATATTCTCGTGGTAGAGAAACAATAACTTTCGATTCTGGTTCATATTTTTTAGTTGGAACAAATACTATATCTTTTAATTCACTAAAATATCTACTATCAGCATTTATTTTTTTAAATAATGAATATAAAGAATGCCCACCTTGATTACTAATCCAACAATGCCATTTCTGCGATGACATATTGATTTGTAATTTAGGTTTATAATGACTAACAAAGGGTGAGAAAAACATATACTCATCCTGTTTTGTTAGTTTCTTACTACGACTATTTAAAGTTCGTTCTAACAAATGTATTAATTTACTATTCATATAATGCACAAACTAGTGCGTCATAACCATCCAAATTTCTTTTGTCCCACAATCCTGTCTTCGTTAATTTAATGTATTCTTCTAAATTATACAAGCGATTTATTTCTTCTTTTACAAAATCTTTTGCAGATACCCCCTGTTTTCGAGCCTTACCAAAGAGATGTTTTCTTGCTGTCATTGGATTGACACCATCTACTATTTCTCCATAGGCAAATTCTAAACAATACACTAATACCGCATTAAATTTTGCTAACTTTATTATTGTTTGTTGTGATGTTCTACCACGACTAAAACCAGACAAACTATCTTCGATATAAATTTGTTCTACTTTATCAAATGGATCAACCTTAGTGATTACATCCATTGCCAATTGAACTTTATCTCGAATTGTCTTTTCTTTTTGAATGGGAATAAATCCCATTGTAACTATATCTTTGCCATCTACAAAAGCATATCCAACTGTTGTTGTAGAGGCATCCAAACCTAATTTTTTCAAATTTATTTCTTCTTTAGAAAATCCTTTGCCATCTTACGACCATACTTTTCAGCTTTCTTTTCAAAGTAATTGTCATCATGTGGATCTAATCCTTTGTCTACAGCAATATTCATTTCATGTTCATATTTTTCTTTATATTTCTTTTTACCATATTTTTTAGCATCAAGAGCATGGTCAATCTCGTGGAAAACTGTTTCTAAAAAATCTTTAAGATTAGATGTTGGTTTAATATTAATTATGTCTGTTTCTACAGTATAATCCGCTTTGTTCTTACCAGTATTTTTAAATACAACCTTTGATTTCAATCCAGCTCGTTTGACTAACTCCATAGCCATCTGATGAAAATCTACTCTTTCATATATCAAATCTTTTAATTTAATCATTTACTTTGCTCTTATCTATTCCCTCTCTTATAAATATAGTTGTAATTTAAAGTATTTTAATATAAAAATCAAGTATTTTTTATTTTAATTTTCAATTGAGATAAAAAGTTATCTATCTTTTCCAACTTAGGATGATTAGGATCCACCTTAATTAATTCATCTCTCTTATTTCGTAATTTACCATATGCCTTTTGTAACTCTACAAGAGCAATACCCTTCATACTTCGTCTATAATATAGATGGTCAAGTGCTTCATCTTCTGCTTCAGCACCACGAACACCAGCAGTTGCTGTTATCATTTCTGTCTCATATACTTCTGCATCTGCTACACTTTCGATTTCTTTCCAAACAGTATTATCCCACATAGCATCCATATCAAAATCTATATCTTCCACAGATGCCATATCAATACTATCTTGAATTGCCTTTTCCCTTTTTCTCTTTGCAAATATAATTGCCATTGTGGAATCTTCCCAAGCATCTTCTAATGAATCACATTCACTCAACCATCCACCATAGTTCTTCCAAGCAGGTAAGCCATTATCATTTCTGTATTCTGTATCATCACAATCTCTACCTCTGAATGTAGATGTTTGAAAATCAGATACTCGCATAATATGAGGCCATTGTGTCGTGACCAAAGTATCTTGACTATAACTTAATTGGAAGTTCAGACAAATAAAAATTATTGGAATTATACTCAAAGTACCAAATCTCATTGTTCATTCTCCTGTGATATAGTTTAGTTCCATCAAATTGCCATTCATTATCTTCATCGGGTATACCCAACTCATGTGTAACAATGACGCCTCTAGTTCGACCTAATACTGATAAAGGATGTGTAGGCCATACATCTGTATCGGTTAATTCTTTTTGGATGTCAGCATATAATTCTAACTCTTCCCATAATCGATGAGTGAATCGTTTCTCTGCCTTTAGTTCTTCTAATTCTATTCTTTTTTCAAATCTTGGAATAGCCACAACACTCAATATTCCAATTAACAGAATTACCACGACCATCTCGAATAAAGTATATCCTTTATTCACTAAATTTCTCCTATTACATATTCCTCATATGATGGACTATCTAAATCATTATCTTTAATGATAATTCTTTTAGTAGTCGAATCGTTATCCCAATAATAAATATAAGGTTTGTTATTCGTGTTATATGGTAAATCTCCACTAAACAACATATCAGGTGTTCTACCATCTTCTAGTTCTGTTTGTCTATATGTAGAACCCATCAAACTATCTATTGGTGTCTGTGGAAAATGTGGATTACCCGACATATGGTTATCATAATAATACTGCATAAAAGTATTCTTTATAATTCCCATATTTGATTTATTTACTTGTATCTGAGTTTCGTTAATCGTATTAGAAAAAGTGGGGATTACTGTTCCCAGCAAAATCCCCACTAAAACAATAGTTACGACCAACTCAACCAGAGTAAATCCGGCGGAGTTTCTCATGACTACTCCTACAGACTAGCTCTTGTACCTAAAGTACCTACTGCAGCATTATCTCCAGCTTGAGTGCCTTTGTCATAAGACCAGCCCACTCGTGAGTTGTCACCTCTTTGATGTGTGATTTTATTAGTAGTGGTATTATATGTCCACTCGCCATCTGTATCAGCGTCATCAGAATCGTTAGCATCATATCCAGCAGGTTTAGTTTCTAGTGCATCCCAAGGATTTGTAGGCCATGACCTACGACCATTATCCATAAGTTGTTCAACTGCATAAGTTTCCAAACCAGCTTTGATAGATCCTATCACAGCATCTTCTGCAGCTGCTTCTGCCTTAACAACAGTTGTCATATACCTCGGTATAGCGACAGCAGCCAGAATACCTAAAATGATTGTAACCATTATGAGCTCTATCAATGTGAATCCATTTTGGTTCTTCATTTTGATTCTCCTTATGGTTGTAATTTCTTTTTGAAGTTACTTGGACTTTCCAAGTCAGCAACATAAAGAATAGGTGAATAAGAAGATGAACCACTTCCACCACCAGCAATTACTGTATAGATGTAGTGACCATCCTGAAAAGGTGATTTAATAGCGTTACCACCAAATTCATTTAAGTATTCTTCAGCTCCAGCTGATACATCAAATGAACCATCATCATCATCATCTTCTGATACATTGATTTGGTGTCCACTTGGTGCTGGGTGATCTGGATTATCAGTACCAAATACTGAAGCCCATTTACCAGCTTCTTCACTTGTATATCCTGTGAAAGCAGTTAGACCAGTTTCCAAAGCAGATTCGTTAGCATATCCTGCGCCAGCATCAGGTACAGTTTCATTGTACTTGACTTGTCCTGGAAAACGACCACGACCTTCTGAAGTTACTTTAGCGTTATAAAAATTGTTAGCTGATTTTACGATTTTATCGATGTCAGCAAGGGTTTTCTTTTCCTTAGCACCTTCACCAACACCAGAAAATTTAGGTGCAGCAGTAGTAGCAAGTGTTGCCATCATAGCAGTTGTTACTGCAAATTCGGCAAGTGACTGACCACTTGTGGATTTAAGGAATCTTTTTAGTGATTTGAACATTTCAGTTCTCCTATTAAGTTATTGTTTACACCTATATAATACAATAACTGTACCAAACTTTTTTTGAGGGTTTTTTGAGGGTTTTTTGTATCAAAACAATACAAAGTGTAACATTATTTTTTATTACTGTAACTAATTAGTTGATTACTTAACAATCCCTGAATTGTATAATATAAAGATGGATTTCTCTTTAATAAATCCTTGAACTCGGGTTGTTTCCACACTAAACATTCTGTGTCATATTTTACAATACAAGTAGCAGTTGCGGGTTTCTCTGTAAGGAATGACATCTCACCAACAAACTGACCATCTCTTAGCTGAGCCACTCCCTTGTTATCTACGGCAACATCTACTGTTCCATTATATATCAAAATTAAATCCGTTACTGGTGTATTTTGTCGTATTATTTTTTCACCAGATTTATATGTTACCCATTGTGCTACTTTACTAATCTTTAGATATTCGACAGGACTTAAATCTTTAAACAGAGTTTCATATAACTCTTTATCTTTTGGCTCCATTTTGATTGGTCGTTTTTCATATATGATAACGGCTATGTGATAAAGGTTGAGAATGATAAAAACAAAATTCCATCCAATTGGAAGCCACATTGGCTCTACAGGTATTATCCAATTATAAAGTACAGAAAAAGCACTAGCTAATATTGATACAATTCGTAACCATAAAATGTCTTTGACTAAAAAAGAAAATGCTATTAACCCAAATGCTAGATGACCAGCTATAGTTGCTATGTTCATACATTAAAATGCATCACCAGCCATAACCCCCTCTATGGCTTTTTTAATATCACTCGCAGAACAATCGACTTCCCCATCCATATCTGCTTTCCAAGTATCTATCTTATCGCCATCATGAAATAAAGCAATAGATGGATAATTTCTTATTCGTAATTTCTTACAAACCTTTTTTAAATCAGCTGATTTAACTGTAATTATTTCAGCATCTTCAAATCCACTAACTCCTTTTAAAATAGAATCATCTAATTCCTTTTCCTGCCATTCGGAAGTAAATACAATTACAGTAAATCCATCTCCGACTTCATCTTTAAAATTCTTATCAGTAACTTGAGCAGTTAATGTTGATAAGAATAATATTAATCCAATTAAATATCTCATAACAAACTCCTATTTATCCCTCTTTCGTCTTTCAAGGTCTTTTATATCTTTTTGTAATTCTTTTATGGCATCTTCTAATTCTGCCATCACATCATAAACGGCATCCATATCATCTTGTAAGCCACCTACTTGATTTTTATATTGTTCAAAAGATCTTGGCCAATTATGACCTCCAGGCTTAGATGGATATTCGGCCTCATATAAACTTTCTAAACTTGGTAATTGTTTAGCTTCTTCAATTTCACCTTGTAATGTATACCACATCCCAATCAATGAAGCAAGGCCAGTACCAGCCGCTACCATAGTTTGAACCGATAGTGTGAATTTAGTATCTAATACCTTATCTTCACTTATTTCGATTGGTTCTTTTTTCTTTGGAGTTGGTTCTATCTTTTCCGAAATTTCTTCTTGTTTTTCTTCGTGACCATTTCCATGTTTCAATACAACCTCTGTTATATCATCAAGAGTACAAAATCCTTTATCTACAAGTATTTCACCAAGTGAACGCGTATCACCCTTAATCTGTACTTGTAAAGCCTGATTTAATTGTCTCTTAGTGATGATATCTTCATCACAAAGTAACTTACCTATTTTAATGTCACCATTCATTAATAAAACTCCGAATAAAATGTATTTGCTGTATCAGTTCCTACTGTAACATTCTCAAATAATAATAATCCATTCTGCATTGATTCTGCATATGGATTGTAGAAAGTTCCTTCTACAACACCATCTACTACATTACCATCATTCTTTGTTATAGCACCTTGAGCATTTGATGTGTAGTCGGACAAGCCTACAATCTCTAATGTAACACCCTTTGTAGACTCTGATGCTGGGTTAACATAAGAACCCTCATCAATTAAATCATCATTATCTATACCATCAATGTCATACATTATCAAAGCATAATGTTCTTTCTCAGGTGACACTCTACCAGCATCTTTCTGAAAGTGGATTACAAATACCTTTTTAACATCACCACTATCTGTAAGAGTTTTTACTCCGAGCGTAGTGATACTTTCATAATAATCATATACAGGTATTTGATTGCCATCTAACCACATTTGAATTAACTCTTGTGGTTCATCTGCTACTCTGTCATCTTCACAACTGAAAAATAATATTGTTAATAATAAAAATAATTTCTTCATTATAAACTCCAACCATTTCTACACATCATATTAATCGTATGATTTCTATGTTTATGCCCTTTTCTCCACTTACGAAACTTATGCTTCTTATGTTTGTGGGCAACTACTATTTGTTCTTTATGTTTACATTCATGTTTACCACTATTGTGACCTACAGAAAAAGCAATTATCCCAACTAATATGTATTCTATAATCATATTAAAATTCCATAAATTAGAATTACCAAACCAGTTGCTGGTAAGATAAATATCTTCTTACCACCCCACCAAGGAATATCATATCCCAAGATGTGCCATTTGTAATCTACTGGTTTGTAGATAGTTCCTTTGTTTACATGATTGAGAGCAGCTTCATAACAGAATGTTCCGATAAACCAACTACCAACACCTAACCAAAAGAATTTGGCGAAAGATGCTTCCATTAAAAATGCCAATATTACAGTTCCCCACACACCAACATTTTCTAATATTCTCCACATATGATAATCAAATATACCATTTGATTTATTGTTTGGATGAATAAGTTTATTGGTTTCTTTTCGTTTCTTTGTACTCCAAGTCCAACCCTCAGTTACACCTTCAGAAAACCAATATAAAATAATTGCTAAACAAAATAATATCTGTAGTATCATAATTAAAATCCTATAAATTGATAATTTAATCCAAATTTAAAATCATATGCTGGTCGTTCCCAGTAATATAAATATTTACCTTCGGCAAACACTCCTAAGTTCTCCTGTATCTTCACACCGAAGATAGCCCCAACATCATAATCATTCCAAGTCATCCACATTGGATCCATATACATAAAATCATAAGGTTCTTTTCCATCATCTAAATGATCTTGATAAGAAGCTGCGTTATGATATGAATGTTGGTCATGTCCATAGTGATAAGGTAACCAATTACCCCAAGCATGTAACCACCAATTCTCATCATAATGATACCAGTCAGCACCCAATACTAATGATGTTTCTCTTTGATATCCTAAATCTCTCTTAACACCGTTTATATATTCTTCTAACATACCTGGAAAGTGATATATAAAATATTCCCTATCCGTATAAGCAAATATTCTACCATCAGCATCTCTCCACAGCCAATCGTGTCCCCAATACTCACCACCTTCATTCCAAAAAGGACCACCACCTTCAACAGGAACCCATTCACCATTTCGGTATTCTAATAATTCTTGTTCTATCCAATTGCCATCTTCATCAACCATATTTGGATCATACCACATATTATCATCAATACCAAAGGCATCTTCAGCAAATGCCCACCAAGAACCTCTGTACCAAGTAGTGTCCAAAACCATAGCATCAAATCCATAAACTGGATGTTGTCTATGTTTAAGTCCAACACTTAAATTCAAACCATCATCTAATACTGGTGGTGTCCATTTAAGTCTTACATCACCTTGACCATAAGCTATATCTTCCAATCCTAATTCTGTCCATCCGACTTTAACCATCGCCCAATCACCAATGTATCTTAACCAGTATTCTTGGTTTAAATAATCATTTCCCCATTGACGACCTTCTGACCATTTAATTAAATATTCCCATCCTTTGACAGGACCAAATGTAGCGCTTTCATTAGCATTTTGTTCTGAACCATCATACCAAGTTCCACCTCTACCAGCATTCTTAACACCCCGTTTTGGTTCATACTTAAAACGACCAATCTTTCTCAATCCAAATGATTTTTGAAAGTCAGGTTTTAACTCACCTTCTGTTCGTTCTACCACCAGGTCGCCTGTGGATAAACCACCTATGATAGCAAATTTATCATCTTGATATCTTGGTGCATTCAAACTAAAACTTGCATATGCAGTTGAATACTTAAAAAATTTCCAAAGCTCTGTCTCCGCAAACAAAGATGAGGTCAATAAAAGACCTAATACAATTTTCTTTAACATCTGTTTTCTCCAGTTAATTACTTTCCACCAAACCAGGACCAAAATCCTTTCTTAGCTTTTTTACCATTATTCTTGGTAGTGGATTTACTCTTCTTTTTACCCCACTTCTTCTTTTTCACTTCTTCCATTCCAGCTCTTTCATCTAAGTCCATCGTGGCTACTGGAGTAACAGTACCACATAATAGGGCTACTGAAAGAATCCATTTTAATTTATTTTTCATAATACACTCCTATAGGACCATCCACCAAGCTGCTCCAATTTCTACAATCAAATCAGCTCCTGTGTTATATGCCCATTTCTTTTTACTACCATAGACTCTCCAATCCTCTATGATATATTCAAAAATTTCCCATGCAACTCCAATTATGACCACCCATAAGACTGCCCATAAATCAGACGAACCTAACCATTGGGCTATCTTCGCAATAGCTAAACCAGCTGCTATATGATAAGATGTCCAATGGTCAAGTTGTCCAGATGAAAGTTGCCAATTTACAAATTTTGCAATTGGACTATTCATTACTTACTTCCAAAGACCTTAGAGAAGAAACCTTTTTTCTTCTTCTTGCCTTTACCAGCTATCTTCTTGCCTTTCTTCTTTTTCTTCTTAACTTCTTCCATTCCAGCCATATTCATATCTGCAGCTGCAGCATTAGCAGTTGGAACAGCGCCGAAAAGAATTACAGCAGAAAGCATCAGTTTAAGTATGTTTTTCATAATAATCTCCAGAGTTTTATTCATTAATAAATATAATCAATAATCCATTCTAACAAAGAACTTCATAGGAATTTTTGTACTTTTTGGTATTGGTTTTGATAATTTAGCATAACCCATAAGTGAGTATTGGTCATCATATAATCCAATTTCAGATATATATGTGGGGTATTCACTCGAAGTTAAATTATCTTTTAATTGACCTTGGCCGTTAGAATTAAAAACCGTAGAATTTGTCGTATTATTTAACTCATTTGGTAAAGCATCACAGGTCCATTCATAAGTTGTAATTGTATTAGTACCTTCATATTCCACATCATAATTACCACGAGTTGCATTTATATAATCAACAGTACCATCAAAGGAAGCAGTTTCCGTTATTGTAAACACCCCCACATCATAAAATATATTACCAATATAATTATCAGATGATGATAGTGCTGACACGGATTGTGAGAATGTAGCATTTGTAGAATATAAATTTCCTTTGCTATCATCTACTATTTTAATGGTCGATGAGGTAGAACTATCTGTTAAACTAAAAGAACCTTTTTTTATCCCCTCATTAAATTGAGATTGTGAAACAAAACAAATAGAACCACTTTTATAAAATTTATTTAAAAATATACCAGATTGTTGTTTTTTATCTCCAATTGTAGGAGTATTGTTAAACAGGGGATTGTGAGTAGAATAGTCAGAACCACTTAGGTAAAAATTTACACGAGCAAATTTATAATAGTTTGATAATGTAGAATCGCTTGATCCAGACGAAAACTGTTGTCTGGTTATCGTTGATTGATTTAATTTATAAATCTTATGAGATTTAAACTCATAAATATTTTTCTGTTCATTAGTAAAGGATTTAAACATTCCATAACATTAATAAGTAAGTCTTACTTTAACTATCGCTTCGGAACTAAAATTCTTATTAATCGGTGAACTCAGTCTCCCAACAGCAATCAAATTATTCAACTCATCAAACAACCCAACTTCACTAATATAAGTTTGTGGATTCGTTACCATATCATTATGTCTTATGGTATAATCTGATCCACTCCAAAAAGTTACATTTTGTGATAAATTAAATTCACTAGCTTTAGCTCTGCAAAAATAATCATAAATATATTGTTTTTCTTCAGAGCGAAGTGTTACTGAACCTTTCTGTAAGGCGACTGCCATTTTAATAGCATTATCAGCAGCATCAGCAACTCTTGTATCTTGTGCTAATCCACTACCTTCGGTATCTATTAAACTAGCACTCTGTATATAACCCGATTCGCCTGGTAAACTTGAAGATAATTCAGCAGCACTTAATACAAACAAACCAGCATCAGGATAAAATTTACCATATTGAGTAGTTGTACTTTGTACAGTACCAGCGGATCCTGAATAAATACTATAAACTTCACCAAATGGTGATCCTGGTGTTATAGGATCAGTTGTTTTACTGTCATCAGTCAAATGCAAAGTACTACCAGATCCTGCTGTAGTTCTTAATGAAGTTGAACCAGATAATTCAATAGTCCATGTACCTGGATTCAATCTATCTTTCATTTGTAATCTTTCAGCAGCAATAAAATATGCATCAGACTGTGTTACCTCATTAATTATAAATCCAGTTCCATCTCTTAACTTTTGTGCACTTGGTTCTGTGAAATTATAAAATTGTTTATAAACAGCTTGAGTTGTTCCCTCAAAAGTTGTTGATTGTTCAGCACTACCACTACCACCAATATGCCCATAAGAAAGACTAAAATGGTCTTTAGAATTATATTGTAAGTTATAATAATAGGATTTTTGAGTTGATGAAAGTGACGAAGTCGTAAAATTTGAACCCGCTTTCGTACCCGCTCCACCGTCAAAAAATCCATTAGTTACTGTTATTTCTGTTGTTATTGTATCATCTGATGTAAAATTCTTAAACATATTACCTCACCCTAAGTAGTACTATTATTTGTTTCCATAGTCACAGTAACAAATGCTGGAGCCGTTCCCTCTCTGGTTATTTCTATACCAAATGATTTTTGACTCGTTATTTGTTGCGCCTGTGCATTTATCTCAAGTGTCCTACCTGATACTATCCCCGAAGCTGGATCTGGATGATCAAATGGGACATTTTTTATACCCCGCACAGCCACACCCCTCACATCTAATATTTTAAAATCAAATGTCGCATCAGGAACAACTGGAAATACAGTTGGATTAATCGTAACAGGGGTACTTTGAGTTTGACTAGGAACTTTCATTATAGTCACCGATGTATTTTGGACTGTTATGAATGAAAAGTTTTGTACATTTCTTTCACCAGATCCCCAAAGTTTTGAACGCAAAAATACATTATCATCT